>Ga0213872_10001416_pt1 | contig 15743 bp, 15 predicted proteins | sample VelepicomBERX_R2_FD_160071 | JGI IMG/M metagenome (GOLD analysis project Ga0213872, IMG submission 160071) | Rhizosphere microbial communities from Vellozia epidendroides in rupestrian grasslands, the National Park of Serra do Cipo, Brazil - RX_R2 | ecosystem: Host-associated > Plants > Roots >...
CCAGCGCGCTCTTGACCGAATCCGGCGCCGACGACGCCTGTGCGGCGACCGCTTCGGCCTGCATCAGATTGGCGGCGACGCTCGACAGCGCCTGGTTCGAGGTCGAAAGCACGGAGTTGGCCAACTCGATGTTCTTCTGGACCACCGGGATGGTCAGGCTCTCGCTCTCGAACGGCGTCGCCAGGGCCTTGGCGATCGAGGACAGGGTCTCGCCGGTGGCGAGCTCCTTGATCAGGCCGGCCTGCTTGGTCTGGTGCCGGTTGAGGATGTTGGTGACGCCGTTGGCAGCGGCAATTTGATCGACGGTCGGCATTCTCACCTCCTCATGACGCCTGTCAGGTGATACGCCGGGGACGCACCGATCAGGCGTCGTATTCCAGTCCGAGATCGTTATAGCGCTGACGATCGTCCGGCCAATCCTCGCGCACCTTGACGAACAGGAACAGATGGACCGGGCGCTCCAGCAGCGTTTCCAGCTCCTTGCGGGCAGCCGCGCCGATCGCCTTGATCTGGGCGCCGCCCTTGCCCAGCACGATGGCCTTCTGGCCGTCGCGGCGGACATAGATCACCTGGTCGATGCGGACGCTGCCATCGTCGCGCTCTTCCCATTTCTCGCCCTCGACCAGGACCGCATAGGGCAGTTCCTGGTGCAGGCGGTTGAACAGCTGCTCGCGGGTGATCTCGGTCGCCAGCATCAGCTGGGGCATGTCGGAGACTTCGTCCTCGGGGAAATGCCAGGGGCCTTCCGGCAGCAGCTTGGCGCAATGGCGCAAAAGGTCCGCGGTGCCGTCGCCCTTCTCGGCGCTGATCATGAAGACGTCGTCGATGATGCCGCTTTCATTGAGCTGCGCGGTCAGGCCCAGCAGCTGCTCGCGCTTGACCAGGTCGATCTTGTTGAGCACCAGGATGGCGCGGCGGCCGGCCTCCTTCAGCGAGGCGACGATGGCCGAGACGTCGTCGTCGACGCCCTTCTTCGCATCGACCACCAGCGCCACCACGTCGGCATCGGCGGCGCCGCTCCAGGCGGCGCGTACCATGGCGCGCTCCAGGCGCAGCTTCGGCTTGAAGATGCCCGGGGTGTCGATGAAGATGACCTGGGCCCCCTCCTCCTCGACCAGAGCGATGCCGAGGACGCGGGTGCGCGTCGTCTGCACCTTGGGCGAGACGATGGAGACCTTGGTGCCCACCAGGCGGTTGACCAGGGTGGACTTGCCGGCATTCGGCGCGCCCACGATGGCCACGAAACCGCAGCGCCGCTGCTCGATCATTTGTTCAACTGCTCCAAAAGGTTGGCTGCGGCGGCTTGTTCCGCCGCGCGCTTGGAAGGACCGCGGCCCGAAGCCTTGGCGGTGCTCTCGATTTCGACGCCGATCAGGAAATCGGGGCTATGCGGCGGTCCTTCGACCGACAGCGTGGAATAGACCGGCAGGCCCAGCGCGCGGGCCTGGGCCCATTCCTGCAGCGCCGTCTTGGCGTCCTTGGGCGGCGCCGCCATCTCGGCCATCAGCGGGGTCCACAGCCGGTTGATCAGCCCGGCCACCGGCCCCAGCCCGCCATCGGCATACATCGCGCCCAGCACCGCCTCGCAGGCATCGGCGAGCGTGCCCATATTGTTGCGCCCGCCCGTCTCCTCCTCGCTGCGCGACAGCGACAGAGCCGGGCCGAGATTGATCTGCAGCGCGATGCGGGCCAGCGATTCGCGGCGCACGAGGGCGGCGTGACGGCGGGCCAGGGCGCCTTCATTCTCGGTCGGGAAGCGGTTATAGAGCATTTCCGCCACCACCAGGCCGAGAACCCGGTCGCCCAGGAATTCCAGGCGCTCATAGGGACCGCGGCCGGCGCTGCCGGGTTGCAGGCTGGGATGGGTCAGCGCCTGTTCGAGCAGCTGCGGATCTTGGAAATTATAGCCGAGCAGGTCGACCAGACCCGATTGGGCGGCGCGGGGCCTTCTGGGGAACTGATTACTCATGATCAGACGATGTGGTCGAAGAGACGGCGCCAGCGCAGCTCGCTGGGCCATAGCCAGAATTCCCAGGGCTTTCCGGCTTGGTTGGTCGACAGGAAAATGATTTCCGCCCGTCCCACCAGATTTTCCTCCGGCACAAAGCCGACTTTATCGAGAAAGCGGCTGTCTTCCGAATTGTCGCGGTTGTCGCCCATCATGAAGTAGTGGCCGGGCGGCACGACATATTCGTCGGTGTTGTCTGCCCAGACTTCCGGGCCGGCATCCTCGATGATGATATGGGAACGGCCGTTGGGCAAGGTTTCGATATATTGCAGGTGCCGCGTCGTGCCGGTGCGCGGGTCGCGATCGACGTAATCCTCGACCGCCTGGCGCTTGACCGGCTGGCCGTTGACCGTCAGCACGCGGTGCTCGACCTTGATGCGGTCGCCCGGCAGGCCGATCACCCGCTTGATGTAGTCGGTGCGGTTGTCGGTCGGCAGCTTGAACACCGCCACGTCGCCGCGCTCGGGGCGCCGCGAGAAGATCCGTCCCTCGAACAGCGGCAGGCCGAACGGCAGCGAATAGCGGCTGAAGCCATAGGAATATTTCGACACGAACAGATAGTCGCCGACCAGCAGGGTCGGCTGCATCGACTTGGACGGGATGTTGAACGGCTCGTAGGCGAAGCTGCGCACCAGCAGAGCCAGTACGACAACCTGAAACAAAGTGATGAGCGTGTCGGCGAACCCACCCGACCTGCGGCGCGAACTGGCCATGCAACCCTTGGCGACGAAAAATTTTCGCGATCAAGCCCCAGCGCACCCGGCCTGTCAAGCGCCGGGCCGAGTCCGGGTTGAAAATGATTGAAACGATTCCCCTTGCGAAACCACCAATGTTCTTGTTATGTTCTCTTTCAACAAAGCCCAGGAGGACATGATGTTCTATCGTAGCCCTGCCCGTCCCGCCCAGTTTTTCGCCAATGTCGGCGGCGCCGTCCTGATCGGCCTTTTCTTCGCCGTCGTCGGCCTCAATGTCGCCAGCGGCTGCGGCCAGCCCGACGGTCAGTGCATCGGCGTCAAGGATTTCGCTCCCTCCCACGACGTGCAGATCGCCTCGCGCTGACCATCCTTCTTCCGGCATCTGTCACGGAAACTTCATTGTCGCGCGAGGGGGATTTAATTCAGCTTGCTGTTGACTGAAAAGGTTGGCGACTTTCGAGGGACGGCCTTGCGCTTAGCTTTGGTGACTGACGCTTGGCACCCCCAGCAGAACGGTGTCGTCCGCGTCCTGGACAGTGTGCTGCAGCTCCTCAAGGCCGACGGCCATGAGGTCGAGGTGATCTCGCCCGACCAGTTCACCACCATCCCCTGCCCGACCTATCCGGAAATCCCGCTGGCGGTGCTGCCCGGCAAGACCCTGGCCGGCAAGCTCGAACAGATCGCCCCCGACGCCATCCACCTGGCTACCGAAGGGCCGCTCGGCTGGTCGGCGCGGGCCTGGTGCCTGCGCAACAGATTTCCCTTCACCACCGCCTATCACTCGAAATTCCCCGAATATCTGCAGAAGCGCACCGGCGTTCCGCTGTTCATTCCCTATGCGGGGATGCGCCATTTCCACGCCCCGTCGGCCGGCGTGCTGGTGCCCAGCCCCAATGTGTTCTCCGAGCTGCAGGACTGGAATTTCGCCAATCTGAAATTGTGGTCGCACGGCGTCGACCAGTCGGTGTTCAAGCCCGGCCCCAAGACCCGCTTCGCCGACCTGCCCCGTCCGGTCTTCCTCAATGTCGGCCGGGTCACCGTCGACAAGAACCTCGAAGCCTTCCTCGACCTCGATCTGCCGGGCAGCAAAGTGGTGGTCGGCAGCGGCCCGCAGCGCAATTCCCTGATCGCCAAATATCCTAATGCGCATTTCGTCGTGGTTTCCGGCGACGAAGCGCTGGCGGACTGCTATAACGGCGCCGACGTTTTTGTCTTTCCCAGCAAAACCGACACATTCGGGCTGGTGATGCTGGAAGCGCTGGCCTGCGGCGTGCCGGTCGCCGCCTATCCGGTCACCGGGCCCAAGGATGTGATCGGCGGTTCAAGGGCGGGCGTGCTGTCGGACGATCTGCGCCAGGCGGCGCTGGACGCGCTGGGCATCGACGCTGAGACCTGCGTAAGAAGGGCGACCGAATTTCCATGGTCGACCGTGAAAGACCAATTCGTCGCGAACCTGGCATCGCAAGCCGGGACGAAGCAATAGAACGACGACAATCTCTTGAGGTGTACCTTGTTGCAGCGTTTGCTGAGCGGGATTCGAGGGCGTTAAGCCATGGCGGACGATTTTGATTCGGGCCGCATTTCGGTCGCCTTTCAGGCCATCGTCGACATCCATACCGGCCAATGCACCGGTTATGAGGTGTTGGCGCGGCCGTCGAGCCTTTTCGAGCAGCCTTTCCATCTCGAATCGCTGATCGCGCTCGAAATCCAAGTGCGCCGCGTCGCCGGCGAACAGGCGGAGCTGTTGCCCAACCTGCCCAACCGCCTGTTGTTCACCAACATGGATTGGCGCCTGGCGGAACATTGCGAAGACATCATCGCCGCCAACCAGGAACATCTCGCCCCGCATGCGCGGCAATTGGTCACCGAAGTCACGTCCTACGTCGCCGGCCCGACCGAGGCACAGGCCTGGGTCAATCAGCTGCGCACCAACCGCGGCCTGGTGGCGCTCGACCGTTTCGGCGAGACCCCGCGCGGAATGAGCTTCCTGCTCCATTGCGACGTCGATTATCTGAAGTTGCCGCGCTCCTACATCAGCGGCGTCGACCGCCTGGCCCGCCAGCGCCTGGTGATGTCGCAAGTGGTTGCCACCGCCCATACGCTGGGCATGCAGGTGATCGCGGTGGGCATCGAAAGCGCCGCCGAGCTGCAGATCTGCCGCGAGATGGGCTGCGACATGGCCCAGGGCAATTTCATCCAGCCGCCGATGACCGACCCCACCCAGGCCGGCACCCAGTTCGAGGCGGTCGAGATCCTGGCGCGCAACGACCGCCGCCACCGCCTGGTCGACAACAAATGGATCGACGAGCAGCTCGACCTCACCCCGCCGCTGGTGGTGGACACGCCGATGAAGGAAGTGTTCGCCGTGGTCGCCAAGGACCCCTCGCGCACCCTGTTGCCGGTGGTCGACCATAACGGCCATCCGCTCGGCGTGGTGCGCGAGCAGGCGCTGCGCAACCACGTCTATTCCGCCTATGGCAAGGAACTGATCGCCAACCGCTCGCTGGGTTTTTCCCTGCGCAGCTTTCTCGAACGCTGCCCGATCGCGGCTTTGTCCACGCCGCTCGACCGGCTGCTGGCGCTCTACTCCACCGACGAGCAGGCCGACGGGATCATCATCACCGACCAGAACCGTTATCGCGGCTTCCTCAATGCCCGATCGATCATCCGCGCCATGCACGAAAAGACCCTGGCCCGGGCGCGCGACGAGAATCCGCTGACCAAGCTGCCCGGCAACGACCTGATCAACGAGCATGTGCTCAGCCTCCTGGACCGCCGCACCCCGGCGGTGATCGCCTATCTCGACTTCGACAATTTCAAGCCGTTCAACGACACCTACGGTTTCCGCCAGGGCGACCGCGCGATCCTGCTGTTCGCCGAATTGATGCGCAAGGTGGCGACGTCCGAGAATTGCTTCATCGGCCATATTGGCGGCGACGATTTCTTCCTCAGCCTGACCGACAGCCCGCTGGCCCACGCCGAGGAGATGATCGACGAGGTGATCGACAAGTTCCGCTCGGATGCCGAAAGCTTCTACGACGCCGAAACGCGCCAGAACGGCTTCATGGTCGGCACCGACCGCGACGGCATCGAGCGCCGCTTCCCGCTACTGTCGGTCAGCGCCGTGCTGCTGGTGATCGACGATACTTGCGCCGGATGCACCCCCGACGACGTCAGCCGGGTGCTCGCCAAGCATAAGAAAACCGCCAAATCGTCGAAAAACCGCCGCGTGGTCGCCCGCCTAGAGGATTACAAGACGCCGATCTCCGATCTCGCGCTCGACTAATCCTCCTTAACGCGCCCCCCAAACTAACTCCATTGCCGAACAATAGGTGACCCGTTAAAAAAGTAATGGCACGATACGGTTAGCGACGGGCAATCGAGCGCCGCAGGGGGAAGAGAGACCGGAGCCATCAATTCCGGTCGAAATCGGCATATGTACGAAAACGAACTGAAAATGATTGAGGACACGGATATGGACTCGCTGTTCATATTGCCGCTGTCCATCATCCCCCTCGAAACGCCCTCTTTGCGCAGCTCGCGCATGGTCAAGAATGGCCGTCTGCAAAGCGTCATCGAGGTTTTTCGCGACTCCCAGACCGGTTCCGGCCAGGTCGACGTCGAGTCCGTCGGGCAAATGGTGGGATGGGAGGAAGGCCGGGTGCATCCCGATCTCGCCATCCTGCGCCGCCTGGCGCTGCTGCCCAGCTACGACGTCTATTCCTTGCGCATCTCCTTGCGCGCCCACAAGATTCCCATCAACGACTTCGACGGGCTGCGCCTGTCGGACGAGAAGATGAAGCAGCTGACCCAGTACATGATGCTGTTCACCCGGCCGCTGCTGCACATGATCTATGGTGACGACGCGATGGAGGTCAACTCCTACGCCGACCTGATGAAGCTGTTCCGCGACCCCGACGTGGTCCGCGCGCGCGAGCGCCTGGAGAAGCTGGCCAATCAGCTCAAGGTGCCGATCATGGAGGTGCCGCGCTTCCTCGAGGATTACGGCGACACCTTCATGTCCCTGTCCTATTACCGCCACTGCCTCGACCGGCTGGAACCCTATTTCACCGCCTGCCTCGACGCCATCGCGCCCATCCGCAAGCATTTCCAGCTGATGCAGGACGCCAGCCTGATGCGCACCTGCACGCAGATCGAGGACGCCATCAACTCGGTCTCGGCCAGCATCTCGGGCCGCCTCGAAGTGTTCGAGAAACGCACCAAGCAGATGTGGAACAACATCACCCAGGAGGAATTCCAGGCGGTGAAGAACATGATCGAGCGCTATCATGTGGTGATGGGCGGCGCATTGTGCGGTCTTACGGTCAAGATGAACGCCTTCGCCCGCAACTTCCCGCATCCCAATGCCGGCGGACCGGTCAAGCGCGCCGATTTCATGGTCACCGAGATGACTCAGGGCTTCGATCTGATCCGCTCGATCGAGCGCCGCTTCCAGAACCAGGGGTGACCTCTCCAATCCTAGCATTGGAGGGCCTGCGGCGCGTCCTGCCCAATGGACGCGAATTGTTCGGCACGGTCGACTTGACCCTGAACCCCGGCGAATTCGTCGCCATCCTGGGCGAGTCCGGCGTCGGAAAATCCACCCTGCTCAATGTCGTCGGCGGACTCGATCTGCCGCAGCAAGGCCGTGTTCTCATCGAGGGCCAGGACCTCGCCGCGCTCGACGAGGATGGCCGCACTTTGCTGCGCCGCGACCGCATCGGCTTCGTGTTTCAGGCCTTCCACATCCTGCCGCATCTGACGCTCTGGCAGAACGTCGCCCTCCCCCTCGTGCTGCAAGGACGCTCCGATGAAGCGCGCGCCCGAGCCGAACCGCTGCTGGACGCGGTGGGCTTGGGCGGGCGCGGCGGCGAGCGGCCCTCGGTGCTGTCGGGCGGCGAATTGCAGCGCGTCGCCATCGCCCGCGCCATCGTGCATCGCCCGGCGCTGATCCTGGCCGATGAACCGACCGGCAATCTCGATCCAGCGACCGCCGCCGGCGTGCTGGCTCTGTTCCGGCGCGTCGTCGCCGAAACCGGCGCCGCGGTCATGCTGGTCACCCATTCGCGGCTGGCCGCGGCCACGGCGGATCGGGTGCTGACCCTGACGCCGAAAGGCCTCACCGATGAAGCCGGCTGACACGCCCTGGAAGGCCTTCCTCTGGCTGCTGGGCGGCGAGCTGCGCGCCCATCCCGGCCGCGCCGCCCTGGCTTTGGCGGCGCTGGCGGTGGGCGTGGCGCTGGGCTATGCCGTGCATATCGTCAATCAATCGGCGCTCAATGAGTTTTCGCGAGCGATGGCCAGCATTTCGGGTCGTGGCGACTACGAGGTCACCGGCCCGCCGGAAGGCATCGACGAAACCCTCTATGGAAAGATCGCCGCCCTGCGGGACGTCGGCGATGTGCTGCCCATCGCCGAGGCCGACGCGACGCTGAACGGCACCACTCCGATCCATCTGATCGGCACCGATGCGCTGCGCGCCGCCACGGTCTCGCCATCGCTGCTGGGACGGCCAACCGCCAACGCGTCCCGGACGCCGCTCGACGACGACGCGCTGTTCCTGCCGCCCGCCCTCGCCGCCCGATTGAACCTGACACCTGGCACCAAAGTCGAGATTTCCGCCGGAAACGGCCACGCCACCTTCGTGCTGGCCGGCGACCTGCCCGGCATGGAGGACGAAAACGGCGCGGTGATCGACATCGCCGCCTTCCAATGGCGTTTCGACCGGATCGGCCATCTCGGCCGCATCGTCGTCAAATCCCGCCCCGGCGCCGATCTGGCGGCGCTGTCCAGGGAATTACAGGCCGTCCTGCCGCCGGGACTGGGCCTGACCAGCCCGGCCGATCGCGCGCGGCGCGACGATGCCCTGTCGCGCGCCTATCGCGTCAATCTCGACATGCTCGCCCTGGTGGCGCTGATCACCGGCGGATTTTTGACCTTCTCCGGCCAAAGCCTGTCGGTGGCGCGGCGGGCCCGCGAATTCGCCCTGTTGCGCATGCTGGGCCTGCGCCGCTCCACCATCCTGCGCTATGTGCTGGCCGAGGGATTGACTTTGGGCATGCTGGGCGCGGTGCTCGGCCTGGCCTTGGGCGCCGGCCTCGCCTCGGCTGCCATCCGCCTACTGGGCGGCGATCTCGGCGGCGGCTATTTCCACGGCGTCCGGCCGAGTCTCGACTTCGCCCCCGGCGCCGCCTTGCTGTTCGCCGGTCTCGGCGTGGCGGCGGCGCTGCTGGGCAGCCTGTGGCCGGCCCGCGCCGCCGCCGCCCTGCCGCCGGTGGAAACCCTCAAAGGCTTCACCGCCGCTGGAGGCGCCGGCAGCAGACCCTGGCTCGGCGCGCTGTTCCTGCTGCTCGGCGGCGGATGCGCCCTGATGCCGCCGGTGGTAAACCTGCCTCTGTTCGGCTATCTGTCGGTCGGGTTCATCCTGGGCGGCGGCGTAGCACTCATGCCCTGGCTGCTCGGCGCCTTGCTGCGCCTCGCCGATCGCGGACTGGAGCGCCGGCCCGTGCTGTTCCTGGCCCTGAAACCGCTGTCCTTCGCACCGCGCCAGGCCTCCATCGCCCTGGCTGGATTGGTGGCCAGCACCAGCCTGACCATCGCCATGGCGGTGATGGTGGCCAGCTTCCGTCATTCGGTCGATGTCTGGCTGGTCGATCTGCTGTCCGCCGATCTTTATCTGCGCGTGGTGCCCGGTCCCGGCGCCCCCGATCTGACGGCCGAGGAACAGTCCCGCCTCGCCGCGGCGGCGGGCGATGTCCGCATCTCGTTCGGCAAGACCATGCCGCTGATGCTCTCCCCCGACCGCCCGGCCATGGCGCTGATCGCCCGGGGTCGGGACGCCGCCGATTTGCAGTCCCGCCTGCATGTGGCCAAGGGCGCGCTTCCCGCGTCGCACGACCGCCCTCAAGTGCTGCTGTCCGAACCCGCCGCCCGCCTGCTCGGCAAACATCCGGGCGAGTCCCTCGAGCTTCCGCTGGGCGGGACCAAAACCTCTTTTCTGATCACCGGAATTTTCCGCGATTATGCCCGCCAGTTCGGCTCCATCGCCATTGATGGCGATACCTATCGCGCCTTGACCGGTGACCGTACCGCCAACGAGGCGGCGATCTTCACCCCACCCGGCATGGACCGCGCCGAGTTGGCCCGGCATCTGCGCGACTCCCTGCCGTCCGCCACGGCCGACCGCACGCAGGTCGCCGATTCCGCCACCATCCGCGCCGGCGCACTGGCGCTCTTCGACCGCAGTTTCCTGCTGACCTACGTCATCGAGGCGATAGCGACCTTGGTCGGCATGGCCGGCGTCGCCGCCACGATCTCGGCCCAGACCCTGGCGCGCACCCGCGAATTCGGCATGCTGCGCCATCTCGGCGTGCGCCGGGGCGAAATCGGCGCGATGCTGCTGGCCGAGGGCACGGCGCTGGGCGTGACCGGCGTGCTGTGTGGATTGGGTCTCGGCGGGCTGATCGGCGAAGTGCTGATCGACGTGGTCAATCCGCAATCCTTCAACTGGACCATGGACACCATCTGGCCGATCCGCCTTCTCGTGGCGGCCGGACTGGCCCTGGTAGCGGCCTCGGCGCTGGCCGCACGCCTGTCGGGCCGCGCCGCCCTGGCCAATGGGCCGGTGATGGCGGTACGGGAGGATTTCTGATGTATCGCAGGTTGTTAGCAATTCTTCTTGCAGCAATATCTCAGCCTATTTTCGCGGCTCCGCCGGACTACCCGGCCATCACCGCCGATGCTCCCGCGCTTGACTTTCCCCGCGACCATGCCGCCCATCCGGCATACCGCACCGAGTGGTGGTATCTGACCGGCTGGCTGAAGGATGGGTCGGGCGCGCCGATCGGGTTCCAGGTCACCTTCTTCCGCAGCCGTCCCGCCATCGACCAGGACAACCCCAGTGCCTTCGCCGCCAAGCAGGTGGTCATGGCGCATGCCGCCTTGTCCGATCCCAAGCGCGGCCGACTGGTGCACGACCAGCGCGTCTCACGCCTCGGCTTCGGCCGCGCCGGCGCCTCAGAGACCGCCCTTGATCTAACGCTGGATGATTGGCACTGGCAGGGAAGCGCGGATGGCGGCTTCGCCATCCGCGTTCCCGCCAAAGGCTTCACGCTGGATCTGTCCGCCGCCCCGACCCAGCCGATCCTGATCGAAGGCCCGAACGGCGTCAGCGCCAAAGGCAGCGGCGCCGCCAGCCGCTATTACAGCGAACCGCATATGGCCATCTCAGCCGAACTGGATGGCAAGAAACTGACCGGCGAGGCCTGGTTCGACCATGAATGGTCCTCGACCCTGCTGCCCGACGGCGCGGTGGGCTGGGACTGGGCGGCGCTCGACCTCGATGACGGTGCTTCCCTGATGGCGTTCCGCATCCGCGATGCCGGCGGCAAGACCTTGTGGACCGGCGGCACTTGGCGCGGCCGCGAAGGCTCGCCACTGTTCCTCGATGACGATTCGGTGCGCTTCACGCCGCGGCGGCGCTGGCACTCACCGCAGAGCGGCGCCGATTATCCGGTCGAGACCGACCTCGAAGTCACGCTAAGCGGCGAAAAGCGCCTGTTCTCGCTGCGCCCCCTGCTCGACGAGCAGGAATTAGACAGCCGGTTGGCTGGCGGGCCGATCTATTGGGAAGGAGCCGTGTCCTGTGACCAGGGGCGCGGCTATCTCGAACTCACCGGGTATGATCGGGCGATAGCCTTCTAATCTCGAAGACGTTCGGAGTGTAAATCCGATTCGTGTGATGCTATCGCGTCTATGCGCTACAAGCGCATGGAAATGATATTGACGCCTATACGCTTTGAGCGTATCTTTAGGCATGAATTTCGATTGGCACGACGCCAAACACGAGCGAAACCTTCGCGAGCGCGGATTTGGTTTCGACTTCGCGGCCCTCATCTTCGTTGGGCGCGTGCTTACGCAGATTGATGATCGTCGCGATTATGGAGAAGTGCGGATCAAGGCGATCGGCGAAGTCGATGGCATCGTATTGGCCGTGATCTATACCGACCGCGAAGATGTTCGTTGGATCATTTCCGCTCGAAAGGCCAACAAGAAGGAGCGCGAATTATGGCTCGCATGACGATGGACCAAATCAAAGCCTCACGACCTCAAATCGATCGATCGATCATCGACGCGACGAAGGAAGAAGATATCGCTCGGCAGATGATCGAGGACGGAGAAGACCCGAATGCAGAACTCGGCGTTTTCGTCGAGGACCTGCAACCCGCCCGAATTCGTGCCAAGCTCGGCATGAGTCAAACGGAGTTCGCCGCAGCGCTAACAATTCCTGTCGCGACCCTCAGGAACTGGGAACAAGGTCGAGTGTCACCCGACCCGGCTGCCCGCGCTCTTCTCAGGATCGTGGCTCGGGAACCCAAGGCAGCTATTGCGGCTCTCGGACCGACAAAGAAGGCGTCTTGACTGCTCTTCGTCTGAAAATGCCCCATTGCGGACATTCACTTCGATCACGTACCGTTGGTTAATGAACTCCGTCGCCAGCGCCATAATTGCAGCACTACTGATTGCTGGGCCGCTGCGCGCTGTTGCAGGATCGTCTACGGCGACATCAACACTGAGCTATCCCACCCACATAACAGCGACCGTAGGTCACTACTCAGTCAGTCTCCAACCGGACCGAGACGTGAATGGCGAAGCCGTAGTCCTGGATGTCGTCGTACGACCACTTGAGGACCAGCATCGCGTGAACATGCTGGAGCCTGCTGGTCACTGGCATGGTGCGCAGCCATTTATATTCTCTGCGCGTGACTTCGATCACGGCGTAAGAGCGTCAGCTTATGGTCGCGAAAGACTGATCCCGATCACGGGTACCTCGGACTCGGTTCGCATCACTGTGTTGAAGTCAGAGCTTGGGCCAGGAACAAGTTGGACGGGTGGCACACTCAAACTTGATATCGCAATCCTGCCGGCCACTAAAAAATAGCGAGTGTCCGGAATTGGCCCAAAGCGGTCATTCATCCGCTTGTTGAATCTACCGGCAGAACACCAGCAGGGTGGCCAAGAAGCTCCTCTTCTCAGCTTTCAGAATGGCTGACGGCGACCTTCCAACTGACCGCCGAGACATGCGGCTCCAGGCTGAGCCGCCCGACGATCTGTTCCAGCGCCGCGTCGATGCGCTTGGTCGACAGAGCCTGGGCGATCACCGTCACCTTGGTGGTCTCGGGGATGTCGGCGCTGTCGATCTCGCGCAGCCCCAGCCCGGCCTGGGTCAGGGCATGCAGCAGCAGTGACCGCGTATGCGCCTCCTCGGCCCCGCGCGAGGTCACCTCGATGGTGTAGTGCACCTCGGTGTCGACCGGACGCATCGACGGCAAGCGCAGGCGGAACACCAGGCGGCGCAGCAGCAGATTGGTGATGATGATGAAGAAGGTGGCGACGCAGGCCGGCTCCCAGAAGCCGCCGCCGGCGAAGGTGCCGACCATGGCCGAGCACCACAGCGTGGCCGCCGTGTTGAGGCCGTGGACGTTGACGCCCTGATGCATGATGACGCCGGCGCCGAGGAAACCGATGCCCGATACCACCTGCGCCGCGACGCGGGTCGGATCGCCCTGGGCGGTCAGGGCCGAGAACACGACGAAACCGGCCGATCCCAGCGCCACCAGGGCGTTGGTGCGCAGCCCCGCCATCTTCTGGTGCATCTGGCGCTCCAGCCCGATCAGGCAGCCGAGCAGCAGGGCGAGGCCCATGCGGGCCAAGGCGTCCAGCAATTCAGGCGTCATATTGTGGGTCATCGTCCCGTTCCTTCCCCGGTTTCGGGCTTATACGCTTGTATTGCCCCTGGCTTTAATGGCAAATGATCCCCTCCATCAAGCCGAAAAGAGGATGTGCCGACGTCATGGCCAACGGTTCCGACAAAATCGAGGAAATGGACCGTCAGGTCGAGGGCGAGTTCGTCGAGGAAGTACGCGACACCCTGTCCGGCCTCGAAGTGCTGATCGGCAATCTGCGGTCCAACACCGCCCCGGTCAAGGACAGCCTGGCGCGCATCCAGCGCGACATGCTGAACATCGCGGTGCGCGGCTCGACCATGGACCAGCCGCTGGTCACCATCGTGGCCCACCGTTTCGGCGAATATGTCGCCGACCTCACCGAGCTGAGCCCGCAGCGCCTCGACGACATGCAGGCCTTCCTCGACCAGATGCGCCACGCCCTCGACGGCACCACGCCGGTTTCGACCACCGCCGCGGTGGTGCGCGCACTGCCGACCCGCGTGCTGAACAATTTCAATCCGGCCGAGGTCACGATCTCGAATATCGAAGTGCTGCTGGTTACCTCCGACCGCGCCACCAGCCGCATCGTCGAGCGTGAATTCCAGGCCTGCGGCTATCGCGTCTCGACCGTCCGCTCGCCCTTCCAGGCGATGGAAATGGCAGTGCGCACCCGCCCCGATCTGGTGGTGATTTCCGGCGTGCTGGACGATCTGACCGGCATCGACCTCGCCACCGCCTTCGCCACCATGCCCAGCACCCGCGACATCAAGGTCGCGATGCTGACGTCCTATAGCTGGGGTCATCCGTCGCTGACCGAATTGCCGGCCCGCGTGCCGGTGATCCGCAAGGGCGCCGGCTTCGGCGACGATCTGGCCGAGGCGCTGGCGCGCCTGCAGATCACCTAAGAGCCAGCTGCCTCACATCACCTGGCGGGCTTCGATCATCCAGACGCCCAGCCGCTCCTGCTTGCCGAGCTGGCTGAGATAGCCCATGTCGAGCGGCATGCGCCCGGCGCTGCCCTCCGCCTCGCCCAGTACGAAGCCGGGGAACGGCCCGGCCAGCACGCGCGCCACATGCACCACCGCGGGTACGTCGAGCCGGCTGGCCGGCTGGCTGCCGGGCTGATCGGCGAAGCCGACCGCCTCGACGATGGTGTTCTTAAAACCCCACAGGCCCAGCAGATAGGCGCCCATCTGGAATTGGGTGGCACCGAATTCCGCCATCTCGGCTTCGAGCGGATCCTCGCCCTCCAGCACCCGCGCCTTGACCTTGGCGAAGCTGGCCGGCAAGCAATCGAGCAGCACCAGCGCGCCGATCGAGCAGAGCATGCCGGCGCAGAAGCATTCCTCCACACGGGCCAGCTCGAACCCTTCCAGCTTGGCGATGCGGCGCGCGATATGGGCGACGCGGAAGGAATCGCGATTGACCGCCTCCATCAGCGCCTTTTCCTTGGCCTGGCCATGGAAGCTCTGGAAGATGCCCACCTGCAGCACCAGGCTGCGCAGGATCTCGAACCCCAGCACGCGGATTGCCTGCAGCGGCGAGGTCACCCGTGCGGGCAACGCGAAATAGGCGGAATTGGTCATTTTCAGCAATTCGGCGGTCATCGCCACGTCGCGCTCGATGATCTGCGCGGTGCCGGCGAACGAGGCGTTGGGATCCTCGAGATATTTGATCAGGCGGAAATAGGTCTCGGGCGGCGTCGGCAGGCTCTTGATGCTGGCCAGCAGCCCGCGCATGGCATCCGACCGCAGCATCTGCCGTAATGCCATCGAACGGCGCAGCACATCGATCAGGATGTCCGGCGGGCACGGCTTGGCGAGAAACTGGTGCGCCGGGCCCACCGTGCGCATGATGCTTTCCGCCTCGGAAAAGCCCGACAGGATCAGGCGCACCATCTCCGGATAGAGGCGGCTGACCTCGCCCAGCAGCTGCACCCCGTCCATGTCGGGCATGCGCATGTCGCTGACGATGGCGTGGAATTTCTCTTCGGTCAGGGCCTGCAGCGCGGCAGGACCGCTATTGACGAACCTCATATGCCATTCATGGCGCAAGGGCCGCAGCATGCGCTGCAGCCCCGCCAGCATGTTCTCGTCGTCGTCGACGAACAGAACGTTATAGGTCGTCAAATTCCTCTTGCCCCTCCGCTTCTCCGATCGGGAGAATGACAGAAAAGCGACTACCCGCGCCAGGGGTGGAATCGACGGAAATCCGGCCGCCATGCTTGGCGACGATGACGTCGCGGCAGATCGACAGGCCCTGGCCGGTGCCCTTGCCGATCCGCTTGGTGGTGAAGAAGGGATCGAAAATCTG
>Ga0213872_10001417_pt1 | contig 15741 bp, 16 predicted proteins | sample VelepicomBERX_R2_FD_160071 | JGI IMG/M metagenome (GOLD analysis project Ga0213872, IMG submission 160071) | Rhizosphere microbial communities from Vellozia epidendroides in rupestrian grasslands, the National Park of Serra do Cipo, Brazil - RX_R2 | ecosystem: Host-associated > Plants > Roots >...
TACTACGCCTACCTGTGGAGTGACGAACTGGCAGCCGACAGTGGCAAGTGGTTCCGTGACAACGGCGGCATGACACGCAAGAACGGCGACTGGTTCCGCCAGAACCTGCTGTCGCGCGGCGGCACGGCCGACCCGATGGACCTGTACCGCAACTTTGCCGGCCACAATCCGGATATCCAGCCGCTGCTGGAAAAGCGAGGTCTGACTAGCGCCGTCAACTAAGACCGCTCGTTAGTCGAAAAAGCCCGGCCAGGAGCGATCCTGACCGGGCTTTGTTCTTTCGTACGCTAGTTGCGAACGTGGGCTGCATCTGGCGTCGCCTGGCGGTCGATTCGTCTCATACGCAAACAGAATGCTGCCGCGCTTGTCAGGATGCGATCCGTGCATCAATGCCGGAAGGTCACGCCTTTCCCGATCGCTTAACATCACATTCTGGATGGACTCATGTCGTTCATGTCGAGCCTATCTCGCTTACACCGGTTTCCCTTCGCGCTCGCCTGCAGTGTTCTGCTTGGCACAGGCCTCTCTGTTAGCGCCGATATTGTAGTCAATACATCTACCGAGCTTGCAGAGGCACCAGTCGGCCACGCCATCGAAGTACGCGGCGTTGCTCGGCCCGACGATATTCCCTACAGCAGCTACGTCGCCGCCATGCGCGCGTTCGACCAGTACCACCACTACGCCCCCTCGGCGCCACTGCTGTTTTCCGCACGTACCCACGATGGCAAGCTCGACGGCTTGCGCGTAAGCATTACCGGCGAGCAGGTGTGGATTCCCGTTCCCATCGATGCCCGCGGCCAGTTCAGCTTGCCGATGCGGCAGGACGCGCTGGATGATAAGGCGGTCGTGCTGTCTAACGTGCGCGACGGTCAAGTGAACTGGGCATCGGTGATTCGCACGCCCGGCTTGCCCGAAGGTAGCTTGCGCTTGGGTGACTTGCGCTTGGGTTGCAGGGTGGACTACGCGCTCGAACGACAGCAGACCTCGCTCTGGGTCGCGACCCTGCTTCGCGTGGTCGGCGGATGCAACTCTGATGGTCGCATGACGCGCGCGCTTAAGCGTCCCGGCATGCACGTCAAGCTAAGTTACCAAGACCGCGAAGAGATCCTGCCGGATCGCTACTACGTGTCACATCATACGGCCTGGACCATGCCGCTGACCGACGGCGACTGGCCTGACGATACGCTAATTCAGTTCATAGAGCCGGACAGCAACTTCGTCCTCGACAAGGCGTGCGCCGACCAGCTCCAGCGCGAGAGCCAGAAGCCCTATTCGCATGGCTCCAGCACATATTCTGAGAACGATTGCGTATGGCATCCCGGCGACGATTGATTGGTGTCGTCGACAGCGCAAGCGGAGATAAGGGTCGCTCCAAGGCCAGCCCGGGCAGGGCGATCCTGACCGGGTTTGGTTTCTCAAGCGATGCGGGGCAATAGCTCATGCCCGTCCGCTGAACAAAGCAACACAGCCGACAACGTCTATCGTCACATCTTGAAGGTGCTGACGCAGCGTGTCGGCAAATTGCGCGTAGTCATCTTCGGCATTGTTCAGCGTTTGATGCGCGTTGAAGTAGCGCAAAGCCGTGCTCGATGCCCATGTGTGGGGTACGCCACTAGCCAGCACAGTCGCGCCAAACATTACGCCACCGGGGTTCAGCAACTGCTTCAGGTGCAGCAGTACCTTGCCCTTGTCGGGAAAGCTGCCCGGTACGCAGTGCAATACGTAGTTGAGACCGATGGAATCGAAACGCGGTGCGCCGAGTGCGATCGGCTCCAGCACGTTGGCCTGGTGGACGGTCGGCGCGTAGCGCGCCACCCGTTTTGCCGTGCGCTCCAGGCAGTTGGCATTCAGGTCCAGCAGGGCCAGCCGCGGCTGTGCAACGGGGAAGTTGACATGGTCCAGAAAATAACCGGTGCCGACGCCGACCTCGAGGTGATTGCCGGATAGATGGCGCCGGTACACCTCCAGCACGCGGGCATTGGGGCAGCGCCAGATGTATCGGCAGGTCATACCGAGCACGAGGGCGTCATACAGTGCTAGCCCCGGTTTGGTGAAGGCGGCCTGGCCGAAGTTACGCTGTTCAACAAAGGCTTCCATTGCCATCTCTCCTACTTATCGAAATGCGTTACCAGTGCCCCTTGGCGCGATTCCAGCGGTAGAGGGCACGTGCGAAGAGCTTGTAGAGTCCCTGAGTCAGCCAGCGCACGCCAGGGACGCTGATTAGGCGGCCCAGCCAGCGCTGGTGACGGGAGAGCGCAAAGAGCGAGGCAAAGGCATCGCTGCCGACGCGCATCTCGCCGTTGGCCGATTGAACATGCAGCCGTTCGCGCAAGGCTTCGAGCTCGATACCCAACTCCGCAGCCAACTCGGGGCGCTGGTGTACGTCCAGCCACTCCACATCGGACACGCCCTCGGCGTTCAGCGTGCACTGCTGGTTTTCCACGCCCATTTTGCAGACAGGGCAGGCGCTGTTGTAATAGACGCGGGTAGTGGCCATGGCTACTCCTGGGGTGTTTCCTTGCGTTTCTTCAGGGCGCTCGATTCGCGCTTCAACGGCCGTCCTACCGGGCAGATCTCGAAGGCATAGCCGGTTAGCGAATTGACCAAGTTGTCGCGATTGAGCCGGTACAGCACACGCTGCCCCTGCCGCTCGCTGCTGATCAGGCCGGCGTTCTCGAGTACCGACAAATGCCGCGAAATGGCCGGCGCGCTGAGCCCGAACCGTTCCGCTAGCTCCGTGGTCGTCAGCTCGGCGTGCGACAGGTAAGCCAGGATTTCGCGCCGGGGACGTGATGCGAGTGCTTCGAAGACTTTGTCGAGTGACATGATTAAATAATTAACGAATTTGTTAAAGTTTAAATCGTTCGATTGCTGAAATCAAGGCGACACATGGCAAGCATGCATCAGACCCGAAACGGAGCCGCGGCCGACGCCCAAGCGCTTATGCGGTATGCTTGTTTGCGTGAAGTTACGACGTAGACCAACAATGAGCGGCAGGGAAAATTCCGGACTGCCAAGTTTCCAGGGGCAATATGAACCGCGACGTCAACACAGCCGTAAGCACTTGGTTTGGCCCCCGGTTTGGCGAACTCCATCCTCTGCTGCAGGCGCTTCATCTGCACGGTGGTACCTTGCGTGGTGTCGTGGAAATCCGCACGGGACGCGGCATTGCCGGTTGGCTGGGGCGCCGGCTAGCCCGCTCGCTGGGTATTCCGGTTGACCAGCGGCATCGTGGCTTTACCGTGTCGATTCAGCACGACAAGGATGCGTTGAACTGGATTCGTCACTTTGATGGCGGCGCCGTCATGATCTCCCGCTTTGAGCCGATCGGAGCCTGGCCGCAAGGCTACTGGCGCGAGAGGACGGGCCCCATGTCCCTGCACCTGACCGTGGACGTCGTCGACCAAGGTTGGGAATGGCGTCCACTGCGTGCGAGCTTCAGGAATGTTCGTATACCGCTGTGCTTGCTACCCAAATCCCGTGCCGGCAAACGTATCGAGGACGGGAAGTACGTCTTTCTGGTCGAGTTCTCCGTGCCGGTTATTGGAAAAGTGCTGAGCTATAGCGGCGCATTGGAAGCGGAATGTTCGTCCTGAGAACAGGCGTTCATGTGGACAAGAGGAACGTAGGACCGTGTGGATCAATGCCATCCTGGAATACTGGTTGAGCTCACCCTGGCCAATCGCCATCGTGATTGCTACCGCTGTTCACCTGACGATCTATCTCGTCGGCGCAGGTACGGGCACCCTGCTTACGACCAAGCTATGGCCGCGCTTCAATATTGGTCGCACATTGGACCCGACGCCGCCCAGGGCAGGTCAATTGCGCGAGGAGTTTCGCGCGGGCCTGGTGACCTGCCTGATCTTCGGTATCGTTACCTTGCTGTACCGTCCGCTGTGCCACGGTGTGTGGCCAGGTTCTTGGGGACAAGGGCTATTTCAACTGCTGGCGTTTTCGGTGTTCAACAACCTGTACACCTACAGCACCCATCGGCTCCTGCATTCCCGCGCGCTGATTCGCTATCATCGGGTGCACCACCGATCGGTACGCCTTACGCCTTGGTCGGGCTACAGCGTACACCCCGTCGAAGCGCTCATCATCGGAGCTACGCTACCGGTCTTCATGCTATTCGTACCTATCGGCATTGGCGCCGCGTTCTTCTTGCACGACCTCGGAATGCTCTATACGACTTGCATACACTGCAACTACGAACTCATGCCGTCTTGGCCGGCACGGCACTGGCTCAAGCGCCTGATCGATGATCCCGCTTTCCATCGTGTTCATCATACGCAAGGCAATGTGAACTATGGCTTTCCCTCGCGCGTCCTGGACCGAGTGTTCAGGACAAACAAGGAATAACGCCGGATCGCATGTCGCGGGGCTTCAAAGCGGAAGTGTTATCATCGCAGCCCCTTTCCCCGCAATGGCAGATATGCCGAGCTTGGGAAAGCGGCGGGTGAATCGGGTAGGCGGCCGAATTCAGGCCGGCTCCTAGTCAACTCGCTTGGTTGTTCCCATGATTATTCTCAAGAATGTGGTGTTGCGTCGCGGTAGCAAGGTCTTGCTGGGCGACGCTTCCGTTACTTTGACGCCGGGCGAGAAGGTTGGCCTGGTCGGCCGCAATGGCGCGGGCAAGTCGTCCCTGTTTGCCATGCTCAACGGCTCCCTGCACGAGGACGGCGGCGAGTTCTCCATTCCCTCGCAATGGCGTATGGCGCAGGTTGCGCAGGACATGCCGGAGACGGAGCAGAGCGCTACGGACTTCGTCGTAGCGGGCGACACGGCGTTGGTGGAAGCACAGAAGGAAGTCGAGGCGGCCGAGGCCAGCGACGATGGCATGCGCATGGCGCACGCCTATATGGCGCTGAACGATGTGGGTGCGCACGATGCGCCGGCTCGCGCCCAGGCGCTGATCCTGGGGCTGGGCTTTACCGTGGCCGAGCTGGATCAGCCCGTCAACAGCTTCTCCGGCGGCTGGCGCATGCGTTTGCAACTGGCGCGTGCGCTGATGTGCCCGTCCGACTTGCTGCTGCTCGACGAACCGACCAACCACTTGGACCTGGATGCCCTGGTCTGGCTGGAAGCCTGGCTCAAGCAGTATGCGGGCACCATGGTGGTGATCAGCCACGATCGCGAGTTCCTCGATGCCGTCACGAACGTCACGTTGCACATCGATAACGGGCGCTTGATCCGCTACGGCGGCAACTACAGCAAGTTCGAGGACATGCGCGCCGAGCAGATGCTGCTGCAGCAGGCGGCGCTGGCGCGCCAGGCCGACAAGATCGCCCACCTGCAGAAATTCATCGACCGCTTCAAGGCCAAGGCCAGCAAGGCCAAGCAGGCGCAGAGCCGCGTCAAGGCGCTGGAGCGGATGGAGAAGATCGCGCCGGTGCTGGCCGATGCCGAATTCCAGTTCGAATTCAAGGAGCCGGCCAGCCTGCCCAACCCGATGCTGACGCTCTCCGCCGCAGCCATGGGCTACCCACCGGCCGAAGATGCCGCAGTCGCGACGCCCACGACCATCATCCAGAACGTGAACCGCTCCGTACTGGCCGGCCAACGCATCGGCATCCTGGGTGCAAACGGCCAGGGTAAGTCGACGCTGGTGAAGACCATCGCCGGCGCGCTACAGGCGATCACGGGCGAGATCATCCAGGGCAAGGGCCTGAATATCGGCTACTTTTCGCAGCAGGAGTTGGACGTACTGCGGCCCGAGGACAATCCGCTGGAGCACATGATACGGCTCGTGCGCGACACGCCCGTTGCCATGCGCCCCAGCTACAACGATTGTCGTGAGCAGGGCCTGCGCAATTTCCTGGGGACCTTCAATTTCAGCGGCGACATGGTCAAGCAGGCCGTGGGCAGCATGAGCGGTGGCGAGAAGGCGCGCCTGGTGCTGTGCATGATCGTGTGGCAACGGCCCAATCTGCTGCTATTGGATGAGCCGACCAACCACCTCGATCTGTCCACGCGCGAGGCGCTCAGCGTGGCGCTGAACGAATTCGAAGGCTCGGTGATGTTGGTCAGCCATGACCGTGCCCTGCTGCGCTCCGTGTGCGACGAGTTTTGGATGGTGTCGCGTGGTGGCGTGAAGGACTTTGATGGTGACCTGGACGACTACCAAGTCTACCTACTGGAAGAGGCCAAGCGCCGGCGCGAGGCGGCCAAGGGCTGACCACTGCAGCGTCGTCGCCAAAGTCTATCGTTGCGCCAAAGGTGCGTCATCTCGCGGCGCGGAAAAGCAAACGGCCCGGCATCGCTGCTGGGCCGTTTGCCCTGTGGCGGCACGCTGGCGGATATACCGACCAGTACCTACGCTACTGACTCAGTGTAAACCCCTGGCAGGTGCCGTCGCCGTTGTTGACATAGATGACATTGCCGCTTGACCAGTACGCGCTCGATGCATCGGCGGCCGGCGTGGGGCTGACGATCCATTGTGGCGTGAAGGTATAGTGCTTCCCGGACAGCACGACAGCCGCCGAGCCGTCGGGTAGGACCGTGATGCTTGCCGATGGGTCGAGCGACTGCAGTACCGACTGCACGGCACCCGGGTTGGCAAAGCTTGGGTACAGATTCTGGCTGACGCCACTGCCATCCGTATAAGTAAGCACTTGTCCGTTCTGTGCGAAGACAAGCCCTGCCTTGCCGGATGTCGTTCCCGTTGTCCAGCTAGGCCGCACTGCATAGGTGACACCATTGGCTGTCACAAGCATGGTGCCGTTGCGTTGCTGGACGATGCTTGTCCCGCTGCCGAGCAAGGCGTCGACGCTGCTGGTGAAGCCTGGCAGGTTGGCGACGCTTGGCGAGACCTCGACCACCAGGTCTGGGGCAACCTTGACGTTGATGTCGCCGTTGGCCAAGCCACTCTCCGACGGCGCAGTCGGGTCGAGCGATATGCCGACGGGGCGGGCAACGATGGCGCCTGTTGCGCTGTTCATGTGCAGATTACCCTGGGCGTCCACCCCTCCATCCTGAAGGCCGAACCCGACCAGCGTGCTGGCAGCACCGGTCAGTGCGCTATCGAGCGTTGCGCCGCCAAGGTGTGGTGACGTGCCTGTGATCACAACTGGGGGCGGTAGCTCGGTGAAGCCGCCGGGTGCGGCGCCAGGCGCAAACGGTTGACCAATCCCGCTTTCGCTTACGGAAGAGCTGACAACCATGCCGGCGCTATTGAATACGAGCTTGTCTCCTGGGTAGACGGTCAACGGTGCGGTTGTGCCGTTACCAGCGGGGTAGGTGAGGGTGGCGCTGCCACTCTGGACGACGACCGTGGTACTGCCATCTGTGCCCACATTCTCGCTCGCCGAGAAGCCGCCTGGGTTGGACTGGAACGGCGTGATCACGTGGCTGCCGTCGACCGCAAAGGTAAGCATGCCGCCCGCCGACGAAAAGACAGCGCTGCCGGCAGTGAGGCTCGGCACTTCCATATTGCTCCCGTTCTGCAGCGTGCCGACAAAGCCCAGGGTGCTACCGGTAGCTTGCGGCGTGATGGTCAGCGTCGGGTTGACGCCAACAACCAGCGTTACGGGACCCGTGTTTGGCAGGTTGATCGTGCTGCCGCTAATGCTCGTGCTGTTGTTGACGTAGAGCGTGCTATTGCCGCCCAGCGTGACATTACCTTGCCCGGTCAGGGAGCCGATACTGTTGCTCGGTATCGTGAACGTGCCAGTCGTCTGACTCGGCGCGACGGCCACGGCGGGTGTCACGCTATTGGACGCGGCGGACGCGGCCCCGGTACCAATGGCGTTGGTGGCCGTGACTGTGAAGGTATAGCTGGTGCCGTTGGTCAAGCCAGCGACCGTAATTGGGCTAGCTGCGCCGCTGGCCGTTGCTCCGCCGGGGCTCGCGGTCACCGTGTAGCTGGTGATTGCCGATCCGCCGTTGAATGCGGGAGCCGAAAATGCGACCGACGCGCTCACATTGCCGGCCGTGGCTGTGCCAATTGTCGGGGCGCCGGGCACGACGGCATTCACCGTAAACGATCGGGATACCGTGGGCGCGGCCAGGAAGGACGTGTTGCCCGCTTGATTGGCATTGATGGTGCAGGTGCCAGCCGCGACGAAGGTTAGTGCGCCGCCGCCTGTGATAGTGCAAACGCCCGTGGTTGCGGAGCTGAATGCCACTGACAGGCCCGACGTGGCAGTCGCCGTGAGCGTAGGCGTGGTGCCGAAGTTCTGTGCTCCAGGCGCGGCGAACGTGATCGTTTGGGCGGCAGCAGGCGTCACCGAATTGGAGGCGGCAGATGCCGAGCCGGTACCGGCGGAATTCGTTGCCGTGACAGTAAACGTATAGGCCGTGCCGTTGACGAGGCCGGTTACCGCGATCGGGCTGGCTGCGCCCGAGCCTGTTGCACCGCCTGGGTTGGCGGTAACCGTGTAGCCCGTGATCGCGGCGCCACCGGTGAACGCGGGTGCGATGAAACTGACGGTGGCCTGCGTATCGCCCGGGGTGGCCGTGCCAATGGTCGGCACACCGGGAACGACCGCGTTCACGGCAAATGAACGGGAGACGGTGGGCGCAGCCAGGAAGGCCGTGTTACCTGCTTGGTCCGCATTGATCGTGCATGTGCCGGCCATGACGAAAGTCAGCGTACCGCCGCTGATGGTGCACACGCCGGTCGTTGACGAACTGAACGTGACGCTGAGCGCGGACGTCGCCGTGGCGGTGAGCGTTGGACTGGTGCCGAAGTTTTGCGCGCCGGGATTGGTAAAGGTAATCGTCTGTGGTGCGGCCGGCGTGGCCGAGTTCGAGGCGGACGATGCCGAACTGGTACCGGCCGAGTTGGTTGCCGTGACGGTAAAGGTATAGGCCGTGCCGTTGGTGAGGCCGGTGACCGTGAGCGGACTCGCGGCGCCCGAGGCGGTAGCGCCGCCGGGGCTCGCGGTCACGGTGTAGGAGGTGATGGCCGCGCCGCCGTTGGAGCCCGGTGCCGTGAAGCTCACCGTCGCCTGCGTGTTGCCGGCCGTGGCCGTACCGATGGTAGGCGCGCCAGGCACGACGGCATTGACGGTAAACGAGCGGCTGACGGTAGTCGCCGCCAGGAAAGAGGTGTTGCCGGCTTGGTCGGCATTGATGGTACAGGTGCCTGTGGTGACGAAGGTCAACGCGCCACCGCCCGTGACGGTGCAGACGCCAGTGGTCGAGGAGCTGAAGGCGACCGTGAGGCCCGAGGTGGCTGTTGCGCTGAGTGTTGGGCTGGTGCCGAAGTTCTGCGCGCCGGGGTTGGCGAAGGTGATGGTCTGCGGCGCGGCTGGAGTGGCCGAGTTCGACGCCGACGATGCCGTGCTCGTGCCGATGCTATTGGTTGCCGTCACGGTGAAGGTATAGGCCGTGCCGTTGGTCAGGCCCGTAACGGTGAGCGGGCTCGCGGCGCCGGACGCGGTGAAGCTTCCCGGGCTGGAGGTGACGGTGTAAGCAGTGATCGCCGAGCCGCCGTTGGAGCCCGGCGCCGTGAAGCTGACGCTGACCTGCGTATTGCCGGCGGTTGCTGTGCCGATGGTCGGTGCGCCCGGTACGACCGCGTTCACGGCAAAGGTGTGGCTCACGGTGGGGGCGGCCTGGTAGGCTGCATTGCCGGGTTGATTGGCGTTGATGGTGCAGGAGCCCGGCGTGACGAAGGTCAGCGCGCCGCCGCTCGTGATGGTGCAGACGCCCGTGGTCGAAGAGCTGAACGCGACGGTTAGGCCGGATGTGGCCGTTGCCGTAAGCGTGGGGCTGGTGCCGAAGTTTTGTGCGCTGGGACTGGCGAAGGTGATGGTCTGCGGCGCCGTCGGCGTGACTGAGTTCGATGCCGCCGATGCGGCGCTCGTACCCGCAGCGTTGGTTGCCGTCACCTTGAAGGTATACGGGGTGCCGTTGCTTAGGCCGGTGACGGTGAGTGGGCTCGCAGCGCCCGACGCGGTGGCGCCGCCAGGGGAGGCGGTGACAGTGTAGCTGGTGATCGTAGAGTTACCGTTGGAGCCCGGCGCCGTGAAGCTGACGCTGGCCTGTGTATTGCCCGCCGTGGCCGTACCGATGGTGGGTGCGCCGGGTGGCGCGATGACGACGATAGTGACGGGGAAGGTGTTGCTGTTGGCATCGTACAGCGTGGCGTGGTCGGTGCCGGAATAGCCCACGGTGGGCGGCGTATAAATCAGCTTGTCCACGTTGACCGTGTTGAGGTCGACGGCGAGATTGCCGCTGGCCGTGGTGGTGACGCTGCCCGTGTTCAGCAGGGCGTCGCTGTAGACGCCGCCGGCACCGCCCGGGTCGCAGTTGTTGTAGTCATTCGGCGTGAAGGTATACGTGTAGGTGCTCGCGCCGGTATTGGTAAGGTTCCACGAAATGGAGCAACTCGCGCTAGCCTGCGTTGCGGCAACTAGGGAGAGCAAAAACAGCGCAGCGAGATGGGCGATCCGCTGCACCTCGTTGCGGGCGGTCCGGTGCTGCGTTTGCCATGCGCCGGTCAGCCTGCGCCAGATACCCAATCCCAAATCGATGTGAGCGTGCATCTCGTTCCCCTGTTTCGGTCAATACCCTCCAGATTCAGTCCTCCCGTGGGGTAGGGCCGGGAAGCCAATTCCACGAGGTGAATCTGGATATGGATACTAGACTGCTTCACGCCACGATTATTGGCGTATCGTTGAATTAAGGTTAATTAAGAGTTGCGCGTGAGAAATGGGTGAATATATTGTCTCTGCGTTGATAATATATTCTTGCGCATGCCGTTTAATAGATTAAATTGATTTTCGTGACCGGCTTCCGTGGGATGCTAATTGAGCGGCGCTGCTATCGTCAAGTTGCGCTAATCCTTACGCCGCGCGAGATACGCCTGGTCTACAACGCAATCTGCACGCGGCTGGCAATTGAAGCATCGTGCAAATTGGCATCGCTTGTTGCATCAATAGCAAATCTAAATGGAGGAGTGCAAATGAACCCGTTTGTAGGGGAAATCCGGGCGTGCGCATTTAATTTCGCACCGCGCGGCTGGGCGCTTTGTTCAGGCCAACTTATGTCGATTGCGCAGAATCAAGTGTTATTCGCGCTGCTCGGCACGCAGTATGGCGGCGATGGCCGCTCGACCTTTGCGCTGCCCGACCTGCGGGGACGTACGCCGATGAATATGGGGCCAGTCAATGCAATCGGCATCGCGGGAGGTACGGAGACGGTCACATTGGTGACGGGAAATCTGCCGGCGCACAACCACGCTTTCGTCGCATCGACCGCGCCGGCGAATCTGCCCAACGTCGGCGGCTCGTCGGACCGCCTGCTCGCGGCAAGCTACGTGCAAAACAGCAGCAACCCTTCCGGCAATGGCCCTGGCAAGAACATCTACGGGCCTGCAGGCAGTGCTACGGCGATGGCAGCAGGCGTGTGCGCCGCAACGGGCGGTGGCCAGGCGCACGACAATATGCAGCCTTCCGTGGCCCTCAACTACATGATTGCCCTGACCGGCATCTATCCTAGCCGCGACTGAGCTTGCGCGTAACCAAAGGAGCAGACAATGGATCCCTATGTCGGAGAAATCCGCCTTTTTGCCGGCAGCTATGCGCCGCAAGGCTGGTTGCTGTGCGACGGCACGTCGTATCCCATTTCGAACTATGACACGCTCTACGCGGTGATCGGCACGACCTACGGCGGGAACGGCGTTTCCGTCTTCAACGTCCCGGATCTTCGAGACAAGCTGCCCATCGGGCAGGGGCAAGGCACCGGGCTCAGCCCGCGTACCATTGGGCAGAGTGTCGGTACGTCCGCGGTGACGCTGAATCAGTCCAACATGCCCGCGCATACCCACCCCGTCAATGGAACGCAGAATCTCGCCACGGCAACGGTACCGGCGCCGACGTTGATGCTGGGTACGCTGGCACGGCCGCCGGCGACCTCCGTCTTTTACGGGCAACCGGCCGGCGCGAGTGAAAAGGCGTTTGCACCGCAGGCATTGGCTGCAGCAGGCAGCTCGCTGCCGCATAGCAATATGATGCCGTCGCTGTCGGTCAACTACATCATCGCGTGGACCGGCATCTACCCGTCGCAAGGGTAGGGCGCGGATGGCATCGCATGTCGCAGCGCTGTCGTTGCGGCAAACCAATACGCATGGAGGATAGATAAATGGCAGATCCGTTCATTGGTGAAATCCGGGTATTCGGGTTCAACTACCCGCCGCGAGATTGGGCGAATTGCAGTGGGCAATTGTTGCCGATCCAGCAAAATGCCGCCTTGTTCTCGATCCTGGGAACGAATTTCGGCGGGAATGGCACCACGAATTTTGCGCTGCCGGACTTGCGAGACCGCGTTGCCTCTGGGCCGGTCCAGGGGGCGGTTGGTGTAGAGCAGGGCAGTGAGACCGTAGCGCTGCAGGTATCCGAGATACCGGCCCATACGCACACGCTGTATGGCGACACTGCACGTTCGCAAAATATTTCCCCTGAGGCCCAGTTCCCAGCGCGGTTGATGGACGCCAATAACGAGACATTCATTGCGACGAACCCTCTGCCCGCGCTGACTGCGCTGGCGCCGCAATCCGTTGGTCTCGTCGGGAACGGGCAAGCGCACGAGAACCGCCAGCCTTACCTGGCGTTGAACTTCTGCATCGCACTGCAGGGTATCTTCCCTACGCGCCCATGACATCGGGCATCTGAGTACAGGCCGGGAATAGCCCCGGCCTGACCGTTTGCGCACGCCGCTTTCCAGCAGGAGCCATCAAACGTGACATTATCCGTCGCAATGTTCGAGCCGCATGTCGGTTCGGCTTTCTTCATTCCACTGAACAGCGATGAGCAGGCTGTCTTCATGCTTGACCGCGTCGAGGACAAGACGGATCCCAAGACGTCCTATGCCTCGTTCTCCCTGTTCTTTTCCGCTGATGCACCCTTCCTGTTGCCGCAGGGAGCTTATCCGCTGCAGCACGCCGTATTGGACGAGCAATTTATTTTCCTGGTGCCGGTCAGCCGGGAAGGAAGCAAGGTGATCTATCAGGCCTGCTTCAATGTGGAAGCATGATGCGATGGCGGTGACCCTGCAGTTCAGCGATCCGCGCATTGCGTTGCGACCGGCTAGCAGCGACGACGATGCCTTCCTGCGGCGCGTCTACGCTTCAACGCGCGAGGCCGAGCTGGCCTTGACCGACTGGGGCGACGAAGCGAAACGCAGCTTCGTCGACATGCAGTATTCCGCCCAGCAGCAGGCCTACTCCGGCTACGCTAATGCGGAATGCTTCGTCGTCCTTCACAATGCTGAGCCCGTCGGACGCCTGTATTTGCAATATGGCGCCGAGACGCTGTCGATTGTCGACCTATCGCTGCTGACGGCATGGCGAGGGGTAGGCATTGGCAGCGCGATCCTGTCTGCGCTGCTCGGCCGTGCCAAGGCGGAGGGGAAGGCCGTGCGCATGCATGTCGAGAAACTCAACCCTGCCTTGCGGCTCTACCAACGGCACGGCTTCTGCCCGATTGAGGATAGGGGTGTGTATCTATTGCTGGAATGGCGCGCCGAAATCACGCCTTCTTTACAAATTCGGACTTGAGCTGCATCGCGCCAAACCCGTCGATCTTGCAGTCAATATCGTGATCGCCGTCGACCAGGCGAATGTTCTTCACCTTGGTGCCGACCTTGACGACGGACGATGAGCCTTTCACCTTCAAGTCCTTGATCACGGTAATGGTATCGCCATCCTGCAACTCGTTGCCGTTGGCATCCCGGATAACGCGCTTGTCGTCACTGTGATTCGACGGCGCTTGGGTCGACCACTCGTGCGCACACTCCGGGCAAACGAATTGGCCACCGTCTTCGTAGGTGAATTCGGAGCCGCATTGCGGGCATTTCGGCAGCTTGTTCATGCATTGATCCTTCTGGTTTTCGCGGCATCGTTCGTCAACGGCCGATGCGCCTGATGTTCGAGAGCTTAGGGTAGTGTTTTCGCACGGCCGGCTTAGGTTGACGCGGGTACGAGCAGGATGACGCCGGCTTCAAACGAAAACCCGCCTATCTCACGCATAAGCGCCAGTTTTCCTGCTTCATCGTCGAGTTCGACATAGCAGCGCAGCGTGTGATCGTCGCCGGTTTCCACTTCCACCGTCGTGACCCGGCCGAATCGACCACACAGCTTCGTGAGCGCCGGGCCGACAGTCGTACTCGTACGCGTGGCCGGCATAAGCGCCAGATATTCCTTCCTCATCGCCGCTTCGACCTTTCATTGGCTGCACGCTGGCTTCTCGCGCCAACGGCAGATCGCCATTGTACCTTTGCTTTGCATAAGGATTGTACGTAATGGGTGTTTGATGTGACTTGTATGATAATGATATTATCATCATATTGAGTATCTTGGCGGGGTTGGGCAGGCATGGCATTGCGCTACCTGCGTCGCTTGACGGGTCATCGGCGTGATGTGCGGGCTGATCGCCACCTCGGCTATTCGCTGGCCTTTGTCGCGGGCGCAATGAATGCGGGCGGCTTCTTTGCCGTCGGCCAGTACACCTCGCACATGACGGGGATCCTGTCGGGCGTGGCGGATGCCGCTGCGCTGGGCAAGACGTGGGTGGTGCTGGCGGGGCTAGCGTCGATCACGGCGTTTCTGCTCGGGGCGGCGACGACAGCGTTGCTGATCAATTGGGCGCGCCGCCGCCAGTTGCGCAGCCAGTACGCCTTGAGCCTGCTGCTCGAAGGTGCGCTGCTACTGGTATTTGGCTTGGCCGGCGCCTATCTGGAGGACGTCCGTGAATTCCTCGTGCCGGCAACCGTGCTGCTGCTGTGCTATATCATGGGGCTGCAAAATGCCGTCATTACCAAGCTCTCCGGGGCCGTGATCAGAACGACGCACGTTACCGGCATGGTTACCGATCTCGGTATCGAGCTGGGCAAACTGCTGTACTTCAACCGGCAGTCGACCCCATACCCCGCCGTCTTTGCCAACCGCACCAAGATGAAGCTGCATGTCGCCCTGCTGTGCAGCTTTCTGTTAGGTGGTATCGGGGGCGCAATAGGCTTCAAGCAGTTCGGCTTTGTCGCGACGGTCCCGCTCGCCTGCCTACTCGCCATACTGTCGGCGACGCCGGTCATCGACGACCTGCGCGCGCACCTGTTTTCCGCGCGGAGCCTGGATATGCGGCAATGAAGGCGAAGCTCCCGGCATTCAGCGAGCTTCGCGCACGTACGTCGGGCGAGGCATTCACGCTTGATGACGATTCGTGCATTTCCCTGCATTTTGATTACTTTGGCGTCCAGAGTGTCATGAAGAAAGAGAACCCGAACGAACTCGTATTGAGCTACACGCGCGCGATGATGTGCTTCTCGCTGTTCGTGCCGCAGCCGAAGGACATCCTCATCATCGGGCTCGGTGGCGGTTCCATGGCCAAGTTCTGCGCGCAGCAGTTTCCATCCGCGCGGATTACCGTCGTCGAAGTCGACGAATCGGTCATCGCCTTGCGCGCGAAATTCCAAGTGCCGCCGGATTCGGACCATTTCCGCGTGGTGCACGCCGAGGGCGCCAAGTACCTGGCCAGGCAGCGTGGTGTCGCCGACGTCATCCTGGTCGACGCCTACGACAAGCGCGGCCTGCCGCCGCAGTTCGCGGCGCAGTTCTTCTTCGACAGTTGCGTGCTCGCCCTTCGCAGCCCAGGGGTGTTGAGCATGAACTTCGCGGGCGGCATGCAGACGGCAGGCGGGGCGCTTTCCAAGATGCGCACTTCCTTCGACGGCCTGGTCTATCGTGCCAAGACGCCGAACGACAATATTGTGAGCATCGCGCTGAAAGGCCTGCCCGCGCCC
>Ga0213872_10001418_pt1 | contig 15732 bp, 13 predicted proteins | sample VelepicomBERX_R2_FD_160071 | JGI IMG/M metagenome (GOLD analysis project Ga0213872, IMG submission 160071) | Rhizosphere microbial communities from Vellozia epidendroides in rupestrian grasslands, the National Park of Serra do Cipo, Brazil - RX_R2 | ecosystem: Host-associated > Plants > Roots >...
TTGAACAACATCATCTTTACCAATCCGCCTGATGACCACCTCCACGGACTCGACCGCCAAAAAAGACATCCAGAAACTCCAGCGGGCCATCGTCGATGGGCTGGAAGATGTGAAGGCCCAGGACATCCAGGTCTTCAACACCGAGCATCTGTCGCCGCTGTTCGAGCGCGTCATCGTGGCCTCAGGCACCTCGAACCGCCAGACCAAGGCGCTGGCCGCCAGCGTGCGCGATGCGGTCCGTGAAGCCGGCTTCAGCAAGCCGCGCACCGAGGGCGAAGAGAACGGCGAGTGGATCATCGTCGACTGCGGCCCTGCCGTGGTGCACGTCATGCAGCCCACCATCCGCCAGTACTACCGGCTCGAGGAGATCTGGGGCGACACCCCGGTGCGGCTGAAGCTTGGTGCCGCCAAGCCTGCGGCGACGGCCAAGACGCCTGCCAAGAAGGCCGCCGCGAAGAAGAGTCCGGCGACCAAGGTGAGCACACCGGCCCAGGCGGCGGCCAAGGCCGTGAAGGCGGCCAAGGGTGCCAAGACCACCGCACCCGCTGCGCCCGCAGCCAAGGTCGCCAAGGCACCGGCCAAGAGCACTTCCAAGAGCGCCCCCAAGCCGGCGGCCAAGGCCGCTGCAGGCAAGACGCCGGCGGTCAAGAAGGCGCCCGCCAAGAAGGCGGCGGTGAAAGTCGTGAAGGTGGGCACCCCGCCGGCGCGCAAGGCCGCCGCCAAGACCACCCCGGTCGCCCGCAAGAAGCCCGCCAAGGGCTGATCCCGGTCCATGAAGCTGCTCATCGTGGCGGTCGGGCAGCGCGTGCCCGACTGGGCGCAGACAGCCTGGGACGACTACGCCAAGCGTTTCCCCTTTGAGCTCAAGGTCGAGCTCAAGGCGGTGAAGACCGAGCCCCGGGGCTCGAAGACGCTGGAAACCCTCTATGCCGCGGAGCGCGAGCGCATCGAGGCCGCCATCCCCAAGGGCTGCCGCATCGTCGCGCTCGATGAGCGCGGCACCTCGCTCACCACCCTGGCCCTGGCCGGCAAGCTCAAGGGCTGGCAGCTCGAAGGCGACGACGTGGCCCTGGTGATCGGCGGGCCCGACGGGCTCGATCCGGCCTTCCGGCAGGCGGCCCACGAGCGCATCCGCCTGTCCGATCTGACCTTGCCGCATGCGATGGTGCGGGTGCTGCTGATCGAACAGCTGTACCGCGCCTGGTCGGTGAACGCCGGCCACCCCTATCACCGCGAATGAGGCCGGCGCATCACGCGCCAAGGCCCCGACGACAGGATCCACGATGGCCAAACCTGCCTTTCTCTACCTCGCCTCGCAGAGCCCGCGGCGGCGACAGTTGCTCGAGCAACTGGGGATCGAACACCGGCTGCTGCTGCCCAACACCGACGGCGACCTCGGCGAAGACGCCGAGGCGATCGAGGCCGTCCGGCCCGGCGAGGCGCCGGCTACCTATGTGCAGCGCGTGACCGGGCTGAAGCTCGATGCGGCCCTGGCGCGCCTGCGCCGCCGTGGCCTGCCGGCCGCGCCGGTGCTGTGCTCGGACACCACGGTGGCACTGGGGCGGCGCATCTTCGGCAAACCCGACGATGCGGCCCACGCGCAGGCCATGCTGGCCGAACTGTCGGGCAAGTCGCACCGGGTGCTGACAGCGGTGGCGGTGCAGGCCGGGCGCCGGCGTTTCGCGGCCTTGAGCGTGTCCCAGGTGCGGTTTGCCGAACTCAGCAGCGCCCAGATCAAGCGCTATGTGGCCAGCGGTGAGCCCCTGGGAAAGGCCGGGGCCTACGCGGTTCAGGGGCGTGCGGCGGCGTGGATTTCCCATCTCAGCGGCAGCTATTCGGGCATCATGGGCCTGCCCATGTTCGAGACGGCCCAATTGCTGAGAGCCTCGGGCTGGTCGATCTGAAATCCGGCGCAGGCCTCAACCCAGTCCATCTGCCATGCAACACGATATCCTGATCAATTGGTCGCCCCAGGAGACACGCGTCGCCGTCGTCGAGAACGGGGCCGTGCAAGAACTGCACATCGAGCGGCCCCTGGAGCGGGGGCTGGTCGGCAATGTCTACCTGGGCAAGGTGACGCGGGTGCTGCCGGGCATGCAGTCGGCCTTCATCGACATCGGCCTCGAGCGCGCCGCCTTTCTGCATGTCGCGGATGTCTGGCAGAAATACGGCGATGGCGAAGGCGGCACGGGCCGCCAGGGACAGCCCCAGGTGCCCATCGAGCGGCAGGTCTTCGAGGGGCAGGCCCTCATGGTGCAGGTCATCAAAGACCCCATCGGGACCAAGGGTGCGCGCCTGTCGACCCAGATCAGCATCGCCGGACGCCTGTTGGTCTTCCTGCCGCAGGACGAGCATGTCGGGGTTTCGCAGAAGATTCCGCTGGGTGAGCGCGAGGCGCTGCGAAACCGGCTCCAGGCCCTGGTCGGCGAGAAGGCCACCGGTGGCGGTGGCGGCTTCATCCTGCGCACCAACGGAGAGGATGCCTCGGACGCCGAACTGGCCGAGGACATCGCCTATCTGCGCAAGGCCTGGGCCCGCATCAAGGAGGCCTCGCTGCGCCTGCCGCCGGCGTCGGTGCTGCATGAAGACCTGAACCTGCTGCGCCGCGTGCTGCGCGATCTGGTGGGCGAGCAGACCCAGAACATCCGCATCGACTCCAAGGAGCAGTTCGAGTTGCTGCGTGGATTCGGCCAGGAGTTCATGCCGTCCTCGGTGGCCAAGCTGCAGCACTACAAGGGCGAGCGTCCGATCTTCGACCTGTTCGGCATCGACGAGGAGATCGCCCGGGCGCTGGGGCGGCGTGTCGATCTCAAGTCGGGGGGCTACCTCATCGTCGACCAGACCGAGGCGCTGACCACCATCGACGTCAACACCGGCGGCTTCGTCGGGGCCCGCAATTTCGACGACACGATCTTCAAGACCAATCTGGAGGCCGCCCAGGCGATCGCGCGGCAACTGCGCTTGCGCAACCTCGGCGGCATCGTCATCGTCGACTTCATCGACATGGCCCGTGAGGATCACCGCGATGCGGTGCTGGCCGAATTCCGCAAGCAGCTGTCCAAGGACCGGGTCAAGACCATGATCGGCGGTTTCTCGCAACTGGGCCTGGTCGAGATGACGCGCAAGCGGACCCGCGAGTCGCTGGCCCACATGCTGTGCGAGCCCTGCGCGCAATGCCATGGTTCGGGCCAGGTGAAGACCGCGCGCAGCGTGAGCTACGACATCCTGCGCGAGATCCTGCGCGAGGCCCGGCAGTTCAATCCGCGCGAATTCCGCATCGTGGCCTCGCCCAAGGTGGTGGAGCTGTTCCTTGACGAGGAGAACCAGCACCTGGCCGGGCTGTCGGACTTCATCGGCAAGCCGATCTCGCTGCAGGCCGAGGGCAGCATGGGGCAGGATCAGTACGACATCGTGCTGCTCTAAGATTGCAGGGTTGTCCGCCCAGTCTCGGACGCTGTGTGCGATTGCTTGCCGCAGCAGGGGATTTCGCCAGGAGCGCATCCCTGGGTGTCTTGAATGCCGTTTGGGTCGCAATACCTCGATCGCAGCTCGTGACCCACGAGGGGATGTGTGTGCTTTGTTTCGGAATGACGAAATAATTCGTACTTTCCGCTCGACTTGAAAATAGTTCCGTAATATCGGAATAACCTCGACAAATCCGCACTTGCCAAATACAGTTCCGCAATCACGGAACTATGCTTGAACATGGCACGGCGTCTTCCCCCCACTCATCCCGCCAGCGATCCCCGGGTTGACAGCCTCGAAGGGCTGGGTGCGGCGGTGCGCAATGCACGGGCGCAGGCCCGTATGCGCATCGACGATGCGGCAGCGTTCTGTGGCGTCTCGGCCGACGTGTTGTCGCGCCTGGAGAACGGGAAGTCGATCACCACCGACCGCCTCTTCAAGGTTCTGGAGGGGCTTGGATTGGAGGTGCTGGTCGTTTCCAGGGAGCAGGCGCTGAAGCACCGGGACCTGGCGCAGCGGGCGTCCGAATGAGCAGTGAATTTCCTGCCCAGGGTCTGGATCGTGCGTTGGACGTGTTCTTCGACACTGATTTGATCGGGCGGCTCGCGTTCGATCCAGCGCTGGATCAATTCAGCTTCATGTACAGCGCAGCCTGGCGCCAGTGTGCCCATCGATTCCAACTGTCGCCGCATATTCCTCTCGTCGGTGAAGTGTCTGCGGTGGCCGTGCGGCGCTTCATCGACAACCTGCTGCCCGAAGGGCGGGCGCTGGATGTCGTATCCAGTTTCACCCATGTCCAGAAGAGCAACCTGTTCGGCCTGATCCGGGTGCTGGGTCGCGAGACGGCGGGTGCCCTGAGTTTCCTGCCTGCAGGACGGCCGCCGCAAGCGCGAGAGGCGCAGCGGCGGTCCGTGGGGCTTGCCGAGTTGCGGCAGCGCATCGACGACCGCAACAGGATTCCGTTCATGATCTGGGACGATCAGGTGCGCATGTCGATGGCGGGCTATCAGGACAAGTTGCTGGTGCTTCGCGAAGGCGATGCCTTGTTTCTGGCGGGTGGCGCGCTCTCTTCGACGCACATCCTCAAGCCTGAGCCTTTGAGTGGCAGCTTGCCTTGCATGGTGGCCAACGAGCATTTCTGCATGCGGCTGGTCAATCGGCTCGGGCAGCGGCGCTTGAAGGAGAACTGGGCGGCCGAGGTGGAGATCCTGCGCGTGCCCGCGCCGGTCCTGTGCGTCGAACGCTTCGACCGGGTGCGTGACGGCGGTGATGTGCGGAGGTTGCACGTCATCGACGGCTGCCAGGCGCTGAACCTGCCCGTGTCGTACAAGTACGAGCGCCCGCTGGGCCATGCGAAGGAGGTGCGGCACATCCGCGATGGCGCCAGCTTCGAGGCCTTGGCCACGCTGCGGTCGCATCTGTCGAATGCAGCCGTCGGCATCCGGCAGATGGCGCTTTGGGCGATCACCACGCTGCTGTTGGGCAACAGCGATGCGCATGGCAAGAACATCTCCTTCTTCGGGCGGGGTGATGCCTTGGCGGTGGCACCGTTCTACGACCTGGTCTGCGTGGCAGTGTACGACGCCCGCCACATCGACCAGGAACTGGCGATGGCGTTCGGTGATGAGTTCGCGTTGCCGGCGGTGAGGTCATACGCGTTGGCCGACTTCTGCGAGCGCCTGGGATTTCCCCGACGCACGTTTTCGCGTGAACTGAAGCAGCTCTGTGAGTGGGCTCGGGAGGAGGCCAGGGCGCAGGCTCAAGACCCTGTTTACCTGGACGAGGAGCGGTCCTTTGTCCGCAGCCTGGCGGACCTGGTTGTGGCCAGGGCGGATTTTCTGTTGGGGCAGGTGGCGGAGATTCCCAGGTTCAACAGAGATCTCTTCTGAAGGCTGAGCAAGCAACCGTCCTTGTGGAGGCTGTCGGCCATCAGTCATGCCCGACATCGTAAGGCGCCGAGACCGCGCACAGCTTGTGCGGGGCGCCGGGCTCAGGCGGGGTTCGCAGACCCCGTGGCCTGCCCGGAAGCCTGCAGCCGTGCGTAGAGGCCCTGGCGGGCCATCAGTTCGCTGTGGTTGCCCTGTTCGACGATGCCGCCGTCGGCCATCACCACCACACGGTCCGCATGTTCGATGGTCGACAGCCGGTGGGCGATCACGATGGTGGTGCGGCCCGCCATCAGGCGTTGCAGGGCCTCCTGCACCAGCCGTTCCGATTCGGTGTCCAGCGCCGAGGTGGCCTCGTCAAGGATCAGGATGGGGGCGTTCTTGTAGAGTGCCCGGGCGATCGCCAGGCGCTGGCGCTGGCCGCCCGACAGCTGGCTGGCGTTGTGTCCCACCGGGCTGTGGATGCCCTCGGTCTGCCGGGCCACGTAGTCGCCCAGATTGGCGGCCTGCAGGCAGGCCAGCACACGGTCCTCGTCCACTGCCTGCCCCATGGCGATGTTGTTGGCCAGGCTGTCGTTGAACATCACCACGTCCTGGCTCACCAGGGCGAACTGCCGGCGCAGCGCGGTCAGCGACCAGTCTTCGACGGCCACGCCGTCGAGCAGCACGCGGCCCTGGCTGACGCGCACGAAGCGCGGCAGCAGGTTCACCAGGCTGGTCTTGCCCGAGCCCGAGGGGCCGACCAAGGCCACCACCTCACCCGGCGCGATCTGCAGATCCAGCCCGTCGATGGCCGGCGCCGGGGCGTCGGGGTAGTGCACCGTGACGTCCTGCAGCTCGATGCGGCCCTCGCTGCGCCCGACGTCGTGCTGCCCCTGCGACTCGGGCTGGACCTCGTCCATCAGCACCAGGCCGCGCTCCAGTGCGGCCAGTCCGCGGGTCAGGGGGTTGGCGAGGTCGGCCAAGCGCCGGATCGGTGCGATCAGCTGCAGCATCGCGGTGATGAAGGCCACGAAGCCGCCGACCGTGATGGCCGGGCCATGGCCGCCCAGGCTGTGGAACTGGCCTGCCGAGCCGCTGTGGCGCCCCTGCCAGAGCGCCACGCAGATGACCAGCGACAGGGCGGCGGCCGACAGCAGCTGGGTCAGCGGGGTCATGGCCGATGAGGCGATGGTGCTGCGGATGGCCAGGCCGCGCAGGCCCTGGCTGAGGCGATTGAATCGGCCGAACTGCGCCTCTTGCGCACCGTGCAGGCGCACCATGCGGTGGGCCAGCACGTTTTCCTCGACCACATAGGCCAGTTCGTCGGTGGCCTTCTGGCTCGCCCGGGTCAGTTGGTACAGACGGCGCGACAAGGTCTTCATGATCCAGGCCACGCCCGGCACCACGATGGCCACGATCAAGGTCAGCTGCCAGTTCAGGTACAGCAGGTAGCCCAGCAGGGCGACCAGCGAGAAGCCGTCGCGCGACAGGCCCAGGGCGGCCTGCACCAGCAGGGTCGAGCCGATCTGGATCTCGTAGACCACGGTGTTGGACAGGGCGCTGGCGCTCTGCCTGGAAAACAGGCTCAGGTCGGCGCTCAGCAGGCGTTCGAAGAGCAGCCGGCGCAGGCGCAGCATGCCTTCGTTGGCGATCGTGCTGAGTGAATATTGGCCGACAAATTGGGCGATGCCGCGCACCGCGAACACGCCGATGAGGCCCAGCGGCACGAACCACAGGGGCAGCGTCCCCTCCGAGAAGCCCTGGTCGAGCAGCGGCTGCATCAGGGCCGCCATCAGCGGCTCGGTGCCCGCGCCGACCAGGGTGGCCAGCACGGCCATGCTCCAGGCCAGTCGCTGGCGACCGAAGTACCCGGCCACACGGCCAATGCGGGCCCGCAGGGGCAGGGGAGGAGGGGAGGACGGCGGCGCAGACATGGTGGCAGGATTCTACGGGGGGCGCTTGTGCCGGACGGCCAGCCGCCGGGGCCGATGTCCGAGGGAGCGGGGCGCAACGGGAGGTAAAGTACACACTTTGTGACATGCGGACTTGGTCAATGTGTACCATTAGCGTTTGGCGCGGCCTTTGCTGAGGCCGCATTGGACAATTCCCGTGTTGTCGACTGACCACCGCTGCGAATGAACCCCCACCGTCCCGCTTCCTCCGGTTTTTCCATTTCCTCCCCTGTTTCCCGACGCTTCGCCCTGACCACCCTGGCTGGCACAGCTTGTTTGCCAGCCTGGGCCCAGTTCCGGGTCGAGGTGAATGGTGTGGGGCTGACCCAGATGCCGATCGCCGTCGCCCCCTTCAAGGGCGAAGAGGTGGCGCCACAGCGTCCGGCCGCCATCGTGCAGGCCGACCTGGAGCGCAGCGGGCAGTTCCGGCCGGTCGATGCCACCGGCCCCAGCCTGGACGAGACCAGCCGGCCCGACGTCAGCCTCTGGCGCCAGCGCAATGCCGATTCCCTGGTCACCGGCAGCATCAACCGGCTGGCCGACGGGCGCTATGACGTGCGCTTCCGCCTCTGGGACGTGGTCCGCGGGCAAGACCTCGGCGGCCAGAGCTATGCGGTGCCGCAGGCCGATCTGCGCCTGGTGTCGCACCGCATCGCCGACTTCGTCTACGAGAAGCTCACCGGCGACAAGGGCATCTTCTCGACGCGCATCGCCTATGTGACCAAGGCCGGTCGCAAATACAACCTCTGGGTGGCCGACGCCGACGGCGAGAACGCCCAATCCGCCCTGACCAGCCCCGAGCCCATCATCTCGCCGGCCTGGTCGCCGTCGGGTGGCCAACTGGCCTATGTGTCCTTCGAGTCGCGCAAGCCGGTGGTCTATGTGCATGACGTGAGCACCGGCAAGCGCCGGCTGATCGCCAATTTCAAGGGCTCCAACAGCGCGCCGGCCTGGGCACCTGACGGCCGGACGCTGGCCGTCACCCTGAGCCGCGACGGCGGCTCCCAGCTCTACACCATCGATGCCAACGGCGGCGAGCCCCGGCGTCTGGTGCAGAGCAATGGCATCGATACCGAGCCGGTCTATTCGGCGGACGGACGCTACATCTACTTCGTCAGCGACCGTGGCGGTGCGCCGCAGATCTACCGCGTCGGCGTGGGCGGCGGGAGTGCCGAGCGGGTCACCTTCACCGGCACCTACAACATCAGCCCCAGCGTCAGCCCGGATGGCCGCTGGCTGGCGTATATCTCGCGCGTCAGCGGGGCATTCAAGCTGCACGTCATGGACCTGGGAACAGGGACCGTCAACGCGATCACCGACACCCAGGCCGATGAAAGCCCGAGCTTCGCCCCCAATGGCCGCCTGATCGTCTACGCCACCCAGCAGGGTGGGCGCGAGGCCCTCATGACCACCACGCTGGACGGCAAGATCAAGGCCCGGCTGGCAGGGCAGGGTGGTGACATCCGCGAGCCGGACTGGGGTCCGTTCCAGAAACAATGAGTTTGTCGGCAGGCCCGTCGCGGGCCCTGCGTTTTCCATTCCAGGAGTCTTGAAACATGAAACGTCTTTCCCTCGCCTTGTTGGTGGCCCTTGCAATGGCCGGCTGCAGTTCCGGCGTCAAGCTTGATCAGGCACCGGTCGAGGACCACAGTGCCTCGGCCATCAGCACCACCGGCGGCGCGGATGCCGGCGGCGGCGCGCAAAGCGGCGTCAAGGGCGTCGATCTGGGGGCCGCCCAGGCGGATGCGGCCGGCCCGCGGGGTGTCGAGCGCATCGTCTATTTCGATTACGACAGCTACACGGTCAAGCCCGAGTTCCAGGCCCTGATCGAGTCGCATGCCAAATTCCTCAAGGCCAATCCGGGCCGCAAGGTCGTGATCGAAGGCCATACCGACGAGCGTGGTGGTCGTGAATACAACCTGGCCCTGGGGCAGAAGCGTTCCGAGGCGGTGGTGCGGTCGCTGAGCCTGTTGGGGGTGTCCGATGCCCAACTGGAGGCGGTGAGCTTCGGCAAGGAAAAACCGGTGGCCCTGGGCAGCGACGAGGCCTCGATGGCGCAGAACCGCCGTGCCGAGATCAGCTACCGCTGATGGGATCGAAGGATCGCCCATGAATGCCTTTTCCCAGCGCCTTCCGATCCTGGCGGCGCTCTGCGCCGGCCTGTTCGCACCGGCTTCCCATGCGGCCTTGTTCGGCGACGACGAAGCCCGTCAAGCCATCCTGGACCTGCGCCAGAAGGTCGACGCCAACAGCCAGCGTGCGGCTGAAGACAACCGCCGCAATGCCGACGACATCGCCCAGCTGCGCCGCAGCCTGCTCGATCTGCAGGGCCAGATCGACGGTCTGAAAGCCGATCAGGCCGCCTTGCGAGGGCAGAACGAGCAACTGGGCCGCGACCTGGCCGAAATGCAGCGGCGCCAGAAGGACATGGCCCAGGGCGTCGATGACCGCCTGCGCCAGTTCGAGCCGGTGAAGGTGACTGTCGACGGGCGCGAATTCACCGCCGACCCGGCCGAGAAACGTGACTTCGAGGCGGCACTGGCCCAGTTCCGCCAGGGCGTCTTCGGTCAGGCCCAGAGCGCTTTTGCCGATTTCGTCAAACGCTACCCGCAAAGCGGCTACACCCCGTCGGCGCTGTTCTGGCTTGGCAACGCCCAGTACGCCACCCGCGACTACAAGGAAGCCATCGCCAACTTCAAGCTGCTGCTGAGCACCGCTTCGGACCATGCGCGGGCCCCCGAAGCTGCGCTGTCGATCGCCAACTGCCAGTCGGAACTGAAGGACGCCAAGGCGTCACGCAAGACACTCGAAGACCTCGTCAAGGTCTATCCCCAGTCGGAGGCCGCCGCCGCGGCCCGCGAGCGCCTGGCCAAGCTCAAGTGAGCGCTTGAACTGGGTCTTTGAGTTCCTGGATGACTGACTCCCTGTCCGAGGCCGATCTCGAGCGCCGATTCGGCGGTCTGGCCCGGCTGTACGGCGTGGCCGGTGCTGCGCGCATCCGTGAGGCCCATGTCGTGCTCGTGGGCATCGGCGGTGTCGGTTCCTGGGCCGCCGAGGCCCTGGCGCGCAGCGGCGTCGGGGCCTTGACGCTGATTGACCTCGACAACGTGGCCGAATCCAACATCAACCGCCAGATCCACGCCCTGGGGGCGACGGTGGGGCAGGCCAAGGTCGATGCCATGGCGCAGCGCATCGCCGACATCCACCCGGGCTGCCAGGTCCGGTGCATCGAGGATTTCGCCACCCCCGACAACTGGCTGACGCTGCTGCCGACGGACGCCAGCGCCGTCATCGATGCCTGCGACCAGGCGCGCACCAAGGTGGCCCTGGCCGCCTGGGCCCGCAGCGCGGGGCTGCCCTTCATCACCGTGGGGGCCGCAGGCGGCAAGCGCCTGGCGCATCTGGTGGACATCGCCGACCTGTCGCAGACCACCCATGATCCGTTGCTGGCGCAACTGCGTTACCGTCTGCGCCGCGAGCACGGTGCCCCCAAGGACGGCAAGCGCATCGGTGTGCCCTGCGTCTTCAGCCGCGAGGCGGTCGCGCCCCCGGATGCCTCCTGCCTGCTGGAAGGCGATGGCAGCCTGAATTGCCACGGCTATGGCTCGGTGGTCAGTGTGACCGCCACCTTCGGGCAATGTGCCGCCGGCTGGGTGCTCAATGAATTGGCGACCACGGACATGTTGGCCAGAAAAAGCAGGCTATAATTCGAGGCTTCGCTTTTGACGGAAGACTGTTGGAGCGAATTGGGGGACGTTAGCTCAGTCGGTAGAGCAGCGGACTTTTAATCCGTTGGTCGCGCGTTCGAGTCGCGCACGTCCCACCAAAAGAATATTTCAGAATCAAGGACTCAGGTGATAGATCGCCTGAGTCCTTTTTTCTTTGTGTCCTGCCAAATCGCATCGTGTAGGCGCTTTGTGGGCAGACCCGGTCAACACCGATCTACGCCGATCAATTGCGTAGCGCACGCTGGTCTTCCCCATAGCCTCCAGCGCAGCTTGATGCAGGCTCCGAAGTGGCTGAATCGAATCAGATCCGGTGGTCTGGTTTGAACCGGAATGGGTGGCAGGTCTGAACCGGATTCACTGCTTGGGTTGATCGGCCCATGCACCAAGAAGGCGCTGGGCGCCGGCATCGATCCGGCCAGCACCAGATAGCCCGCTGAAACAGCGGCGCATGCCGCCGTGCAAGCAAACAGGGCCATGGCCCGCCGATCCACACGTGCCCAAGCACTGCACCGTGAATGCAACATGTTCCACCCTATGAGCCGGCTTGCTTGAGCATTGCCACCAGTTCTTCGGCGCCTTTGTCGATACCTACACGCGCCGCCTTGAGGCGCCCGATGGTGGCCGCCACGTTCATCGCGTTGGGGAATTGCTTCGCAACATAGGCCCCCTGCAGCTCGCCCGTGCTGACGTCGTAGATCTCCACCGAGTACATGACCGACCCGATGAAAGCCCCCTCTTTGCCGCGAATGCCTTGCACGGCGTTGTAGGGGGCTCCGACCAGATCGAAGCGGGTGACCGTGCTGACCACGGCGGTGTTGGGCTTGGCGCCGGTCAAGGTCAGGCGGATGCGCAGGGTTGCAGGCTGCGGCGTGTTGACAAGCCGGAAGCGTTGGTTGAGTTGCTCCGAGAAAGCATTGAACATGTACTCGGACAGTTCGCGTCGCTCATCGATCGAGATGTCTTCAAACTGACTGTCCCGGCCACCGTAGATGGTCACCGGATCCAGCATCACCCGCGTGTACGCGCCCCACGACACCGGCTTGGCCATGCTGAAGGGCACTCGGTCGCTGCGGGCATCGTGGTTCTGGCGCAGTTGGCTGGACGAGGCAATCTCCTCGTACCTGTTGGGTTGAGTGCTCGAACAGGCGGACAGCATCAGCAGAACCAGGGGCAGGCCGGCCTGCAATGGATGGCGGTGGGGCATGGTGGAAGCTCCAGAAAAGATGGGATGTGGACGGGCTTGCAGACGGCGTCTGCAGTCCGGTGGAGCCGACCTCTATTCAGGTACGGGTCGGTCCTATATTTTCAGATCCGTGCTTCCAGGATGTCATATAAATCGGTACCATGCCGTACTGTTATAGGGGGTGCCGCATGCGTGTGATGACCGATGAACGACGTGCTGACATCATTCGCCTGACTGCGCTGCTCTTTGAGCAGATCGGCTACGAGGCTGCGTCGATGAGCGAAATCTCGCGCCGCCTCGGGGGCTCGAAATCAACGCTTTACCGCTACTTCCCCACCAAGGACGATCTGGTGGTGGCTGTGGTGAGAACCTTTGTCACGGCCCACATGGCCGATGCCATTGCCGAGCTCGAGTCGTCCATCGACAGTGGCCGCCCATTGAAAGACGCGCTGCTCCGGTTCGGTGTGCTGGCGCTCAAGGTGGTGGCCAATGACAGCCGTGCCCGCTCGCTGCACCGAGTGATCGTCGCGGCGGCTGGGCAATCCAATGTGGGCGAGCTGTTCTTTGCGGCCGGCCCGGCCCAGATGTTCTCCCTCCTGGCGCAATTGATTACCCTGAGCGTGCAGCGCGGCGAGATCCGAGCGGTCAACCCCGAAATCGCTTCGCAGCAGTTCACCGCCCTGCTGAACGCCCAGGTCAGCGGTCGCATCTACCAACAAGCGCCCCAGGCATTGAAAGCGGCGCAACTGAGGCCGATGGTCATCGTGGCGGTGGATTTCTTCTTGTCTGCCTTGGCCGTGATGCCCGAGGGCAAGGCACAGGGCTGATCTGCGTGTCATTGAGGGCTTTGCGTGCCTGACACAGGGCCAGACATCCTGACGGCGCCAGCCAATGGCGGCGTGACAAGGCCCCAAATTTGAAATGCCATAACCCCCTAGCCAAAAGGTTCGGTGTTTCAATACACCCTTCATAGAGCGGCGCAGCCTCACCGACAGCGAGGCCTTGTCATGTCCATATACGGACGTATGACCCGCTTGGTTACCCGCGCGATTTCGGACGGGTTGGGGTGATACGAACGGCGAGCACCGCAGGTTTTTTTCTGGCAGGCTGTTCAAATACCCATTTTTAATGGCCCTGACCAGGACACCACCTGATTCATCTCATCGAGAAAGACTTCTTTGCGGGTCATTTTGGGTAACGGGTCAAGGCCGAGCGCGATCTGGTTCATGTTTGTGATCTTGCGCGATGTTCAAATCCAAATTCAGTTTGAGGTGAGTGGGTTTTGAAGACTGTCCCTAAGCGAGGCAATTTTTGCGGAAAAGCCGCTATTTAGAGAAAAGCCATGCGTATCGAAAATTCTGGAAAATTGATGGTTAAGAGGAGGGGTTTTGGATTTTATTTGATTTATTTGAAAAATTCCACTGCATCTCCATTGATGAGGGAAATCTTTGGTGTGCTAGAAAGATCTACAATTCCAACGGGCTGTTTATTTTCAAAAAATACAAGCCGATTTTTTTCTATTTTAACCTTGAGAATTGGAGGGGTACTTATATTGTATTGTCCTAGGTATTCTCGCTTCGATGAGAATATTAGTACTCTCTGCCCGCCATGGTGTACGGCGGCAGCTTTGAATTTGTAAATATAGTTGTAGACCAAATAGGATTGGGTTTTGGACTTTGCAATTCCTATTTTCTCAAGGGCGGCATCTTTTGATGAGCAAATTAATGTGCCTGAAAAATCACCTTCATCAAGGGATTTTTTCATCCAGCTCTCGCAGGCGGGTGCTCTCTCTATATCAGCATGGCTTGAATGTATTTTTGCTAGAAATAACATGAGAAATATTAATCTGTGCTTTTTTAGTGTGAGCAAGCGCTTTTTGGGTATGATAAAGTGACAGCCTTGAGTTCTTTGTGAAATTTCTCTAAATAATTGGGGTCGCCGCCGCCATTGTATCGCTTGACACCCTTATCCCATCCGATAAAGGTCTTGTTCCCATTGATATCGCTGATGTAAGCTTTTTTTGCGTCAACCACCCAACGCCTGCTTGTATGCCTAAGTCTTGCCCAGGCGGGCTACCTTCTTTAAGCCCGAGTTTGGTTTTTGCTATATCCCAGTCTCCTTTGTTGTTGACTTGCATTGAATCCTGTTCTCTTGCTTTTTTAATACATCCTGTTTCTGTTCTGATTTGTGCCCTGATGGTGTCTGGGTTGAGATACTCTGGGTCTGTGGAAGTGAATCCGTGACTTGTGTTGTATTGGGAGACTGTGTTGTTGATTATGGAGTCAATACGGCCTCCGGCACCGGCAAAATCTTCCTGATCGGTTGGAACGGGCGTTAGGCCTCGCGGGTCGATCCATTGAATTGGATTGGATGGGTATAGATAAATATTTGCACCACCTGACAACCCCACCGGATCCTGCGTCAAATACCGCCCCGCTGTCGGCTGGTAATAGCGATAGCGGTTGTAGAACAGTCCCGTCTCGCGGTCATGGTGCTGCCCTTGCATACGGATGGGTTGGGCGATGGCTTCGGGGTTGTATTCCTCCAGGCGGTTGCCCCAGGGGTCCAGCTCAGCCTGCCAGACGATCTGGAGTCGCTGGGCCTCGAGCAGGGCCAGCGGGGTGCCCAGATGGTTGCAATGGAAGTGCAACACCCTCAGGGGCCAATCCGGACCCTGGCCTTGGTGGCGCGGCCTGTCGATGCGCGCCAGCGGCACAAAACTCCCCGGCTCGTAGATCACAGTGCTGCTCAGTTCATCAGTGTGGGTGGTGACCAGTCGGTCGCCGTCCCAGCCATAGAAGAAGTCCTGTGCGGGCTTGTGCGGGCCCGGGGCGCTGCTTTGCTCGCTGCGCTTGCGGTAGCGCCGGCCCAGCGCGTCGTAGTGGTAACGCACCGTGACCACGCGCCGCCCGGGGGCCGCGTCCGGGTTGTGGGTCTCGCTCCAGCACAGCTGGTGAAGGCCGTCGTAGCGCAACTGGATCGTCACGCCGTCGTGACGGCTGATCTGCGACACGTTGCCCCAGGCATCGTAGTGGTAGCGGCTCATGCCGTCTTCGGCGATCCGGTTGTCAGGGTAGTAGGCGGCTTGCCGTGTGCCTTGGGGCAGGCGGTTGCCGGCGGCGTCGTATTGCCAGTGCTGCTCCCTGATCAACTGTCCGGGGCCTTGCTCCCACATCTGATGGGGCGCCGCTGCGCTCTTGCGATACAGCAAAGACAAGACCAGGCGGCGTGCGCCGTCATAGCCATGGTGCTGGCTGCGCAGTCCCGGCAAATCGATGCGCTCGAGCAGGCCAACGGGGTCATAGTGGTAACTGCGGTTCAGATCGCCCAGGACCGGGGCGCCTGGTTGCCGAGGTTCAGGCGGGCCGCTGAGCCACGAATGGCTCAACCGGCCCATGGGGTCATGGTGGCGCACGACATCCACGCCGATCACGCTCCGGTCGTCGCCGTGCAAGGTACGAGCCACTTCTCGGTGCAGCGCGTCACGCTCGTAGTCCACCAGCGGGTGTTTGCTCAAGGCGATCTGGTGCACATGA
>Ga0213872_10001419_pt1 | contig 15727 bp, 16 predicted proteins | sample VelepicomBERX_R2_FD_160071 | JGI IMG/M metagenome (GOLD analysis project Ga0213872, IMG submission 160071) | Rhizosphere microbial communities from Vellozia epidendroides in rupestrian grasslands, the National Park of Serra do Cipo, Brazil - RX_R2 | ecosystem: Host-associated > Plants > Roots >...
CGATCCGGGCCTCACCACTCGCGTAAACCGCTGGATCGAGCGGCTGGGTCTGGGCATCTACGCCGACCGTCCGTGCGCGGAACTCTCGAAGGGCAACCAGCAGAAAGTTCAACTCGCGTGCGCGGCTGTGCATGACCCGCAATTGCTCGTGCTCGACGAACCGTTCTCCGGGTTGGATCCCGTCAACGCTGACATCATGCTCGCAATCCTCAATGAATTAAAAGCGCAGGGAACGACGCTCGTGCTCTCCAGCCATCAAATGTGGCAGTTAGAAGAGCTCTGCACGTCGTTCTGCATCATCGCCGGTGGCGAGAACCGTGTGCAAGGCACGCTCGATCAATTGCGCAGCGCCTTTCCGACACGGATCGTCCGCGTTGCTCCGTCGAACGAGGCGGTCAGCAACGTATTGAGCGCGGTAAGCGGTGCGCAACAAGCGGCGCCGATGAACGGATGCGTCGACTATCGCATGCCGGCCGACACTGATTTCGCTTCGCTGCTTCGTTCGCTCGTCGCGGTCGCGCCCGTGACGCGGTTCGAAGCGGTCGAACCGTCGCTGCATGACATTTACCTTCGCGCGATTGGAGAAGCGGCATGATCGACGACCTGCTGACCGTTTTTTCGGCCGAATTCATGCGGCGCATTCGATCTCGCCCGTACATCATCGGGTTGATCATCGGCATCATCGGCATTCTGCTCTTTACGCGGCTGCCCGCACTCGTCGGCGATGCGTTCGGCGGTTCGAGCAGCATCGTCGTCGTCGGCAGCCCTGCACTGACCGCGCGCGCCATTCCACTCTTGAAATCGGACTACGACGTCAAAGCCGAACTGCAGCCGCAACCAATCACCGAGCCGACACTCAAAGAGTATGACGCTGCGGCCGCCTTTGTGCTGACGTCAACAAAGAGCGGGTTGGACGTGAACGTATATGCGCACGATCCGGGCAGCATGGGCGTACGTCAAGTGCGACGCGCGCTGATGCCGTTGCAGCTCGCGCTAACGACCGGAAAGTCGTCGTCGCAAGTAAAGAACATCACGAATTTCCCCGTCGACGTCAAACCCGTCGCTTCGAAGTTTAGCTCCGCCGATCAGGCCGAACTCGTGCGCGGCATCGCGTACACGTTGATCTTTTTTCTCTACATTCTGATTCTCGTGAACAGTCAACTGGTCACGAGTTCGGTTGCGGAAGAAAAGACCAGCCGCATTGCGGAACTCCTCGTCGCCTCAGTCGATCCGGTCGCGCTCCTCGGCGGCAAGATTTTGGCGGGCGCCGTGCTGGCGCTCGTGCAGCTCTGCATCTGGATCGCCGCCGCCACGCTCGGCGGCCACGGCTCGCCGCCCCCGCACGGCTCCGATTCCGACAATGTGTTTTCGCTTGCGAACTTGTTCGACGTGCTGACGCCCGGTGTCGTCGTCGCGTTCTTCATTTTCTTTTTGATCGGATTCTTGCAAGTGTCAACGATCTTCGCAGCAATGGCGTCGCTCATCAACCGCACGGAAGACCTCGGCAGCGTTACCGGCCCGCTCGCGATCCCGGTCGTCGCGGCGTTGTTCATCGCAATCGGCGCCCTCGGCACTCCCGACGCGCCCTGGGCGGTCGTGACGAGCTTCGTTCCGATCATTGCGCCGTTCATTATGTTCGCGCGTATCGCTGTGAGCTACGTTCCGTTTTGGCAAATCGGTCTTTCGCTGCTCGTCAATTTGGCAGCCTTATATCTGATTGCCGTGTTCGCCGGAAAGATCTATCGCGTCGGAATGCTGCTCTACGGCCGCGCTCCCAAATTGTCGCAAGTTTGGAGCGTCATTCGATCCTGAACCAAGCAAGCATGCCTTTGAATGCCAGGTTTAGGGAGCGCCTGTTCCTAGCAAGCGGATAATTTCTTCTTAAAGCATGAGTACGCTAGGCCGATGGGTATAGTAAAGCTCGCGCGGTAGCTTGATATCCTGCAGAACTTCTTTATCACGGAAGGCCACCGACAACCATGGAGCTCTCGGTCGACGACCCGGGTACGAGTCTGCGCTTTTGTCGCCTCCCAAAGCTGACGCCGAACACGCTTACGCGTCCTCGGCTCCTTTCCGCGCTGGCACTCTATTCAGACGCGCCGACGCGAGCGCTCATCGCTCCCCCGGGCTTTGGCAAAAGCACGCTGGTACGGCAGTACCTTGCCGAGGTGCCTTTTGTTTTCGACTACATTGCATTCCATGCGTTCGACGGACCGGCAGAGGTTCTCGCGCGTACGGCGCTCGCATTCGGTATTGAGCCCACCGCCCTCGATCCATTTATCGACTCGCTTGCCGATGTCAGCCAACGATTCGTCGTGTTCGATGATGTCGATGTAGCGGATCCACGCGCTACGGCGACCCTGCGCGAGATCATCGAGTACATGCCGGACCACCACCGAATCATCGTCTGCGCGCGGTCACGCAACGTCGTATCGGGAGCCCGCTCCCTCGTGTCGGGCACCGTCGCCTACATAAACGCCGATGAGCTCGCGTTCACGCCGGCTGAGCTGGCAAGTCTTTGCGACTTACACAACGTCAGCTATACGAATGACGATGTCCTCCAGTTTTGGTCGCAAACCGAGGGTTGGCCGATCGTCGCAAATCTCGCGATTCGCTCGGCCGGTCTGCAGAAACGGCCCGCAGCGACGCTGTACGCCGCGTGGCGTGAAATGCATGCCGAATCGTTTCGATGCTTCGTGCTCGAGGAGTCGGAACGCAGCCCTCATAGCATACTCCTGCGGCGATTGCTCACGTCGGACGATCTGATCTGCAAAGCTGAAGACTGGGATACGTTGGAACGTCACGGACTCTTCGCGCGCCGGCGCAACGGACGGGTCGATATCTATCGAACGTTGCTCGACGTGTTTTCGCATACCGCGAGCCACGCTGCAGAAGGCACGAACATCGACTGTGCTCCTATTATGGCGAACGTTCTCGGCGAATTTTCGGTCGTCATCGGCGGCCGCCCGGTTCAATGGGTGCGCCGTAAGGACGCGCGCGTATTCAAATATCTCATCCTCAAGCCCGGCGGTGAGGCGACGCGCCAAGAGCTGCTCGACGTGTTTTGGCCTAACTCCGAACGGCAAACCGCAATCGCAGCTCTGCGTACGGCGTGCAGCCAGATCAGACACGCATTACGCGAAGCCGTTGGCTTCACGCGAGCGCAAGCATACTTTAAAACGGATCTCCACGTCCGCGTACCGGTCGAACTTGTCATCACCGATCTTCAACGAATCCGCGCGCACACCGCGGCTGCGCTTGAAGCGGAAAAGGAAAACGATCTCAAGCGCGCGTGCACGCATTGGGAAAAAGTCGTCGCACTCGATTCGGGCGACTTCGTCGTCGACGTGCAGTGCGCGCAGTATCATCAAATCGCAAAAGAGCTCGAAACGGCGTACAGCCGGGCTCGAGCGCTTCTCAGATCGGCGTAAGCATCGAGCCTGTCGTCAATCCTGCGCTCTGCGCCGCCCCGGCCCCAAGCTCGACCACGGCGAATGCACCCGGGTGACGCAGGACGCGTCCCGCAGCGACTCGCTCGTGCAAGGCAACGACGCGATAGTGCTCGTCGATAAAGGCCACATCGATCGCCATGGCCATGAACCACGTGTGGATGGCGTCGCAGCCCTCGATGACGAGCGCACAATCAGCAGGGAACGAGCGGCGGCCGAGAAGACCAATCGCACGCGACCACGGCGTACGCGCGAAGCGAAGGCGAACGCTCATAGCACGACGGCGAGTGCGCCAAATGTGGCGAGCACGATGTATGGACCGAAAGCCACCGGACGTTTCCCACGATCGCGCGCGTACGACACAATCGTCGCGACCAGACATGCAGCAGCGAATGCCGGCAGCGCCGCCATCATTCCGACCAGCGCCCCGCACAGCGTTGCGAGCTTGACGTCTCCCCAGCCCATTCCGACACCACGAGAAAGCAGCGCCGAAAGCGCGAACGGAACGAAAATAACGAGTGCTGATACGACCGTAAACCAGTGACCCGAGTACACGACGTAGCCCGACACCACCGCAAGCGGGACCAGCGTGAACCAGTCGGAGATAAGCCCCGTTCGCGCGTCGCCATACCAGGCAGCAACGAGCGGCACGCATGCCGCTGCAACGGCGGCTGCCTGCAACGCCGTAACATGACGACTTGCCAGTGCGGCGCAGAGCAGCAGCATCGCGAGCAGCGGCCACATCCAATGGACCGGACGCGGAGGCGGTCCGTCATCGAATCGCTCCGAATCCCGCGGGATAACCGTCCCGAGAATGACACCTCCGATTGCTGCACTCGCAAAGAGCGCGAATGCGACGGTAATAAGCATCGGCGACATCATCGTTGGGAAACCAGATGCGCGACCAGTGCGCCGAAGATCAAGATAAACAACGACGGCAACATAAACAGCGCCATTGGAAAGACGAGTTTATTCGGAAGCGCATTGGCGAGTTCTTCCGCACGCGCAAGCCGGTGGTCACGAGCATCCATAGCGAGTTGATCGAGTACTTCGACGATGTCGCCGCCTAGCTTATCGGCCTGGACGATCGCCGTGACGGTCGCAGAAAAGGCCGGTTCCCGTACGCGGGATGCCGCCGCAAGGAGTGCTTCGCTTCGCGAGCGGCCGAGCCGGATGTCTTGCAGAACGAACTGCAGCTCCTCGGAAAGCGCGCCATCCAACCCCTGCACTGCAACGCCGATGGCACCGTTTAGCGCGATGCCGGCCTCCATCGTTGCCGAGACGATATCGAGGAAATCCGGCAGCGCGCGGGTGATGCTCAGCTTGCGCTCTTTGATAGCCCGGTCGAGTTGCGCGGTCGGCAAATAGAACCCGCCGAAACAGAGCACGAAGCCGCAGATTAGATCGAGCATGAGCGACGCGTGCACGAAAAACGCGAACGCTAAGCCGATGCAGGACCCCGTGGCGGCGCCTCCGATGGAGCCGGCAACAAACTTCGATGGTGTTGCCTCGTGCCATCCGGCCTCGATGAAACGCGCCACGAGCAGCTTCTGCTGCTGTTCGCTGAAAAAACGCATGAGCGTGCCTTGACGCGGCGCGACACCATGCGAAGCTTCCAGTTCCGCGAGGCGATCGTGCACTGAGGCCGCGCCCGGTCGCAGTCCTGCGAAAAGGGCGATGCCTCCGAGGAGCACGGCAAAAATGAGAACGCCGATCATCGTCACACGTCCAAGCGGCTCAATCGGCCGAAGACGATCCAGCCGGCGGTTAACAACGCGATCGCGAGAACGAGCACAACGTGTCCGATCATCGTTCCAAGAAGCGCAGAACGCATGTCTGGTTCGAACACCATGATGAATGTTCCGACGAAGATAGGCAGACCCGTGATGACCAACCGGGTCGAACGCGATTCGGCCGTAAGCGCCCGAACCCGGCGTTCGATGCGCCGCCGCTGCTTGATCATCTCGGCCAAATTCAACAAAATCTTCGTAAGATTTCCGCCCGTCTTACTTTGAATCCGAATCGTCTGCGAAAGCATGGTCATCTCGGTGCTCGGCATACGCTCCGCGAGCGCAGCGAGTGCGTCTTCCATTGTGACACCGATCGCCGTTTGCGCGAACGCGCGTCCGAACTCCACGTTCGCCGGCGCCGGCATTTCATTGATCACCATCCCGATCGCTTGTCGCAAACCAAGTCCGACGCGTAGCGCGCTCACCACGAGGCGTAAAACCATCTCCAGCTGACCGCTAAACTCCGCAAGTCGCTTTTCTACCCGACGAACGATCCACAGACGCACTGCAACGACGACGAATCCGGGGTAAAGGACGGCAAGCAGACAATCCGCCAGCGTTGAAGGGTTCAGCATCAATACGGTCGCGAGCCACGCAACAAGCACGATCGCAAGGGCGATCAAGCTGCGCTTGCGCATCTGCGGGGGTGATACGACGATCGCCGCGCGTTCGAACATCCTCACGTACCACGCGAGCATCGCATCGACATAGCCGTTGAGCCGTTCCGCGAACAGACTCCAAACGACGGCGACGCCCGCAAGCAGCGAGATCGCCAGCGCGACGGGAGCGAACGCCACGCTCAGCTTGCCGCGAGCGTTTCGACGCCCGGCTCGCCCATGCGCGCGAGATCGTACGTGACGCCGTATTCCTCGAACCGGTCGAGAAACGATGGACGCACTCCCGAAAAGACAAATGAGCCGACGACGCGGTTCTCCTTGTCTAAACCACGCTGCTGATAACGCACGATCTCTTGCATGCTGATGACCTCACCCTGCATGCCGACGACTTCTGAAATGCTCGTCACTTTTCGAGACCCGTCACGCATGCGCGCCGTTTGCACGACGACGTCGACGGCACTGGATATTTGCTCGCGAATCGCGCGTACCGGCACTTCGAATCCGGCCATAAGTACCATCGTCTCTAAGCGTCGCATGCAGTCTCGCGGACTATTCGCGTGAACCGTCGTCAGGGAGCCGTCGTGTCCGGTGTTCATCGCCTGTAACATGTCGAGCGCTTCACCGCCGCGACATTCGCCGACGATGATTCGGTCCGGCCGCATGCGTAGTGAATTCCGAACGAGATCGCGGATGCGAATCTCACCACGGCCTTCGGTGTTCGGGGGTCGCGTTTCCAGGCGCACGACATGTTCTTGACTCAAACGAAGCTCGGCTGCATCTTCGATCGTGATGATGCGTTCGCCGTTCGGCACGAATGTTGAAACGACGTTGAGCAGCGTCGTCTTGCCGGAGCCGGTTCCCCCGCTGACGACGATGTTCAAGCGTGCCTCGACGGCCGCGCGCAAAAGATCGCCCATCGGTTCGGTGAGCGATCCGAACTCCACGAGATCGGCAATACGAAAATGACGATTGCCGAAGCGGCGGATCGTTAACGTCGCGCCGTCGATCGAGAGCGGCTCGATCGTCGCATTTACACGAGAGCCGTCCGGAAGGCGCGCGTCGACCATCGGCGACGCCTCATCGATGTGACGTCCGATCGGCGAGATAATCCGTTCGATAACCAACCGAAGCTGCCGCGCATCGGCAAAGCGCCGCTCGGAACGGAAGATTCGGCCGTTACGCTCGACATAGATCTGGTCCGCTCCGTTAACCATGATCTCGGTGACTGCCTCATCCGCAAGGATTGTCTCGAGCGGACCAAGTCCCAGCGCCTCGTCAATGATTTCCTGACGAAACTGGGCGATTTCTTCCGCCGAACCGACGCCCTCTTCGCCTGATATCGCTTCCGCGACGATCTGCGTGATCTCGGCTCGAAGTTCATCGATTTTCAGCGCGTCCGGCGAAAGCGCATCGGTCATCGCAGCAAAATCGATACGGCGCGAAAGTTGCTGATGAATGGAATACTTTAATCGATCGCGGACGCCGCCCCGCAGGCGCGAGGACGACGCAGCGCGGTTCTCGGAATCCTTCGGTTGCGCCTCGGACGCCGCCGGCGCTCGTTTCCCCAAGCGTCGTTCGCCGAGCGGCGTGCTTGTTGACGGTTGAAGCGAAAGTAAACGTTCCGAACGTTTTTCCGCCAGCGCATCAACGACTGCACGAAGAACCTTTTCGTAGCGCCGGTCATTCTTCAATGGAATCTCGGCCAAGATCGGGATGCGCAGCGCGCGCTCGACATCAGCGCGCGATACGTCGTTTTTGCCGGCGCGCGGCGGCCCCAGTATTGCCGACAGATACTCAGCCGGAACGCCGAAACTCTGCAATTCCAATTGCATTGCACGGGCGCCCGTCAAGCCGAGGACCGACGGTTCTACGATAATCGAAAATTGCGCCGCGCGAACGGCAAGCGGACGAACGACGGCAGCGAAGGGCTGCGCCGAATCGACGATAATATGCTGCGCGCTTGCAAGATCGCTTGTCATCAAGGCTTCGACGTGGTCGCTCTTGACCGTGAAGCCGGCATGTACGTTGGAAGCGATTTCGACGAGTTGCAGGTTCGGCGCAACGTCGATTGCTGCGAGATCGCGCTCGAGTAACGCCTCGTCGACGCGGCGGATCGCGTTGAAGAGGACCGCATGACTACGCCTTCCGCATAAGTCGCCGTCGATCAGTGCCGTTTTATTCGCGGCGGCGAAGATGTTCGCGATGTCGATCGCGAGCGTGGTCGTACCGACGCCACCCTTAGCGCCGACCGTGAAAAGAATGGACGGCGTCATCGCGAGCCCGAACCTTCAAAGCGGTCGCCGTCGATCACCGGAACCGAGTACGCCGGGCGCGCGGGCGCTACGGCCTGCCGCACCGGTGCGCTCGCCGGCGGCGGGGCCGGCGTCGACTCAAAGAAGACGAGGCGATCGGTAAAACCGGACGTCGCTGGTTCGTTCGGAGGCCGAAGTGCAAGCCGAAGCGTGCTGTTTAGGTCGGCCATCGTCAGAAGATTTGCTTGGACTGGCGTAACTTCGAGCGTCACGGTTCGGACATCAGGCGGCTGCGTTCCCGGCGCGTTCGCCGATGGATCGGGCGTGGCCATGAAGGTCGTGCCGACCGATAGGACGCGGATGTTCCGCATGATCGTGAACGCTGCTGCGTTCGATCCCACCTTCGGCGGCACCGCGATCACATCGATGCGATCGCCGGGATGGAGCAATCCGGACACATCTTTAACCGGGTCGACCGCAATGGAAACGGCGCGCAGGCCGCTGCGGAGTTGCACCGCCAATCCCAGCGAAGACGCGGGCGCAACATCCGGGCTTTCAACGACGGCATCTTTCACGATCGCACGTTCCGAAACGGTACCGTTCACTGCGGCGGTCGAGCCCAATGCGTCGCGCGGGACTTGATCGGCCGTCTTTTGGACGGCGGTGAACATCGACGCGTTCAAGGGCGTTCGCGCCGGAATATCTTCGCGCGCGACGACGACGGGAACCGACGGAATTTGTTCCGGATGCCGCCCCGCGAAAACGAGCGCGAAGAACGAGAACAACGCGACGGCTGCGACAGCGCCGCCTGCAATCGTTAGCAAACGGCGATTGTTCATTGCCAAAACCTCATGGCCGGGAAACCTATTTCAAAAAGCATGCTGCAGGCCAGGCCCGCGGAGAACGCCAGGGCGTACGGGATGCGCGCATCCTGAGTACTGAGAGCCACGGGCGGGACGGTCCCGCTTCGCGTGAGCGCGGCAATTGCCGCTCCCTGCAGCTGCGCGCGCAACTGGGATGCGCGCCCGTGCGCAAGTGCCCATACGAGCGCGAGCACTCCGCCGCAGATCCCTGACAGTAAAAGAAAACCAATGCACGAGGGATAGCCGATCACGGCCGCAATGCCGCAGGCGAGCTTAATATCACCGCCGCCGAGCCACCCGCCCCGATGAACGACGAGCCCAAAAGCAATCAACACCGCGATCAAAAGCACATCCCCTACTGCTCCCGCTATCCCTCCGCGCGCAAGCGCCATAAACGGCGCAAACGCAATGAGCGATAGCGTGAGCACGTTAGGGATTCGCCGCGAGCGCAGGTCGGTTATCACCGCCAGCGCGCAAGCACAACAGGCGATTGCCCAGGTCATCGGCTCGACGTGTTAGAGCTCGGTGTTGATCGTCGTGAACTGAGCCGCGATCTTTTGTCCAAGCGTTGAAATGATGCCGATGCAGACGACGGCGATAAGCGCAACGATAATGCCATACTCGACGAGCGTGGCGCCGTTTTCATCCTTGAGGAGATTCTTGAGTGCGTTCATGTGATTAACTCCTTGATAAATTTAGCGTTAGACCAGGCTCAATGCCCACTCCCGTCGTCCCACACGGGGACGTAAAGATCGGCATTGGGCGCACGATAGGTCGTTGTGACCGATCTCGCCGCTGCACCCGCGAGCTGCGCGTGGACCGTGATGACCGCGTTTTGAAGGTATGCCGGCGCAACCGGAATTGCTTGCGAAAACGCCCCGGTACCATCCGCCACCACGCGATAACTCCCGATCGAAATAACCGGAAGATCCCGCGAGACAACCTCGGTAACATCAAGGAAGACCTCTGAATAAACCGGCGCACTGCCGATGACCCAGATGCCTTCCCATCCAAGAATGCCGGAACGCACATCAACGGTCAACCCGTGTCCTTGCGCAAGGGCCGGAACGCTCGTACAGAAAAAGACGAGAACGGAGCCGAGCAATGATAAGCTCGCGCGTACGAACATGGACGAATTCCTCCGTGGAGCGTCTACCGCCATCATAACCGGAGTCGGCACCGCGATAACGTCGGACGGACGTCCTCGTTAAAAACTTCACGTTTTGCGAATGTCTTGCTAACGCGTTAACGCCGGGCCCGCATGCCATAATACGCATCAAATGAATCCACTACGGGCTGCGTCCTTGATCGCGCTCCTTTTTCTCACGCTGTTTGCTCCCGCGTCGGCAGGGGTCGAACGGACTATCACCATGCGAACCGGGGAGTCGACGGTACTTTCCACTCCGGGTCTCTCGCGCGTCGCCGTCGGGAACAGCGCAATCGCCGGGGTAGTGCCCGTCGGAACGTCCGAAGTGGTCGTCAACGCCAAAGACAACGGACAGACGACGGTCGTTGTGTGGGAAGGCCAGGCGCAGATTACTTACACCGTCGTCGTCACGGACGGCGGACTCGACAATATCGCGGGCATGGTCAAAGCGGCGGTTGCCGATCCGGACGTGCATTTCGTGAATTTCGCGCACGCGCTCATCGTTCGAGGTACCGTAGATACACGCGCCCAGTACGCCGAGCTTCAGAGCATTCTCAATCGTTTCGAGCCGATGGCGAAAGCAAATCACTTCACCATCGTCAATGCGGTAACGCTTCGCCATTCGTATACGGAAATAGGACGCGCGCTTTCCATCTCCGGTGCGCGCGATATCTCGGTTGAGCCCGACGGAGCGGGCAACTTGATTGTGAGCGGCGAGGTCGATTCGCTCGAGCATGCAGAGCAGATTTTGGCGAAGGCACAGTCGCTAGCCGGCGCAGACTTCGGCGCGACAGGAAAACTGATCGACCGCCTTAGCGTGCGCGGCGTTACCCAAATCGACATCAAGCTCTATGTGCTCGAAGTCGATCAATCGGCGATGCAGCAACTCGGGCTGCGGCTGCAATCGGCGCAGATCAATTCATCGGTGAGCGGCGGTTTCGTCTACGGGCCCCCGAGTTTTCCAATTACGGAAAATTGCGGCTCCTGCAGCGACGGCAAAGCGCTCAACATCGGGCCGTGGGTGCGAACGACGCTGCTTGCGCCTACGCTCGATCTGTTGATGCAGACCGGTCATGCGCGAATTCTTTCGAGCCCCGATCTCGTCGCCCAAAGCGGAACGGAAGCATCCTTTCTCGTCGGCGGACAGATCCCGTACTTGTTCTCGAGCGGACTCGGACAAGTCTCCGTCGTGTTCAAGCCCTACGGCGTGAATCTCAAAGTAACGCCGACGTTGCTTCCGAACGGCGACGTTCAAGCGGCCGTTACTCCGGACATCTCGGACTTGGACTATCAAAACTCCGTGTCGTTCGCGGGCTATACGGTTCCGGCCATCAAGGAAAGCACGCTGTCGACGAACGTGGTCGCCGCCAGCGGCGACAGCATCGTTCTCGGCGGACTGCTCAACCATATCGATCAACGCACAATCCAAAAGATTCCGTTGTTGAGCAGTATCCCGGTGTTAGGAAAACTCTTCCAAAGCACCGAGTATCAACATTCGGAGACGCAGGTGGTGTTCGTGATGACGCCCCACGTCCTCACGTCGAAATGAATCTCGCGGCGCTGCTGCGCGATGAAGAAGGCGCAACGCTTACGGAGTACGGTCTTCTCATGGCATCGTTCAGCATTCTCAGCATCGGAGGTTTGCTTGCGGTTGCCTCCGCTGCAAACGCCGTTCTGCAGTCGATCTTCAGCGGCACGACGGCGATGCAACAATGCCCACCCGGCACGGCGGGATGCTGACCGCGTCGCGTCGCGGCGGCGCCATGGCGGAAACCGTGGCGGTCCTCGGCTTTATCCTCGCGTTGCTCTTCGGTACGTCACAGGTCGTGCTTGCCGGATACGATCAGTTGCAACTCGATGCCGCGACATTCTTATATTCGCATGCCTACGCGCTGACCGGCAGCGTGCCGGCGACGAAAATGGGAAAGGTCTTGCCGATCGTTCCCGCGGGAAGCGTCGTCACGAAGCCGTCGTCTCCGCCGAACACCGAAGGGACCGATGCAAATGCCGCAGCGGTGCTCGGCGAATACACAACGGGCGGCGTAGCCAATGGGCCCACCGCACCAAATAGTTCGCGCTACGGCGGAGCGTCGATCATCCTTCCGCAGCAAATCGTATCGCAAGCCACGCTTTCACTTCCGTCGTTCGATCTCTCGCTCTTCACCAATCCGATCGTGATGACGTCGGGCAACATCGAGGGACGCGCGATGGTCGCGAATCACGACGACGACTCAACCGGATACGGATACAACTCCGCGCTCTCATCCGGCGATCTGGTGTTGCCGAGCACAGTAAACGGCGACGATCAAAACGTACCTCCGTACTATTTTGCGATGGCTTGGATGAAGCAGTGCAACAGCAACATTGCATCGGGTGACTATTTTGATTGTGCGCAGCAAGGCTCGAATATCTATGCATTAGGCCTTGCCGAGTTCCTCAAGGACGTGTCTAAGAGTTCGGCCACGAACGGCAATTATCAAAACGGCACCAATGGTGTCGGCTACGGTAACGCATTCGGTGCAATGACGTGTCACCAACGCTTTTACGCTTCTATCGCTGCGATGCTGCAAAGTAGCTCGAACTATAGTCAACTCGTCTTGACTCAACCCAACGTTTTTCAGATTGCCGCTATGAATGCGGCGACCGGCTACGACGTCGACACATCCACGCTAAGCGGCGGCGTCGGGGGCGATTACGGCGCGAACTACCCGCAGAATCCGAATTACCTGTTCGGCGGAGCGTGCTGATGTTCGGTCTCCATGCGCGTCGCGGTCAAACGCTTCCCATCTGGACATTCGGGACGCTGACGGCTATTGCGCTGCTTGGCTTTTCCGTCAACTATGGGAATTCGATCTATTGGCAGATTCGCGCGCAAAACGCCGCGGACGCCGCAGCGCAAGGCGCACTCTCGATCCAAGCGACGCACTGGAACGCGCTGCTCAGCGACATCCATGCGGCAGCCGTCGAAGAATATCGTCTGCGCTATTTGCTTCGCGATCTCGCGATCATCACGTCGACGAACGCAGGCGCGAACACCGGATGCACGAACAGCGGCGGCACGACGTCCTGCCAAACGATTTACAACAACTTGAGCACGGCATTTACCGCGGCAGCGAACCGGTACACCACCGACGTCCAGCTCATACAAGCACTCGATGCGCCGACGTATGCGAGCGACGTGGCGTCGGTCACGCAAGCCGTGGCAAATTTCCAAAACAATTGTGCGACGCAAACCGGCGGAGACTGCGCCTTCTCGTATACGGTCGTAAATCCGCAGCCGCGCACGCTCGCGCTGCACGACGTCATCTCGGATTGTTGCGGCGCCACCGTCGGGGGCGCATTGACCGCTCCCGCCGCGCTCAATCAGAATCTGATCCCACTGCAGATCGAAGTTATTGCGTGCGCCAATGTGAAGCCGCTTTTTCCGGCGGCGCTGTCTTGGAGCGCGTCGCCGACGTTCACCGCGATCGGCCGAGCCGCGGCGACGACCCTCATGGCGACGCAAGAATTCATGGAAGCCGGCGGTATCGTGAACCCGATGAGCTCGCAGCCGTTTCAGCCGGCGGAGTTTCCCGAGTCAAACGGCAGCGGTCCGCTCTTTCCGGACAACGACCCGAACTTGCGCGTTGATTTCGGCGGAAACATCAACAGGCCGTGGGGGAACCCCGGAAATCCCCAAACCTCCACGCTTGGCGGAACGTTTACCGGAGGGCTCGGCTCTGAAGCGATGGATGTCTACACCGGGTGGTGGACGACCATTTCCATTCCGCCGTATAGCGGCGCGTTGACGAACAGCCAGTACGCATGCAACTCATGAGCGCATCTGCGCGGCGCGGCCAAGCGTTTACGGAGACGGTCATTTTTCTTCCGGTATTCTTGATCGTGCTCTTCGGCATCATTTGGATCGTGCAGTCTTCGGTCGTCAACGAGCGGCTGCAGTTCGCCGTCCGGTACAGCGGACTGATCTCGAGCCAGGCGAGTCCGTACAGCGCCTGGAGCTTGTATTCGCTCTATGAAAATACCGAGTATCCGAACGCGGCGATGGCGACCCACACGTGCGGCGCGCCGTCGACCAACGTCCTTGCCAACGCATCGCCGTTTCCGGGACCGACGAGCGACCCGTTCTGGCAGCCCGTGTCGACGGGCGTGCCAGCATGCACGCCGGCAACGGTAACAATGACCGGCGCACCGTTCGTCCAACCGGCCATTTTCTCCGAGTCTATCTCTGCGCTTTCGGCGGCGGCAGCAATACCATCATATTTGACTTCCGTCAATCCGTCGTTGTCATCGCCGCAACTGCTTTCGGCGACGCAGAAATTTTTCACGGCGCCGGACATGAAAACGATGCTTGCGTGCTACGGCGATCTCGAAGCGGCCGTACAGCAGTCGCTGCAAGGTCAGGGCGATACGGGAAATCCACCGCCAACGCCATTGCCGCTCTATCCGACGGGTCAGGTGCTCAACGCCGCGTGTCCTTCTCCATGAACGCTTTCTTGCCGGTCATCGCGAAGCGCTCGCAATATACGGTCATCGAGCGTCCTTCGCTGGTCGGAACCAGCGACGGTCCGATCGTCAGTGCCGTTATGTGCATTGCGAACAACTGGCGCTCATCAGTATTCGGGGCGCGCATCCTCAACAGAAGCCGCGAGACACTCTACTGCAGCGTCTACGGAGAAACGTCTGCCGGCCTCGAATCGATCGCGCCGTACGAGTTCCGTGTAGGAGCGCTCGGCATTGAAGACTTCACGATCCGCGTGCCTCGGCGCATGCGGCGTAAGTTCAAGCGCGTGATCGTGTCGATGCGCGCCGCGACGCTGGAATACACGATGTCGGCTCCAGTGCCGCCGTTCGTACGGCGCGCAGCCGCAATCGCCGCAGTCGTTCCTGTCGCTGCCGCTGCCTTTTTCGGGCTCAGTCACTATGCAACGCTCGAGATAGGCGCACCGCCCGAGCACGTTCTTTCGGAATCGCTCGTGCAGATACCCTATGCTGCGTTCGGCATCGGAGCGCTTCGCTATGACGTGTTCGAGCGATCGCGCATCCTCCGCTCCGGTTCGCTGCCGCTCGGTCGCGGCACGATCTCCTACGTCGCGGGCGCTCCCGGATTTGAACGCGTCCGCCTGTCGTGGCAAGGCTTTCACACCGCGTCGGAGCAAAGCGCGACGGTTGCCGTGCAGCCGACACCCGCGCCCCAAGAACCTCCGGAAATATCAACCCTCACAATGGAGCGTTCGCAAGTCACATCGGGCGAGTCGATCGCGGTGCGCTACGCACTTTCGGCGGCGAGCGCGCGCGTCGCACTCGTTGACTCGGCCGGCAAGACCGTCTTCTATGTGCCGCTCGAACGTGCCGGCACCGTATCGCTTCCCGCGCCGGCGGTAACCCAACCCTCCCGGTACACCGTGCGAATCGAAGCATCGCGAGGCGGACGCACAGCGAGCAGCGCTGCACAGGTTATCGTAGCCCCGCAGGTGCTTGCGGTGCTCGACGCTTCGCAGCCGCTTCGCGCGCACGACCTCGTACAGTTTCCCTCGCCCTATGCGGTCGCCGGCAAGCCCTTTGCAATCTCGATCATCGACCATCGCGTTCCGATCCGTATGGCCCTTCAA
>Ga0213872_10001420_pt1 | contig 15724 bp, 12 predicted proteins | sample VelepicomBERX_R2_FD_160071 | JGI IMG/M metagenome (GOLD analysis project Ga0213872, IMG submission 160071) | Rhizosphere microbial communities from Vellozia epidendroides in rupestrian grasslands, the National Park of Serra do Cipo, Brazil - RX_R2 | ecosystem: Host-associated > Plants > Roots >...
TGTATCTCATGCAATAGACGAAACGCCGGATCATTGGCCGCAGCCCTCTCCATTATAGAAGATATATCCCCTTCAGGATGAAGAAGTCTGTTTACAGCCTGTAATAAATCGTCCGATACCGCCATTGTTCACTCCAAAAAATAGTTTTTGTTTTATATACGCGCCAAATATAGCGAACATCGCACGAAAGTATAACTACTTTACAGACCACTGAAATGCTGCGTTGCGATATGCTTCAATAGTTGTTGCTATACCGCCACAACTGAGATTTGTCGTAAGTGCTTTAATCATTCTTAATGTGTTATTAATCCGCCCAATACAATTTGGACAGGCGCATCAATTTAAAGAGGAACATCTTATGAAGCTTATCGCTATCGCCGCTTGCCTGTGCCTTGTCGCAACCGCAGCCCATGCCGACGTGACCGATATCCGTGCAGCGGATAATGCGCTGTACGGCGAAATCGGCATTGATCATTTCAAATACGGCGAAGACGTCAGCAACGCGACCTTTGACACGGAACGCGGCGACTTGCCGCATCTGCGAGCAGGCTATGCCTTTTTGACCGGTGAAAAATCTTCGTTCCTTAGCAATTTTATGGGGGACGTCCGTATCGATTTTTCCAGTGGTGATACACACTACAACGGTGGCGTGACAAACCTGAACACTGGGATCACTACACCCTATCAGGGCATGACCCATAATCAGGTAGTAGAACTTACAACACGCTGGGGCAAAGCGTTCCCACTGGGCAACATGCTTATGCTAACCCCCTACGCAGACCTTGGGTATCGTTATTGGCAACGTGAATTAACAGGCAGCGGCGGTTACACCGAGCGTTACACAAATGGCATTCTGACCGCAGGGGCCCAAGTGCAATTCTCACCCTTGCGTTCGCTGGTTGTAACAGCGTGGGGTGAAGCCGGAACAAACTTCAACGCAGGCATGACCACAAGCGGCACACACTATTCACTGGGCCAGACTGAATTGTGGAAGTTCGGGGCCAAGGCGGGTTACGCCCTGACCGACCGTTTGGAGCTGACCGCATCGGGTGACATAACCGGCTTTGGTTTCGGGCAAAGCCAGACGATCACGAACGGCACAACAACGTCTTATGAGCCGGATAGCTATACACACCAGACAGAAGCTTTGGTCGGTTTCGCCTACCACCTGCACTAAGACACTCTGAACCATGTCCGTGACGCCGCGCCTCTGGTCAACACCGCTGTGGGCCGTTGACCTGACGGTCAAAAATGCCGACGCCGATGCGCTGAGCGATTGTCTGGGCGAAGAAGCGTTGGCGTTGACCTGCATGTCGCCGCCACGGCAGCCCTTGACGCATATCGAAGCCCTGTTCGACCAGGAACCCGACGCGGGCAGTTGGAACGCGCGTCTGGCCGTCATTGCCGCCCTGCATAAATTCAAACCACCCACAGTCTCCGTACGGCGCCTGCCAAAGCTTGATTGGCTGAAAAAAGTGGCGGAGGATTTTCCACCCCTGCCTATCGGCCAGTGGGTTGTCTATGGGGCGCAGCACAAACATCGCGTTGTGGATGTGCCGCACAAAAGGCGGCGCGGATTACAAATTGATGCCACGTCTGCCTTTGGCACAGGCGAACACCCGACGACGCGCGGCTGTTTGCTGATGCTAGACAAAATTTTACGACACACCACGCCGCATAACATGCTGGATGTCGGCTGCGGATCCGGCATTCTGGCCATGGCGTTTTTAAAATCAGTCAGGAATGCGCGCGCCACGGGCATTGATATGGACGCGCTGTCGGTCATGATCGCCACATCCAACGCCCGCACGGGCGGCATGGCATCGCGTCTGCGCCTGATTACCGGCAAAGGATACAAATACCGCGCCATTCGCGTGCGCCGCCCCTATGACCTGATCATGGCCAATATTTTTGCGGGCCCCCTGCGGCAAATGGCTGCGCAATTAAAGAACCATTTGAAGCCGGGCGGCATTGCCATTCTTTCCGGCCTTCTGAACCATCAGGCAAACGGCGTCATCGCCGCACACCGGATGCAGGGGGTGCGCCTGATCGGCCATATCAGGCTCAACGGCTGGTCGGTTCTTGCGTTCAAACGTTAAGTCCGGCATGATGCCGCTATGACATTCGATGCTACGTCGCGCCTGTCGGCGCTGAAAACCCAACTTGTCGCGCAGGGTCTGGACGGTTTTCTGGTCCCGATGAGCGACGAATATCAAAGCGAATATGTTCCCGATAGCGCCAAGCGCATCACGTTTCTGTCCGGCTTTACCGGTTCGGCGGGCTTTATTGTCGTATTGGGCGAGAAGGCCGCATTTTTCACGGATGGCCGTTATACCCTGCAGGCACAACAACAAGTAGGCGCACCCTATATCCAACTGGACATCAATCTGACGACGCCATCCGATTGGGTGGTTGAGCAGGCGACAACCGGCCAGACCATTGGCTTTGACCCGTGGTTGATGACGCATACGACGATCGAAAGGCTGCAAGAGAAGTTGAATGCCAAAGGCATTCACCTGCGCGCCGCCACAACAAACCCTGTCGATGCCGTGTGGCTGGATCACCCGGCGGCACCCGCTGCCCCCATTCACCCTTATGATACTATCTATGCCGGTGAAACAAGCGCCGACAAGCGCACAAAACTGGCCACCGAATTGCGCCATAACAACACCGCCGCCACTATCATCACCGACCCGGCCAGCATCGCATGGCTTTTGAATGTGCGCGGCGGCGACGTGCCGAACACCCCGTTACCGCTCAGCTTTGCCATTTTATATGCGGATGCCAAGGTCGACTGGTTTGTCGATCCGCGCAAGATCACGGACACCCTGCCCGCCCATGTCGGCAGCGATGTGACGTTCTATCCGACCGCGGCCTTGACGGCGACACTCGAAAAACTGGCCGCCCAAAGCCAGCAAACGGGGCAGAAAATCCGCATTGACCCGACGCGTTCCGCCTATCACATCGTTGAAACATTAGTGCAGGCGGGCGCCAAACTCGACCGCAATATCGATCCGTGCGAGTTGCCAAAGGCATGCAAGAACGTCACCGAACTGGATGGCATGCGCGCCGCGCATCGTCGTGATGGTGCTGCCCTGACACGGTTCCTGTGCTGGCTGGACGGCGCATGGATCAATGGCGACGTAACTGAATTATCAGCCGAAGAAACACTGGCGGGTATGCGCACGACCAATAATTTGTATCGCGGGCCGAGTTTCGACACCATCGCCGGGGCCGGAGCCCATGGTGCGATTGTGCATTACCGCGCGACACAGACGACCAATAAAAAGCTGGAAATGGGGCAGTTGTTCCTGTTGGACAGCGGCGGGCAATATCTGGACGGCACGACTGATGTCACACGAACCGTTGCTATCGGCAAGCCCACCGATGAAATGCGCGACCGCTTTACGCGCGTGCTGAAGGGGCATATTGCACTGGCCAGCATCTGCTTCCCGCCCGGCACAACGGGCGCCGAACTGGATGTTCTGGCGCGGCAATATTTATGGGAAGAGGGCCTCGACTTCAATCACGGCACCGGCCATGGCGTGGGGTCGTACCTCGGCGTGCACGAAGGGCCGCAAAATATTTCACGCCGCAGCGCGACGCCGCTTAAACCCGGCATGGTCGTTTCCAACGAACCGGGATTTTATAAAACGGGTGAATTCGGTATTCGCATTGAAAATCTGCAAGCCGTCGTGGAAATCAAAGGTCTGCCCGGTGATAAGCCGATGCTCGGCTTTGAAACGCTGACGCTGGCGCCCATCGACAGGCACCTGATCGCGGTCGATATGCTGACGCCGCCGGAAAAAGAATGGCTGGATGCGTATCACGCACGCGTGCGCGACATTATCATGCCGCAAGTGGATGCTGACACGGCGGCATGGATTGCGGACATGACACAACCCATCGACAAGGCCGCCTGAACGCCTATTCCGCCGCGAGTATCTGCGCAGGCGTAATATCCTGAACAATCCGCATGAACAGACGGCGCAGATCATCGCGCAACGCCGCAAAGCCCTGATGTTTCATCAGGGCAGACTCATCCATATACAGGCGGCGATTAATCTCTAGCTGCAACGCCTGCCTGCCCTGTTGCGGATTCCCATGGCGGCGCACAATCTCCACCCCTTGATACGGGTCATTCAGGGCAACGCTGTAACCCAACGCCTGTAAATGGTCGCGCACCAGATGCATAAAGTCCGCGTTGCAGCTTTGCCCACTCAGGTTACCCAACACAAAATCGGGGCGCGGCGTCACATCCGGTCCGGCCCGGTCGGGCATGGAATGGCAGTCGATTAAATAGGCAACGCCATAGCAAGCCTGTGCTGCATCCATGGCCGCCATTATTTGCCCGTGGTAGGGCCTGTAATAACGCGCAATGCGGTGCGCAACGGCGGACGGCGGCAAGGGCGCGTCATAAACCGGCAGCCCCGCCGCGCACATGCGGCGTACCAGCCCCAATCCCAACCGCGTGCGGTCTGTCGGGTTCAGGGGGAACGGCCATGGTGTAGACAGCAAAGCGGGGTCGATATCATCCTCGGCCCGGTTAAAGTCGATATAGGCGCGCGGCACATCGGCGGCGATGAAAGTGGCGCCCGCGTCAACCGCGACATTGGTCAGTTCATCAACACAGAAATCCTCGGTCCGTCGCAACTGAAAAAACGGGCAGCTAAAACCAAAATCAGCCGGATAGTCACGGCCGCTGTGCGGTGAATCGACAACAAGGGGGGAGCGTGGCGTCATGCGCCGCCCACTATAAGACAGCCGCGCGGTTGAGTCTAAAACTTCTGTTTTGCTATTTTTACCATAACCGCTTATCCATAAAGGGTATTTGGAAAGGTTTAACAGTGAAAACCCTGATTGTCATACCGGCGCGTTACGGCTCAACCCGTCTGGAGGGCAAGCCTCTCGTGAAAATCACGGGCCAGACCATGCTGCAACGCGTCGTGGCCATTGCCCGCGCGGCGACTGCGGGATGTGATGATGTGCGTTTTCTAGTGGCAACCGATGACGCACGTATTATGGAGCATGCAAAAAATCTGAATGCGCCCTGTGTCATGACACCCGTTGCATGCCGCACGGGCACCGAGCGCGTGATTGCCGCCGTGGCGCAGGAAAACGAAAAGCCGGATTTTATTCTGGGTCTGCAGGGTGACGCCCCCCTGACCCCGCCTGATTTTCTGACAGCGATGATCGAAGCGTTTTGTACTGCACCCTGCGATGTGCTCACCCCCGTTACGCGTCTGACATGGGATGATCTGGATGTTCTGCGCGCCAACAAAAGCGTGACGCCCGCCAGCGGCACAACGGTCACCTTTGATGAAAAGACGGGCCGCGCTTTCTGGTTTTCAAAAACCATTCTGCCTTTGATCCGCAAGGAATCCGACCTGCGTGCCACGAGCACCCTGTCGCCCGTCTGGCGCCATATCGGCATCTATGGCTTTAGCCATGACATGCTGCAACGTTATGAATCCCTGCCAGAAGGCCATTATGAAAAGCTGGAAGGGCTGGAACAGCTGCGCGTGATCGAAAACGGTTATGCCATTCGTTGTGTCCCGGTTGATTATAAAGGCCGCGCCAATATGTCCGGCGTCGATAGCCCGGAAGACGTCATTCGCGCCGAAGTCTTGATCGCCCGCCACGGTGAGCTGCTGCCCTGATAACACCATGACCACGCGCCTGATCATCGCCCGCCACGGCAACACCTTTAACCCCGGCGATATCGTCACCCGGGTGGGTGGACGCACCGATTTACCCCTGACCGACAGTGGCATGGAACAGGGGCGCAAACTGGGTCTATGGCTGCAGGCAAACAATATGCTGCCGGATGTCGTCTACACATCAACCCTGCGCCGTACGCAGCAAACCGCACGGGCAGCCCTGAGCGCCGCAGAAACCGAGCGCCCCCTGTCCAGTCTGCCGCAATTTGACGAGATTGATTACGGCGTCGACGAAAACAGGCCGGAAGCCGAAGTCGTGGCCCGTCTGGGCGAACAGGCATTACGTGACTGGGATGAACGCGCGCTTGTCCCCGAGGGTTGGCGTGTAGACGTCGACTTGCTGATCCGCGACTGGATGGCGTTTGGCGATATGCTGCGGACCGAGCAAAAAGGCCTGACCATTCTCGTTGTAACCAGCAACGGTATCGCCCGTTTTGCACCACATATGACGGGCGATTTTGCCGCCGTCGCGGCCCGACACAACATTAAACTGAAAACCGGCGCGCTCGCGCTTTTGTCCTGCACAGACGATGCCCCATGGCGGGTCGAGGCGTGGGGCGTTAGTCCATGAATAATCAATCGCTTCTATCTCAAGGCATGCGACTGTCTGTCTTTGCATACGCCGTATTTGCCGTTCTGGATATGCTTATAAAACTGGCCAGTGCCAATGGTTACCCACCGTGGCAGTTATTGTTAACTGTGTGCTCAACGGCTGCTCTGACTGTCACTTTGTTTGCCGTCGCACGCAAAGAAACAGATCAACTTCGAACCCAGAAGCCCATATTTCATTTTTGCCGCGCCATGTTGAATGTAGGCAGTGTCTCGGCCAACACATACGCACTAACCAGAATACCTTTGCCGGATTTCTACAGTATCGTTTTCTTGGGCCCACTCGTCCATGTATTGTTGGGGATCATTTTACTGAAAGAAGGCGTGCGTCCACAAAGATGGGTAGCCATTATTTTTGGCTTTTCTGGATCCATCGCCATGTTGCCTTTTGCCTCCAGCCACCCACTGTCCGGGCCTGCAACAGCATATTACGTCTGCCTACTACAACCATTACTTACGGCATCAGGAAATTTACTGATAAAAAAATACGGCGGTGAAGAAACAAAGTATGCGTTTCCGCTATACACATCTTTAACAATAGCCTTCTGCATGGCTTTCATGACCCTCGCAGGGGGATGGAAGCCCTTTATCACACAAGATCTCCTGATGTTAATAGCAGCAGGCGTATTATCTGGCGTTGGCATCACCTGCCTCATGTTAGCCCTTCAAAAGGTGCCGCCAGCCTTTGTCAGCCCTTTTCAATATACCCAGATGATTTGGGGCGTTCTGTTCGGATATATTTTCTGGCACTATGTTCCTAGCACGCAAACCTTGGTTGGTGCGGTCATCACAATGGTATCTGGCTATTACCTCTTTAAGGATACCCGCGACATAAATTAACGCCGGTTGCCGCGCGTTTTTTTAGAGGCAGCAGATTTCCGGGCATTGTCAGGTTGCGGGGCGACAGTCAGCTCCAGCTCCGCCTGCTCCAGCCGTTTGATTTCATCACGCAGCGCGGCGGCTTCTTCGAATTCCAGATTGGCAGCGGCGGCCTTCATCCGCTTTTCGAGATCAGCCAGGTGTTTACGCAAATTCTTGCCGGTCAGCGTCGCCTCAGTCGCCAGACCCGCCTTGACGGTCAAATGATCGCCACGTTCATAGACGGATGAAAGAATATCGCCGATTGATTTGCGCACCGACTCGGGCGTGATGCCGTTTGCCTGATTATACGCCAATTGCTTGTCACGGCGGCGGCTGGTTTCATCAATGGCCGCCTGCATGCTGCCGGTTATCCTGTCGGCGTACAGCAGCGCGCGGCCATCCACATTACGCGCAGCGCGGCCTATCGTCTGGATCAGCGACGTACGCGAACGCAGGTATCCTTCCTTATCCGCATCCAAAATGGCGACCAGCCCGCATTCGGGGATATCCAACCCTTCGCGCAGCAGGTTGATGCCGACCAGAACGTCATAAACCCCCAGGCGCAGGTCGCGGATGATATCGATGCGTTCCAATGTTTCCACGTCCGAATGGATGTAACGAACCTTGATACCCGCTTCGGTCATATAGTCCGTAAGCGCTTCGGCCATTTTCTTGGTCAACGTCGTAACAAGAACGCGCATGCCCTTGCCCGTGACCAGTCGCACTTCGGCCAGCAAATCATCCACCTGATGTTCCGTGGGGCGGATGATAACCGGCGGGTCGATTAACCCAGTCGGGCGCACAATCTGTTCGGCGAACACGCCGCCCGATTGCTCCAACTCCCACGCACCCGGTGTTGCCGACACAAACAAGGTCTGCGGACGGAATTTGTCCCATTCCTCGAACTTCAGGGGGCGGTTATCCGCCGCCGAAGGCAAGCGGAACCCATAGGTGGACAGCGTACTTTTACGCTGAAAGTCACCGCGATACATGCCCTGCAACTGTGGGATCATCACATGGCTTTCATCTACGAATAGCAAGGCATTGGCAGGCAAATACTCAAAAAGCGTGGGCGGCGGTTCGCCGGGCGCGCGGCCCGTTAGATAGCGTGAATAATTTTCAATGCCCGCGCAACTGCCGGTCGCGGTGATCATTTCAATATCGAACGTCGTGCGTTCGCGCAGGCGTTGTTCTTCTAAAAGCTTGCCTTCGGCCAAAAACTTTTCGCACTGGTCGCGCAGGTCGATCTTGATCTGCTCCACCGCCTGCGCCAACGTCGGCTTAGGTGTCACATAGTGGCTGTTGGCGTATATTTTAATAGCATCCAGCGTAGCACCCTTATCACCCGTCAACGGGTCGATTTCGGTGATGCTTTCGATCACGTCATCGAATAGGGACAACCGCCAGGCGCGGTCTTCCAAATGCGCGGGAAAGATTTCGATGGTATCGCCACGCACGCGAAAATCACCGCGACCAAAGCCGATATCGTTGCGGTGATACTGCAATTCAACCAGACCACCCAACAAGGCCTGACGCGGTATGATTTGATCCTTGGCCAGCGTCAGAACCATGCCTTGATAGGTTTCAACCGACCCGATGCCATAAATGCAGGAGACAGAGGCCACAATCACCACATCATCGCGTTCCAGAAGCGCGCGCGTCGCCGCGTGGCGCATGCGGTCGATCTGCTCGTTGATCATCGCCTCTTTTTCGATATAGGTATCTGAACGCGGCACATAGGCTTCAGGCTGATAATAATCATAGTAACTGACGAAATATTCGACGGCGTTATCGGGGAAAAAACCCTTCATTTCGCCATACAATTGGGCCGCCAGTGTCTTGTTCGGCGCCAAAATGATGGCCGGGCGTTGCAGCGCCTGAATGGTTTCCGCCATCGTAAAAGTCTTGCCCGACCCGGTCACGCCCAGCAAAACCTGATCGCGCTGCCCGTCCTGAAAGCCTTTGACGATTTCGGCAATGGCCTGCGGCTGATCGCCCGCCGGACGATAATCAGACTTCAGCTTGAATTTCCGGCCTGCTTCGGGGCGGAAGTCGGGGCGCACAACATCGGCAAAAACGGGAAAGGTCATACCCCTTTATAATACCCTGAACGGGGGCAATAAAGCATCTTTGAAAAAATGGACGACCGCCGAATTCCCTGCTAAAACAACCGCATGACAGTCCATGTACGCTTTGCCCCGTCGCCGACGGGCTTTTTACATATCGGGAACATACGCTCGGCCCTGTTTAACTGGTTGTTTGCCAGGAAAGCGGGCGGCCGCTTTACCCTGCGCCTTGACGACACAGATCAGGAACGTTCGACCCAAGCTTTCGCCGACGCGATTTTCCGCGACATGGCATGGCTGGGTTTAAACTGGGATGACACATTCCGGCAGTCAGACCGCCTTGCGCGCTATGACGAGGCGTTGGGCAAACTCAAGGCCACAGGGCGCGTTTACCCGTGCTTTGAAACACAGGCCGAACTGGACCTGAAACGCAAGACGCAATTGGGCCGTGGATTGCCGCCGGTTTATGACCGCGCCGCGCTGAAACTGACGGATGATGAACGTGCAGCCTTGATCGCCGCAGGCAAAAAACCGCATTGGCGCTTCAAGCTGGAACACAGGGATGTTGTGTGGAGCGACATCGTTCAAGGGCAAAAGAAATTCCCTGCGGCGTCCTTATCCGACCCGGTTATGGTGCGTGCCGACGGCGTGCCGCTTTATACCTTCTGTTCAATCGTCGATGATATCGACACGCAGGTCACGCATATCATCCGTGGCGAAGATCATGTGACCAACACCGCCGTACAGATTCAGATATGGGAAGCCGTCAGCGCCGTTCTGAACGCGACGCCCGTGCCGCCACCTGTTTTCGCGCATTTCCCTTTGATTGTGACCGCAAACGGCGTGGAGATGAGCAAGCGTCTGGGCACCATGTCGATTGCCAGCATGCGCGACGAAATGGGTTTTGGCGCAATGGCCATCAATGCGTTGCTGGCAAAGCTGGGCACCTCGGATCCGGTGATGCCGCGCCTGACATTGGGTGAACTGGCCGCCGAATTCGATCTGGATAAAATCTCGCGCGCCACACCGAAATTCGACCTTGAAGATATCCGCGCACTGGACGCCAAAATCCTGCATATGACACCTTATGACGCCATTGCGGAACGGCTGAAACAGCGCGGGCTTGGCCACATTACGCCTGCCTTCTGGGACGCTGTACGCGCCAACCTGACCGGTTTGGATGATGTGCAACATTGGTGGAGGGTGGTTTATGAACCCCTGACCCCCGTAGTGCAGGAGGCCGATTTTCTGGCCGAGGCTGCCGCATTACTGCCCCCCGCGCCATGGACAGCCGATAGTTGGGGCGCCTGGACACAGGCCATAAAGGTTAAAACGGGCCGCAAAGGTAAAGAACTTTTCATGCCCTTACGCCTTGCCCTGACCGCCGCTGAACACGGCCCGGAGATGAAACTATTACTACCGATGATGGATGAAGCGTGTGTCAAAAACAGGTTGTCGGCACAAACAGCATAAAGGAAGCCATGCCAGAACTTTATCTGCACAATACGCTTTCCCGGCAGAAGGAATTGTTTCGCCCCATCGACACCAATCATGTGCAGATGTATGTCTGCGGCCCCACGGTTTATGACTTTGCGCATATTGGCAACGCACGGCCGGTGGTCGTATTTGATACGTTGTACCGTTTTCTGAAACGGCATTATCCGCGCGTCACTTATGTGCGCAACTTCACGGACGTCGATGATAAAATCATGGCGCGCAGTCGCGAAAGCGGGGAAGACATCGCCTCGATCACGGCACGCACGACTGCAGCGTATTTAGAGGATATGGGCGCCCTGAATGCGTTGGAACCCGATATTCAGCCCCGCGCCACGCAATATATCACGCAGATGATCGCCTTGTCACAGACGCTGATCGACAAAGGCCACGCCTACGCCGTCGAAGGGCACGTGCTGTTCCATGTACCGTCGATGCCGAACTATGGCGCATTGTCACGCCGTTCACGTGATGAGCTGATCGCCGGCGCCCGCGTCGATGTCGCCCCTTATAAAAAAGACCCTGCCGATTTCGTACTTTGGAAGCCCAGTACGCCGGAACAGGTGGGATGGGACAGCCCCTGGGGCCGCGGACGCCCGGGCTGGCACATTGAATGCTCCGCCATGGCAAAGGATACGCTTGGCACCACATTCGACATTCACGGCGGTGGGCTGGACCTGATCTTTCCGCATCATGAAAACGAAATTGCCCAAAGCCGCTGCGCCCATGACGGCGCGCCGCTGGCCAATTACTGGCTGCATAACGGCTTTCTGACTATCAATAACGACAAGATGTCGAAGTCACTGGGCAACTTTGTGACGGTACGCGACCTGCGTGGCCAGTACACCGGCGAAGTGATCCGCCTGACCTTGCTGTCCGGCCATTATCGTCAGCCGCTTGATTTTTCAGATATGGCCCTGCAAAGCGCCAAGGCAGCGCTCGATAAATGGTATGGGGCGTTGCGCAACGCGGGTGCAGCCCCTGACCCCCATATTGGCATTCCGGCTGCCATCGAAGATGCATTGGCGGATGATTTAAACACGCCGCAAGTCATCAGCCATTTACATGATTTGGCCACACGCATGAACCGCGCCAGTGACACACATGAAAAGGCTGCCTTGGCCAGCGAACTCACCCACGGCGCACAAACCATAGGTCTGTTGTTTCATGACGCCGAGACCTGGTTCAAGCAGGGCAGCGCCGACGGCCTCAGCGAGGCGGAGATTGAGGCGCAGATTGCAGCCCGTCTGGCAGCACGCAAAGCGCGTGACTTTGCCGCCTCAGACCGCATCCGCGACCAGTTGGCGCAACAGGGCGTCATTTTGGAAGATGGACCAACAGGTACAAGCTGGAAAAGGGGCTGATATGTCCGATAACGCACAAACACCGCCTTCGCTGGATCGTCTGAGGCGTGCGCGCCGCCCCTTGCGTAACACCTATAAGGAAGTCCACGAAGCCATCAGTCCCCTACAGAAACTCGCCCTCTGGATCACGGAAAATGTGGGCAGCATGCAATTCTTTCTGGTGATTTTCGTCTGGACGGTCTTATGGCTGGGCTGGAACCTGTTCGCCCCCGTCGATTTGCGATTCGACCCACCCATGGGCTTTGTCCTGTGGCTGTTTATCTCCAATTTGATTCAAATTTTACTGATGCCGCTGATTATGGTCGGGCAAAATGTCCAGGGCATGCATGCCGAAAAGCGGGCGGAAAACGACCTGGAGATCAACGTCAAGGCCGAACAGGAGATTGGGGTTATTCTACAGCATCTGGAATACCAGAATACGCTTCTGCTGGCCCTTATGAAAAAGCTCGGCATGGAAGTCGAAGAAATTCTTCACAAACAATGATAACAAATAACGCTTTTTATTAACATTCTGGCAATATTATTTTACGACGATGGTGCCTTGAATAATGAGGATAAAACAATGAAGAGACAGCCGGTACAGCACTGGTGTGATCAAACCAGGTTTTGGCCTATGGTCGCAACGTTATGTTTTTTGTTGTTATCGGCACCATCACAAGCGGCTGAACAAACCGGCAGCTGTAACACTATAGTCGTCAATAATACATGTCTCGCCACCAGCAACGACTCTAAACCGACCAGCGTTAAAGTCACAACGACGATCGCCACAACCGGCCCGGATGCAGGCCTGTCACATGACACAGGCACGGCCAACAAAGATTTCAATGAATGCGCCATAACTAACAGTGTCAGTAGTGCACCCTGTTTTGGCAATGGTGATATAACCGGCGTACATACGGCAGGCAGCAGCGACGGCATGTTTACGTTGGCGCGCCTTGACCCCGGTGTCATGTCCGATCATGCGATCGACCTGTTCGGCATTTGCCGCTACGTCGATAAAGGCAACGCCCACAGCACAAACCGCATTGCCGTACCCTTTAAAGATTACAGCGGCTGGTACAGCTTTACGCATATCGCTCCACAAAATGATAAAGACCTCCATATGGATATGTGCGTGCGGGGCGGTGCCGTAACGCCGCCAGCCATTTATGCAGGCGATGGGCGCAATCTTCAATGCAACAACGCCGTTATCACATCCCCCGCCGTTCCGGCGCCTTACCAAAGATATACTCCAGGTATCACATGGACATCCCCCTCCGTGACATACAACTGTAAATCGCCCGATGGCACGTCATTTATCGAATCCGTTACTGGCACTTACACTGGCAATATGGCCAACGACCCTGCTTCGCCCCTGACCAGTGCCGCCAACAGCTTGCCCACCACCTGGACAATCAACGCCATCACAACGACCTTCAATGGCGTATGCGGAACAGCAGCGAACAATGCCGTAAGAGTGGCTCCTGCAATTGGGCTTTGCCATGTCGGCCTGGCGTCACCCGTGATTGAAGCCAACAACCTGTTTTCATGGACATGCTCGGGTGGCAGTGACGGCGGCAATTCAGCGGCATGCTCTGCGCCCGCGATTGTTGACGCAGCATGCGGTACGGGAAATACCGGGGACTTTTTGTCCGCACCAACCAGTAATTTATGTGCGGATGGATCACTGCCAACAGTATCCGGTACCGGGCCATGGAATTGGACATGTTTGGGGGCTAATGGCGGCGCCAATGCTTCGTGTATGGCGAATAAAACCGTTAATGGCACTTGCGGCACAGCTAATGGAACAGCGGCCTCAACAACACCCACCAGCAATTTATGTAGCGTTGGCAACGCCTCGTCCGTTACTGGCGCTGGGCCATGGAATTGGTCGTGCGCCGGGCAAAACGGTGGCACTACCGGCTATTGTAGCGCACCTTTGGCTGTTATAAATGGCGCCTGTGGTTCGTCGAGCGGCGGCAATGATTACGGCTCGCCCAGCACCAATTTATGCGATGCCGGTACAGCATCTGGCGTCAATGGATCTGGTCCGTGGACATGGTCGTGTGCCGGGCAAAACGGCGGCACAACCGCTTATTGCTCTGCCAACCTTGGCGCGGAGTGCGGAAGCGCCAATGGCGACACCTTTGGCAGTGCACCCGGCGCCAATCTTTGCAATAGCGGTTCAGCCTCTTCTCTTAGTGGGTCGGGACCATGGAACTGGACCTGTACTACGGGCACCGGCAGCTCTGTCGGCTGCTCAGCTGCGTTGGGCATTTGCTCACCATCCAGCGTTGCGAACGGCAATGTCAACACGTACCCAGACTGCAGCATCAATTGCAACGGTGGTTATACGCTGAGTGGTAGCAGTTGTATCCCCACGACCGTCACTTGTGATGCCAGTATTGAATGCGATAGTGACTCATACCAGTACACGACATGCAATATACCGGGGACGATCTCCAATATTTCGATCACGTCAATCCTGTCCTATTGCAGCAAGCAATGCCCATACGACAGCTCGAACTATCCGGGTTATAACAACGGTTATAGCGGCAGCACGTTATGGGTTGATCATGGCCTGCGTGCAATCTTCGACGTCACCTACACGTATAATGGCAGCTCTTGCCCGTCCTCAGGAGGCGGTGGTGGTGGTGGCGGAGGTGGCGGCGGTGGCGGAGGCGGAGGCGGTGGTGGCTGCTTCCTACCCGACACGCTAATTACACTTGCTGACGGCAGCGCAAAACCAGTTAACAGCCTCGTCAAGAATGATATTGTAAAAGGGCAAACCACTGTCAACCGCGTTGTTGATGTCAAGGTTATCGATACAACACAGGCCGTCTATGGCCTGAACGGTGGGCACGCTTTTGTAACCGGTGGCCATCCTTTCCAGACAACGCGCGGCTGGGTCGCCATCGATCCATCCCTGACTCCCGGGGAAGGTCACAAAGTCTCAGTCAAGAAAATGCATATCGGCGACCGGATCATAACTGATAAAGGCGACACCCTGACGGTCACAAGCATCGACCGCAACAAGGGTATCGAGCGTAAAGTCTATAATCCGATCATGGATGGTGATCACACATATTATGCAAACGGTCTGTTGGTCCATAACAAGGTTGCCACCCAACTTCAATAAGTCGCCAGCGTCATTGTGCGGGAATAGTGCCTTCCTGCCTCCAAGACTGCCTGGCCGTTACATAAAATGCCTGACATCGTTATGCGACGATTAGTGTGAACCGGTCGATTTATTAGACACCACCCTACAAAGCGCCAAGGTGGTGTTGAAAAATGGCAGGATGCGTTACGGAACCGCAGAGGTACCCCCGTCGATTTGCGATTCGACCCACCCATGGGCTTTGTCCTGTGGCTGTTTATCTCCAATTTGATTCAAATTTTATTGATGCCCCTAATCATGGTCGGACAAAATGTCCAGGGCATGCATGCCGAAAAGCGGGCGGAAAACGACCTGGAGATCAACGTCAAGGCCGAACAGGAGATCGAGGTTATTCTACAGCATCTGGAATACCAGAATACGCTTCTGCTGGCCCTTATGAAAAAGCTCGGCATGGAAGTCGAAGAAGTCTTGGCAAAGCACAAATAACCCGGATAATTGGCGTGGGATCTTAAA
>Ga0213872_10001421_pt1 | contig 15713 bp, 14 predicted proteins | sample VelepicomBERX_R2_FD_160071 | JGI IMG/M metagenome (GOLD analysis project Ga0213872, IMG submission 160071) | Rhizosphere microbial communities from Vellozia epidendroides in rupestrian grasslands, the National Park of Serra do Cipo, Brazil - RX_R2 | ecosystem: Host-associated > Plants > Roots >...
GGCGGGCTTTTTGCGTTCGCAAAGTTTAAATTCAGCGCCCTTTGCTGATGCTCTCGCCATCGGTTTTGCGCAAGGTCCAGAAGGTCGCCGACGACAGGGCGGTCATCACCGCCAGCGTCAAAAAGGCGTGATGCAGCGCCTGCGTCAGCTGCGTACGGTCCGTCTGCGGCGCATCGGCCAGGAACCAGCCGGCGATCAGCGAACCGAAGGCCAGGCCAAAGCTCATCGACAGCTGCTGCATAGAGCTGGCGATGGTGCTCGCCATGCTGGAATCCTTGTTGTCCACGTCGGCGTAGGCGATGCTGTTCATGCTGGAGAACTGCAGAGAATTGAAGAAGCCCAGGCACAGGCTGATACACACGATCCAATACAGCGGCGTGGTCGGCTGCACCAGCGCGTACAGGCTGATGGTGATGCCGATCAGGACCGTATTCAGCACCAGCACCTGGCGGTAGCCGAAGCGGTTCAGCAAGCGCACGGAGATGAACTTCATGCCCATCGCTGCGGCGGCGGACGGCATCATCAGCAAACCCGATTGCCAGGCCGGCAGTCCGAGGCCCAGCTGGTACAGCAGCGGCAGCAGGAAGGGCATGCCGCTCACACCCAGGCGGGTAGCAAAACCGCCCGCGACCGACACGCGGAAGGTACGGATCCTGAACAGGGCCAGGCGCAGCAAGGGGAAAGCGGCGTCGCGCGCATGCCAGGCGTAGGCCGCCAGCAGGCTGAGAGAAATCAGCAGCAGCACGGCGGCCGAGGTGATATCGATTTTGTGCTCGCCAAAAATCTCCAGGAGCCAGGACAGCAGGGCGATACCGGTGCCGAACAGGACCAGCCCGATGATGTCCAGCGGCCGCAAGTCCTCGCTCTTATAGTCCGGCATATAGCGGTGCGCCAGCGCCATGGCGGCCAGACCCACTGGCACGTTGACGAAAAAGATCTCGCGCCACGAAGCCCAATGCACAATCAGACCGCCCACCGTGGGACCAAGCAGCGGCCCTATCAGCGCGGGGATGATCACGAAGTTCATCGCCGACAGCAGCTCCGACTTGGGGAAGGTGCGGATGATGGTGAGGCGGCCGACCGGCATCATCATGGCCGCCCCAAATCCCTGTAGCAGGCGGGCCGCCACCAGCATGGGCGAGTTGACCGACAGCCCGCACAGCATGGATGCCACGGTAAAGATGGCCACCGCCGTCATGAACACGCGCCGGGTGCCGAAGCGGTCCGCCATCCAGCCGCTGACGGGAATCGAGACGGCGAGGCTGAGGATGTAGCTGGTGACGACCGCCTTCAGGCTGAGTGGGGTGACGTGCAGGCTGGCGGCCATGCTGGGAATGGCGGTGTTGACGATGGTGGAGTCCAGTTGCTCCATGAAGAGGGCGGTGGCGACCACCCAGGGCAGGTAGCTTTTGACGGCCGGTGCATTCATCAGTGATGGCTCTCGATGGCGGCTTTGCGCAGACGTTTTGATTGTCACACAAATTTCATTAACGTGTCCCACGCACGACATGTCATAGCCGCGTCACGAAAGCAGCGTAACTTGCGGCGCATCGCAATGGCCGACGGAGCCGACATGAACGATCAAGCGCTCATCCCCCGCCGCAGTTTCATTCGCCAGGTTTGTTCCAGCGCCTTGCTCGGCAGCGGGGCGCTGGGATTGGCCGGCTGCAGCAGCACAGGCGCCAGCCTCGGTGGGGGAGAGCCGGTCAGCTTTCAGCATGGCGTGGCCAGCGGCGATCCCTTGAGCGATCGCGTGATCCTGTGGACCCGCGTGACGCCGCGCCGACCGGAGCTGGAACAGGAGATCGCGGTGCGCTGGCAGGTGGCCACCGATCCGGCCATGCAGATGGTGATCGGGGGCGGCGGCATCAGCACCTCCGACAAGCAGGATTTTACGGTGAAGGTGGATGCTGCCGGCCTGCTGCCCGGCCATGTGTACTTTTATCAGTTTGCGGTCGACGCGGTGAAGTCGCCCATCGGCCGCACCAAGACGCTGCCCAAGAGCGATGTAAAGCAGGTGCGGCTGGCGGTGTTCTCCTGCTCGAACTACCCGTCCGGCTATTTCAACGTGTACGCGGATGCGGCGCGCCAGGACAATATCGACGCGGCGCTGCATATCGGCGACTACATCTACGAATATGAGAGTACTGGCTACGCTTGCAGCAATGCGGAGAAGCTGGGGCGCGTATCCGAGCCGCGCGAACTGCTGCTGCGGCTGGAGGACTATCGCCGCCGCTACGCGCAGTACCATACCGACCCGGACCTGCAGGCGCTGCACGCCGCCATGCCATGGATAACGGTGTGGGATGACCACGAGTTTGCCGACGATACCTGGCGCAATGGCTCGGCGGAGCACAAGGACACGGAGTACGGGCCATTCTCGCTGCGCAAAGCGGCGGCGATCCGGGCCTATCACGAATGGCTGCCGATTCGCTCGCCCGATCCGGCGGCGCTGGAGAAGATCTATCGCTCCTTCGATTTTGGCAGCGTACTGTCGCTGCATATGCTGGACACCCGCCTGATCGGACGCGACCAGCAGCTGATGATGTCCTCCTATATCGATGAGCACAAGAACTTCAACATCACCAAGTACAAGCACGATGTCTGCTCGCCGCGTCGCCAGATGATGGGGCAGGAGCAGATGGCGTGGCTTGAGCGGCAGGTCTCGCGTTCGCAGGCGCGCTGGCAGGTGCTGGGCCAGCAGGTGCTGATGGCGCGCATGGAGTATCCATTGGCGGTGGCGCTGGGCCATTACAACTGCACCGACTTTGCGGCGCTCAGGCAGCGCGCGGCGGCCGATCCTGCCTGCGTCAGCGCCAAGGAACAGTACTGGCTGGGCGGGACCACGCTGCCGTGCTATCTGGATTCCTGGGACGGCTACCAGAACGACCGCGAACTGGTGTTCGAGATGATGCAACGCCACCGCAAGAACATGGTGGTGCTGGCCGGCGACACGCACAACGCCTGGGCCAGCGATCTGCACGACGCCAATGGCCGCCAGGTGGGGGTGGAGTTTGCGACGTCCTCGGTATCCTCGCCGGGGATGGAGGGCGCGTATCCGGACCGCGACCCGGAGGACGTGGCGAAGATGATGGTGGATCTGATCGAGCCGCTGTACTACGCGCAAACCAGCAAGCGTGGATACATGATCATCACCGCCAGCCATGAGCAGGTGCGCTGCGACTGGCGCTTTGTCGATACCGTGGAGAGCCACGAATTCACCGCCGCCACCGAACGCAGCCTGCGTGTGCTGCCCGGGCCCGGCAATCGCAAGATCGAGGAGTGCTGAGCGCCTAAACTGTCCGCAGCAGTGCATCCAGCAAGGGCTGGCTGGCGTCGGCAAGGCGATCGAGGCTGGCTTCGCGCAGCTGGCTGGTATCCACTGTGGTCTCGCTGTGCAGCCCGGCCCAGCGTAGCAGCGCGGCCCCCGCTTCGGGGTGATCGAACAGGCCATGCAGATAGGTGCCGAGTACCTGGCCATCGGCGGATTGCGCGCCTTCCGGACGGCCACCGATGCGGAAGGCTGGCGTCTCCAGCGCCGCACCGCTTGAGACGCCCATGTGGATCTCGTAGCCGCTGACCTTAGCCTTGGCTTCGTCAAAGGCGCAGTGGCCATGGACTTGCGCCAGGCGCTTGTCCGGCGACATCTCTGTCACCATCTCCAGCAGGCCCAGGGCGGGCGAGCTGCCGGCCTGGCCTTCCATACCCAGCGGGTCGCTGACGCTCTGGCCCAGCATCTGGAAGCCGCCGCAAATGCCAATCACTTTACCGCCGTAGCGCAGATGGCGGGCGATATGCGCAGGCCAGCCCTGCGTCCGCAGCCAGGCCAGATCGGCGCGGGTGTTCTTGCTGCCGGGGAGGATGATCAGATCGGCCGCAGGCAAAGCCTCGCCTTCGCGAACGAAGCGCAGATCGACTTCCGGGTGGGCGCGCAGGGCGTCGAAGTCGGTATGGTTGCTCATGCGCGGCAGGCTGGGGACGACGATGCGGAATGCACCTTGCGCGGCTTGCACAGGCTGGACGGCGTCTTCCGCATCCAGGAACAGGCCATGCAGATAAGGCAGGACCGCCAGAACCGGCTTGCCGGTCTGCTGCTCCAGCCAATCCAGTCCCGGCTCCAGCAGGGCGATATCGCCACGGAAGCGGTTGATGACGAAGCCGATGATGCGGGCGCGTTCAGTCTCGGACAGGCAGCTCAGGGTGCCGACGATGTGGGCGAAGACGCCGCCACGGTCGATGTCCGCCACCAGTATGACGGGGCAATCGACCGCTTCGGCAAAGCCCATGTTGGCGATGTCGCGGTCGCGCAGGTTGATCTCGGCCGGGCTGCCCGCACCTTCCACGATGATGCTGTCGTATTGCGCGCTCAGGCGCTGGTGCGATTCCAGCACGGCCTGCATGGCCACGGTCTTGTACTGGTGGTAGTCGCGTGCGTTCATCTCGGCGCGCACCTGGCCGTGGATGATGACCTGCGCACCGGTATCGCTGGAAGGCTTGAGCAGCACCGGGTTCATGTCCGTATGCGGCGGTACGCCGGCCGCGATAGCTTGCAGCGCCTGGGCACGTCCGATTTCGCCGCCATCCGCCGTGACGGCGCTGTTGAGCGCCATGTTCTGCGGCTTGAAGGGCGCCACGCGCACACCCTGGCGTTTGAGCAGGCGGCATAGTGCCGCGACCACCGTGCTTTTGCCGGCGTCGGAGGTGGTGCCTTGCACCATCAGGGTTTGATAGGGAAAGTTCATGTCAGTTCTTGCGGTGCTGGCGCGCCAGATCGAGTTTTTCGCACAGTGCTGCGGTGCCGGCGACCATGCGTGGACCGGAGCGGTTCAGCAGTTCGCCATTCAGGGTGAACAGGTTGTCGTTACGGACCGCCGTCATGCCGGTATATGGCCGCCACAGGTTTACGCCGCCGTAGTTCTTTTCGGCGGTGCCGAAGATGGCTTCGGGATCCGCTTGCAGCACCGCCTCGACGCTGACCACTGGTGCGGTGGTTTTCAGGTCGGCAAAGATGTTCACGCCGCCGCACAGGCGGATCGCGTCGCTGACGATGTGCATACCGCTCAGCGTGTACAGCGGCTTGTCCCACACCTGATAGAACATGCGCACCGGCGAACGATGCGCGTACGTTTTCGCCAGGTTGGCCAGCTGGCGGCGCACTTCTGCTGCTGCGGGCTGGGCGACACTTTCGGTGCCCATCAGCTGACCGAGGCGAATCAGATTGTCGGCGATGTTGTCGAGGTTTTTGGGCTCGCTATGGAACATCGGGATGCCAAGCTGGCGGATCGCTTCAATCTGGTGTTCCGAGCTGCCGTGCAGCCAGACCACCACCAGATCGGGTTTCATGGCGATCAGGCGCTCCAGGTCCACCAGGCGGTTGTCGCCGACGCGCGGGATCTTCCTGGCTTCTTCCGGATAGTCACTGTAAGTGACCGCCCCGACGATGCGGCTGCCGCCACCGGCGGCGAACAGCAGCTCGGTCACGTGCGGCGCCAGCGAGATCACGCGCAGGGCGGGCTTTTGCAGCGTGACGGCGTTGCCGTCGTCATCGCGCACGGTAATGGCGGCGCTGGCCGGAATTGTGGCTGCCATCAGCAGCGCAAGGAGAAATTTATTCATGGGTGTCCGCATGAGGGAGATTGTTCGCTTGCTGCCATTCCTGCAGCGCGGACTTCAGCCGCTGCCAGCCTGCTTCGTCGGGCGGCAGGCCGAGACGGATGCCACGGGCCGCATGGCGGAATAAGCGGACCCAGATGCCGCGTTCCGCCATGTGCTGCCAGAACTGCTCGGCCTTGTCCTCGCTCCACCACTGGAACAGGGCAGGGCCGCTCGATTGGATGCCGTACGTCGCCAGCAGCTTGCGCAGGCGTGCGCCCTGGGCCAGCAGGCGCTCGCGCGTGTGATCCTGCCATGCCGTGTCGCGCAAGGCGGCCTTGGCGATCTGCTGGGCTGGGCTGCTGATGGTCCAGGGGCCGAGCATCTCGCCCAAGGCTTGCAGCAGTGCGGGCTGCGCTGCGACAAAGCCTAGCCGGATGCCGGCCAGCCCAAAGAATTTGCCGATGGAGCGCAGTACGATGAGGCCTGCCTGCTCGCTATAGGCTGCGACGCTGTTTACGCTTTCGGTGTCGGCAAAAGCTTCGTCGACAACCAGCCAGCCGCCGCGTGCAGCCAGCCGCTCCACCCAGGCCAGCAGCGATGCTTTAGACACTGTCGCGCCGGTGGGATTGTTGGGATTGCAGACAACGACGACGTCGCTGCTGTCGATCGCTGCTTCCAGCTCGGCGTATGGCACCTGCCGGGTGCTATGGCCGTGCTGCGCCCAGTGGTGCGCATGCTCGGCGTAGGAGGGCGCTGCCACGGTTACGCGCGCGGGAGAACGCAGGCGCGGAAGTGCCTGGATCGCCGCCTGCGTTCCGGCCACCGCCAGCATATGCGGTGCGCCATAAAAGGCTTGTGCGGCTTCGGCCAGTTCAGGGTCGTGCTCCGGCAGCCGGTGCCAGGCGTTGCCGGCCAGTGTGGGCGCGGGATACCACTGCGGATTGACGCCGGTGGACAGATCAAGCCAGTCGTTGCGGCCAAAGCGCAAGGTGGCGTCGCGCAGATTGCCGCCATGTTCAAGCATGGTAGTGCTCCCAAAGAGTGACGGCGATGGCAACTGCGGCGGCGCAGGCCAGCCACAGGGCGGTAGTGCGGGCCACCAGCCGCCAGGCGCGGGCGATGTCGGCGCCGCAGGCGTCTGGACCGGCGCCAAGTGGCGGGCGCTGTTCGACCTCGCCGTGATAGATGGCAGGGCCGCCCAGGCTCAATCCAAGCGCGCCGGCGCCGCTGGCCATCACCGGGCCGGCGTTCGGGCTGCTCCAGGCAGGGGCTTGTACGCGCCAGCACTGCCATGCGCGGCGGACGCCGGACGCGCCGCCCGCTAGCAGGGTGTAGGACAGGGCGGTCAGGCGCGCGGGCAGGTAGTTGAGTACATCGTCCATGCGTGCGGCAGTGCAGCCGAATTGACGCAGGCGCGCGGTGCGGTAGCCCCACATGGCGTCCAGCGTATTCGCCAGGCGGAATAGCACGGCGCCCGGCCCACCGGCCACGATGAACCAGAACAGTGTGCCAAAGACGGCGTCGTTACCATTTTCAAGCAGGGACTCGGTGCTGGCTTTGGCCAGTTCGGTTTCGCTGGCGTTGCGGGTGTCGCGGCTGACGATGCGGGCCGTCAGCAGGCGGGCCTGTGCCAGGTCGCCTTGCCCCAGCGCTTTTGTGATCGGCAGATTATGGTCGCGCAGGCTGCGCAGCCCGAGCGCGAAATACAGCATGACAGCATGTGCCGCGATCAGCATGCCCGGCGTGCTGGCCCGCCGGATTTGCCATGCCAGCAGCACGAGCGGTGCAACGGCCAGCAGCCAGGCCAGCAAGCCGCGCAGGAAGCGTGCGCTGCCCCGGTTCAGGCGGTGCTCCAGCCAGATGGCGACATTGCCGAAGCCGACCAGCGGATGATATCGGCGCGCCTCGCCGAGCAGCAGATCGAGCAGCACGCCCGCTGCCATCAGCCCGGCGATAGCGACGGTGTCCAGTCCTGTCAGCACGCAGCGCCTTTCAATACCAGCGGCAGCCCGGCAGCGACAAAGACGGCGCGGTCGCACAGCGCGGCGAGGGCCTGGTTGAGGCGCCCCGCTTCATCGGCAAAGGTGCGCGAGACGGCGCCAAAGGGCACGATGCCCATGCCGACTTCGTTCGATACCAGGATCACGTCGCCGGCGCAGTTGGACAGGGTGTCGAGCAGGGCGGCGCGCTGCTGGTGGAACTGGCGCGGCAGCTCCAGCTGCCCAATATCCGGATAGTTGGCGTCTTCGCAGAACATCAGATTGGTCAGCCATAGCGTGATGCAGTCGACCAGGAGCACGCGCTGCGGATTGGCTAGTGCCTGCAGCACGGAGGCCAGTTGCAGCGGCTCTTCCACTGTGGTCCATTCGGTCGGACGATGTTCGCGATGGTGCTCGATGCGGGCGGCCATCTCACTGTCGCCGGCATGAGCGGTGGCGATGTAGATGACTTCCTTGCCCGTGCCTCGGGCCAGCTGTTCGGCATAGGCGCTTTTGCCGGAGCGCGCCCCGCCCAGCACCAGGGTACGTGTCATGGCGATGTCCTTCGCAGGAAGAGCGCGGCCACTGCCGCAGGGTTGGAAGCGAAATAGGCGTGGAAGTAGGAGGCGGTCAGCGATCGGTGCTGATATACCGCTTCGCCCTCGGCGCCGGATGGATGCTTGAGTGTCGTCGCGGCGGGCGTCAGCGCGGTCTCCAGCCGCGAATAGTGGAAGGTGTGGCCGCGCAGGACACCCTGCGGCGTATGCCAGCCTTGCGAGCCGAGTCCTGCCAGCCTGGTTTGCATGCTGACGGCGCCGGGCAGCAGGCCCGCCATGCGCCATGCGGCGCCGCTGGTGTCGGCCAGCGTTTCCGCCAGCGCCATCATGCCGCCGCACTCCGCCAGGATGGGGATGCCGTCGGCATGGGCGTTACGCATGGCGGTTTGCCAGAGGCGGGCGCGCGACAAGGCTTCGGCATGCAGTTCGGGATAGCCACCGGGCAGATAGATTGCGTCGGCGTGAGCGGGCGGCGCCTCGTCGGCCAAGGGCGAGAAATAGCAGAGCTCTGCACCCAGCGCTTCCAGCGTATCCAGATTGGCCGGATACAGGAACATGAAGGCGGCGTCGCGCGCGATGGCGATGGTTTTGTCTTGCAGCAGACGGGGAATGTTGTCCGGCGCCGGGGCGTCAAACCGAGTGGCCGGAAGATGATCCCATGCTGCCTCGTCGAACACCAGCTGGTCGGCCAACTGATCGAGCAGGCCATCAATGTCCTGTACTTCACCTGGAAGCACCAGGCCAAGATGCCGCTCGGGCAGCGACTGCGGCTGGCGGGGCAGGGTGGCAAACAAGGGGATATCGCGCAGCGATGCGGCGATCATGGCTGCGTGGCCGGGGCTGGCGACGCGGTTGGCAATCACGCCCGCCATATCGACCGGGCCGTAGTCACGCAGACCGTGTACCAGCGCACCCGCTGTCTGCGCCATGGCGGAAGCGTCGATCACCGCCATCACCGGCACGCCGAATGCGTGCGCCAGGTCCGCCGACGAAGGCGTGCCGTCGTACAGGCCCATCACGCCTTCGATCAGGATGACTTCTGTTTCTGCCGCAGCTTGAGCCAGTTGCTGGCGGCACAGCTCCGGGCCGACCATCCACAGGTCCAGCGACTGCACCGGCGCGCCGCTGGCGCGTTCCAGCAGCATCGGATCGATGAAGTCCGGGCCGCACTTGAATACACGGACACGCTTACCCAGCCGTACCAGCTTGCGCGCCAGCGCCGCCGTGACCGAGGTCTTGCCCTGACCGGAGGCGACGGCGGAAACCAGTAGCGCTTTGACCGGGGCAGCCATTACCACTCGGTTCCCGCTTGGGCGGCGATGCCGGCCTTGAAGGCGTGCTTGACGACTTCCATTTCGGTGACCGTGTCGGCCACCGCGATCAGCTCAGACGGGGCAGCGCGGCCGGTGACGACTACGTGCTGCATCTCCGGCCGGTCCAGCAGATCGGCGATGACGGTGTCGACATCCAGGTAGCGGTATTTGAGCGCGATGTTCAGCTCATCCAGCAGCACCAGGCCGATGGACGGATCAGCCAGGAAGCGGCGCGCCTGTTCCCAGGCTTGCTGCGCCTTGAGGATGTCGCGTTCGCGGTCCTGGGTTTCCCAGGTATAGCCTTCGCCCATGGCATGGAAGCTCACCTCTTCCGGGAAGCGGCGCAGGAATTTTTCCTCGCCGGTGGACATGGCGCCTTTGATGAACTGCACCACGCCGACTTTCATTTCGTGTCCCAGCGCGCGCACCACCATGCCAAAACCGCTGGAGCTCTTGCCCTTGCCATTGCCGGTATTGACGATCAGGACGCCCATCTGCTTGTCGGCCGCGGCGATCTTGGCGTCGATAATGGCCTTCTTGCGCTCCATGCGGGCGCGGTGGCGTTGGTTGATGTCGTTGTCGCTCATGCTGGGAGTTCTTTCGGAATAAAGATGCGGCGCGTGCCGTGTTCAATGACTTCAATCGGGTGGCCCAGGTAGTCGCTCAGGAGCGGCGCCTGCATGGTGTCTGCCACAGGACCGGCCAGCCAGTTGCCGTCGCCCTTCAGCAGCAGCGCGTGGGTGGAGACACTGTGCGCCAGCGTCAGGTCGTGGCCGACCATGATGGCGGTCTTGTTCTGTTCGCGGCACAGGCGCGCCAGTAAGCCCATCACGCTGACCTGGTGCGCGAGATCCAGTGCGTTGGCCGGTTCGTCCAGCAGCAGCAGGGGCGTGTCCTGTGCCAGCATGGCGGCAATCGCCACGCGCTGGCGCTCGCCGCCGGACAAGGTCCGTACATCGCGCGGCGCGAGGTTGGCGACTTCCATTGATTCGAGCGCGTTCATCGCCATGGCGTGATCGTCGCTGCCTTCCCAGTAGCGGTTGTCGTGGTAGGGATGGCGGGCCGACAGTACGGTTTCGATCACGCTGTAGGAGAAGGCGTCGTTGCGGCTCTGCGCCAGGAAGGCGCGCTGGCGCGCCAGTTCGGCCAGCGGCCAGTCGCCCAGCGCGCGATCCTTCAGCGCGACGCGGCCACCATCCGGCTGGCGCAGGCCCGCCAGGGTGCGCAGCAGGGTGCTCTTGCCCGCGCCGTTGCGGCCGATGATGCTCCAGCATTCGCCGCTGGCGACGCGCCAGCTCAGGTTCTGCACCAGCGCGCGCTGGCCCATGTGCAGGGAGAGTTTTTCGGTATGGATCATCTCACCCTCGCAGCCGGTGCAGTTGATACAGGAAGACCGGCGTGCCGATCAGGGCGGTGATGACGCCGACCGGCAGTTGCTGGGGCGCGATCACGGTACGGGCCAGGGTATCGGCCAGCATCAGGTAGGCGCCGCCGGCCAGCGCGGCGGCTGGCACCAGCACGCGGTGGTCGGGACCGAGCGCGAAGCGGCAGGCGTGGGGTACGATCAGGCCGACAAAACCGACGCTGCCCGCGCTGGTGACCGAGCTGGCGGTGAGCAGGGCGGAGACGAAGAACAGTCCCTTGCGCAGCGCATCCACGCGCACGCCCAGGGTGGATGCCGCTTCCGCATGCAGCGCCACGACGTTAATGGAGCGTGCGCTGCGCAGTGCGAAAGCCAGGCCACCGGCCAGCACAATCCACGGCATCCAGCGTACCGGCGCGCCGGCCAGGTCGCCAATCATCCAGAACACCATGCTGCGCAGGCGGCTTTCCGGCGCGATGGACAGCATCAGCGTCACCAGCGCCAGGCAGGCGGTGGAGAGGATCACGCCGGTCAGCAGCAACAAGGCGGTGCCACCTTCCGCTGCCGTGCCGCCGCGCAGATCGCGGCGCGCCAGCAGGTAGAGCAGCATGGAGATTGTGACGGCGCCGACGAAGGCGGCAGCATCCACCACCCAGGCGGCGCACATGAACAGCAGGGCCGCCAGCGCACCAACGGAGGCGCCCGCGGAGATGCCCAGTACATAGGGCTCGGCCAGCGGATTGCGCAACAGCGCCTGCATCATCACGCCCGCCAGCGACAGGGAGGCGCCGGTGACAAAAGCTGTCAGCGCGCGCTCCAGGCGCAGCTTGAGCAGCGTAGCCGCCATGCCGGATGGCTGGCCACGCAGCAGTTCGGCAACTGCGTCCGGTATCTCGGCCAGCGAGACGTGAACGGAGCCGGTCATCCCGGCAAACAGCAGGCAGGCGACTGCGCACAGAGATAAGCCTGTGATGGTGAGGATGGCGCGTCGGCGCAGGTGGCCAGATACGGGATGCATGTACTACCTTTATGAGAATTCAGATCTGCCGGACAGTCGGCCTGCCCGGCAGATTACACCACTTACTTGTAGCCGTAGCGGATACCGGCAAACACCTTGGAGCCCGGCGTGGCGTAGAAGCGCGCCAGCTCGTACTGCTTGTCGCCGATGTTATTCCAGCGGAGCAGCGCGGACCAGTCGTGATTGAAGCGCCAGGTGGCGTACAGGTTCACCAGTCCATAGCCGCCCAGACGGTTTTTGTTGGCGGCATCGTCATAGCGGTCGCTGGACAGCTCCAGCTCGGCGCCGGCGCGCAAGGCGCCGAAGCCGTAATCGGCGGTGACGGTGGCGTGCTTCTTCGAGCGGCGGGCCAGGCGCTTGTTGCTGGTTTCGTCTTTCGGGTCTTGCAGGTCGGCGCTGGCGGCCAGGTCAAGGTTACCCAGCTTGCGCGAGGCCGACAAAGTCAGGCCTTCGAGCAGGGCGTGGTTGACGTTGTAGGCGCAGCCATAAGGATAGTCCTTCGCGCTGAACGGACAAGGCGTGGTGTTCACCAGCAGATCGCTCAGACGGTTGCGGTAGTAGCTGGCGCTGATGGCATTCAGGCCGTCATCGTAGTGCAGGCCCAGTTCCGCGTTGTGCCCTTGTTCCGGCTTGTTGGCCGCGTTGCCGTAGCTGGGATAGTAGAGTTCATTGTAGGTCGGCGCTCGGAAGCTGGTGCCGTAGCTGGCGCTGGCGCGCAGCTGTTGGCTGAAGCTGTAGCCGTAGCCCAGCGACCCGGTGTTCTTCGAACCGTAGACGGAATTGTCGCGGCGGATGCTGCCGTTCAGCAGATGGGCGCCACGGCGTGCGTTATAGGACGCGGCATAGGCATTGGTGCTGCGGTCGCGGTTCAGCAGGGACGAGCCGTTGGTCTCCACTTCTTCCTTGCGGTGCTCGTACAGCAGTTGCAGGACGTCGTCGCCGATCAGCACGTCGTTTTGCCAGAGGATGCCGGTCTGTTTGGTGTTGATCTGCGAGTAGCCGGATGTGGCGGTGCTGCTATAGTTGGCGCCCTCGTCGCGGGCCTGCGAGTATTGCAGCAGGCTGCTCCAGAATGGCAGGAACTGGTCCTTGGCGTAGATGGCGGCGTTTTCCAGCTTGGCCGAGGAGTGCGTGTCGTAGGCGGAGGCGCCGCTGTCGTATTGGGCATCCAGGCGTGAATGCAGCAGCAGGGCGCCGACTTCATGGCCTTCCGCCAGTTTCAGGCTGAATTGGCCGGCGGCGTTTTCCTTGTCGTAGCCGTCGCGGTCAGGGTTATAGGAACTGATGCCGGGGCGGGTGGCGGAGAAGCCATCCGACTTTTCCTTGCCCGCGCTGATGGCGTAGCTGAAGCTGTGCGCGCCGCCGGTCTCGCCGGAGACGCTGGCATCCGCTTCGCGCGTGTTGTCGCTGCCGTAGCCGGCAAAGGCGGTCACGCTCGGTGCGCCACGGCCCTTCTTGGTGAAGATCTGGATCACGCCGCCGATGGCGTCGGCGCCGTACAGCGAGCTGAGAGGGCCGTAGACGATTTCGATATGGTCGATGGCGGTCAGCGGAATCGCGCTCCAGTTGGCCGCGCCGGTGGTGGAGGAGCCGATACGCACGCCGTCCACCAGCACGATGTTCTGGTTGCTGTTGGCGCCACGGAGGTACACGCTGGACGAGGTGCCGGCGCCGCCGTTACGGGCGATCTCGATGCCGCGCTGGCGTTGCAGCAGGTCGATGATGGAGCCTGCGCCCGACTGGGCGATCTGCTCAGGGCCGATGGTCAGGGTGTCGCTGATGACGTTGGCCAGCGGCTGGGGCGTGCGGGTCGCGGTGACGACGATGGTGTCTGCGGGCGTGCTGGATTCTGCGGCCGAGCTGAATGCACTCGCCAGCGCAAGCGCCAGCGACGTCAGGGCCGCCGGGCGGGTAACGGTAAAGGTCATGATCAATTTTCTGTAAAGCGGCAACCGGCCGACGTCCCCGTAGGCCAGATTGAACAGAAGTGATGAAACCGGGAGCTGCAAAAAATAAGGCGCACATCCCCGTCCGCTCACTTCCACCTGATTTGGCCGGTATCCGGGCTGGCAAGTTGCACCGCCTGACCTTCCCATGCCGAGGCACAGTGGTGTGAAGAAGCGGCTTGTCGCGTGTTCGGCGACACTTGCTGACCGTTGCGGGGGCAGCACACGCTGGCTTTGCATCTGACTGCGAAAGCTTCGTGTTTCCCGTTTAACTGCGTCTCCGAGCGGAGGCGCGAGCACCAAAACCCCGCCATTATACGGCCTTGTGTGGTCAAAGGTGCAGTATTCGGCTGGCGCCGTAGGGGATTTGATTGGGTTTGTGTGCTGCGTGCAGGGCGATGTCGGGCAAGGCGCGACCGTGCTGGCAGGCTTCCAGCACGCGTATGGTACCGGCGTGGCAGATGGCGATGACGTCGCGCTGCTGGCGCTGGATGTCCTCGTAGAAGGCACTGACGCGCTGCACGACGGCCAGTACGTTTTCGCCGCCGCCCGGGCGATAGTGGACAAGGTCGGCGGCCCAGGCGTCGACTTCCGCGCGCGGGATATCGTCCCACGCGCGCATCTCCCATGCGCCGAAATCCATCTCGGCGAGACGGTGGTCGTTGCTGAGTGTGGCGCCGCGATGCCGGGCCAGTTGCGCAGCCAGTTCGGCGCAGCGGAGCAAGGGGCTGGTCATCAGCATGGCATCGGGCAGTTCGGCCAGCAGTTCGGCTCGGAGTTTGGCCAGTACCTGTGCTTGATGCTCTGGCTGTGCGGGGATGTCGCTGCTGCCGTAGCAGATGCCGGGGGCGATCTGCGGCCGGGGATGACGGACCAGGATCAGGCGCATATCAAACGGCCAGCGCGCCGTGCTGCAGGCTGGCCAGGATCGCCAGGTAGAACACCACTTCGGTGACCTGCTGTACCGCGCCCAGGCAGTCGCCCGTGTAGCCGCCGATGCGGCGCACGAACATCGTCGCCAGCCGGTAGCTGGCGGCAGCTGCCGCAAGCAGGCCGCCAGCGAGGGCGAGCCAGGACAGCCATCCATATACGCACAACAGCAGCGCCGGCAGTGCCGCTGTGATAGCGGCGATCAGGAACTCCGAAGATCGCATCTTGTGCGCCAGCGGCTTGGCCTTGCCCTCGGCGCGGGCGTATTCAAGGCGCCAGATCAAGGCCGTTGCCATCAGCCGCGATAAAGGATGCACCGCCAGCAGGGCGGCAATCGCGGTCAAAGGCGGCAGCATAGCCAGCGTGGTGCACTTCAGCGCCAGGATGCAGATGGTGCCGATGGCGCCGTAAGCGCCGATGCGCGAGTCCTTCATGATCTCCATCACGCGTTCGGCGCTCATGCCGCCGCCGAAGCCGTCGCACGTGTCGGCAAAGCCGTCTTCGTGGAAGGCGCCTGTGATGTAGATCCCGGCAGCAGTAGACAATACCGCCGCCACCGGCACCGGCAGCAGCCAGGCCGCCAGCGCGTAGACCGCCGCAGCCAGCGCGCCGACCACCAGTCCAACCAGCGGGAAGTAGCGCGAGGCCTGGTTCAGCCAGTGCGGCTCGAATCCCACCCAGCGGGGAATCGGCAGCCGGGTAAAGAACTGCAGGGCGGTGAAGAACAGGCGCAGCTGGTGCATGGCTTATGCGGACTTTTCGCTGACCTGGGCCGACTCGAAGGTCGCCATCTGGTTCAGGAAGTTGGCCGCGGCGTGCAGCAACGGCAGGGCCAGCGCGCTGCCGGTGCCTTCGCCCAGACGCAGGCTCAGTTGCAGCAGCGGGCGTGCGTTCAGGTGCGCCAGCATCTGCTTGTGGCCGTTCTCGTCGGAGCAGTGCGCGAACACGCAGTAGTCGAGGATAGCCGGCTGCAGGCGGGCGGCAACCAGCAATGCGCTAGTGACGATAAAGC
>Ga0213872_10001422_pt1 | contig 15710 bp, 10 predicted proteins | sample VelepicomBERX_R2_FD_160071 | JGI IMG/M metagenome (GOLD analysis project Ga0213872, IMG submission 160071) | Rhizosphere microbial communities from Vellozia epidendroides in rupestrian grasslands, the National Park of Serra do Cipo, Brazil - RX_R2 | ecosystem: Host-associated > Plants > Roots >...
CAGACCGAGCAGCATGGCTGCAAGCAACAGGTTCAAGCGCGTTCTAAGACTCATTGCAAGGCTCCTGAATGAATTCTCTCCAGAAAGTGCAAAAGCAACCCGCTATCGCTTTCAGCCCGTACCGTTCGCCGTCCGAGCCAGTCGACTAGCAACAGACGGAAGACCAGGATATAGCCATGTACTGACTGAAGATCAACAGGCGTCCGCTAGATGATGCCTGATAGATCGATTGGAACGACTGTCGCCCTGTCGGCAACGTTGTCAATTGAAGCACCGCTGAACGCGTTAGTGCATCGCGTACAACTCAGTACCAAGACGTGCTGAGCACAGAGCAGTCGACCGTTCTCGCATGCGAGATCGACGTATCTACCATTGTCCCGGCGACACGTAATCGGCTTTAGCTTCAGCATCCTGAGAAAGTCGCGCTCCATCGAGAAGATAACGAAAATGCCGTTTTCGTCATGGCCCATCACCGAGGCAATCTCATCCAAGCGCCAAACGCTGACACCGTCGGTAACCCATAGCGTCATCCCACTCATGGACATCCTTGTCTGGCGCAGGTCTGTCGCAAAGAGCGGAGATCACAAGCGCAAAATTTCTTGGGGAGTTCATGCTTCTGATCCGATCCTAGTGATGCAAACTGTTCGGCCCTTTGATGTAGATCAAGTCGCAGTGCGTCAGGTATCGACCCACACTTCGCCAGTTACGGCCTAACCACAACGCAATCACGGCCATTCCGTTTCGCCTCATACAGGGCGTCGTCGGCACGCTTGAGTACCGTGGCGACATCGCCGTCGTCGCGACGTACGCGCGTGATCCCGATGCTTACCGTAAAGCGTACGAGATCGGGGTTTTGTTGCAGCCGCCGCAAGATCGCTTCGCGCATTCGATTGGCAAGCGATTCGGCGTCGTTCGTATCGCAGGCGAGGACAGCAAACTCCTCTCCACCTAGGCGCGCCGCGACGTCCACTTGGCGCGACTCGTCCTGCAGGATTTCGCCCACGACCGCCAAGACTTCGTCCCCGGCGCTGTGGCCGTAGGTATCGTTGATCTTTTTGAAATGGTCGAGGTCGATGCAAAGCAGCACGAGGTCGACCTCATGGCGCCTGGTACGGCTGATTTCACGGCTGGCGGCCTCAAAAAAATAGCGGCGATTGTAGAGGCCGGTGAGCGCATCCCGTGTAGCCAACTCGGTAAGCTCGATTTCCTTATCAGCCTTTTCTCGTAGCAATGCACCGACGAGGCAGGAACTGGTGATGGCGCCGATCAGGATTGTGCTCACGCTGTTTTGGAGATCCTGGGAGGCAAGCAAGTGCGCGAGCGGACTCCATGGCTGGTTTGCCGCCCACTGGAGGACGACCAGGATAGCAAGGTTGGCCTGTGCCGCACCGTGCAACCCAAACAAGAACGTGTTGATCATTACGGCGATGTAGACGATCGAGAAGATATGAAGGGGACTGAACATGCCCCTCTCTCCCCAAAGCATGCCAATCAGTCCGAACGAGATGGCCGCAAGGGCAACGGCGTCAGCTAACCAGTAGCGGTACGTTCGCCCCAGCCTTAGATTGTCGAACGTCGTCACGATGACGACCGCAATCAAGACCTGGCAGATGGACTCGTCGGCGAGCGACTCTTCGACCACCGCTGTAAGGTTGGCGAGATGCACACTTGGCAAACCGCCAACACCCGCGAGGATGGCGAAGCCGGCAAGTCGGCTTGGTATCTGGTAGGCCGCTAGGGCCGCCACCACCAGGAGCAAGAAATCCTTGGGCGTGGACATCGATTTGTTGAATCGAACGAAGCGAAGAAACGCAACCGTCAGCGCAAGCACTCCTCCATTCTCAAGCGCGCTGATCGAGGCGCGCTCCCACGAGCCCCCTTGATAAAGAACAAGCGCAAGATGACCAGCCAGCACGCTCGGCAGGGCGCGGAACCCAAGCATTGCACCCAGCGCCAAACCGTAACCTTCGTGCAGGTAGAAAGTGCCAGCGAAAGCAGATTCGAGATTGGCAAAACGAAAAGACAGCTGGCCAATAAAGAAATACGCAGCAGCCAGCCCGAGCTGGATGCCTAACCGCGTCATGATGCTGGCGGACGCCAGTTGAAGTCCAAGCCAGTCAGCCCATACCAAGTGCTCGCGGTGCGCCAGCTTGCCGCCAGAGCGCGATGCCCGAGTGAAAAGCATGCAATTTCCTGCCAGAGCATGATTATCCGTAGTGCCGTTCGCGTAGCCGCTTGTGCTTGCCGACGGCCGCATGCCCTCATCCTCTAGCGAGAATCCACTGTGCGTCTTATAAATGTAACAGAATGTAAGTGAGTCGCTTTTCCCACTATAGCGGCGTGCCATGGAAAATCCATCGTGACCATAGCACTGCCCACGAAGGCGATGACTGGCGGAATGATTGCAATGACGAACGGTTACAAAACGCTTGTTCAGCCGGAAAGGTTTTGGAGCATGCCGGCTCAGCGCCGGTAGCCCGATAGGCATCCGACTCTTGGGGTTGCCAAACAGACGGAGCGGATTGCTGCCGGCACCGAGCAATATTCGACACGTTTACGTCGCGGTTCGAAGCCAGTCATGGATGCGACAAAGGTCGGTTGAAGCTGTTAGCCTAACCCGATTGTTCAGGCATACGTGTTGCGCCCGATTGCGTGGACTAGGGCTGCAACTGGCGGAACGGAGCTGACTATCGTGAAGTTCCTCGATCATACGCTGGCGGGGTTGTCTGCATGCTCGGTGAACTTGGGCGGCTGGAGTTCGAGAGCCCTACCGCGGGACTGCGTTCTACTTGCTGGTTGCCTAGCGATTGAGGCGCTCGTATTCCCGCTTGCGATGATTGCCTCTCAGCTCCAACCAAATGAAATTTTGCGTCGCGAGGGCCTTGTGGTCCTTGTCGTGTCTAGCTGCCTGCCGTGCGTAACAGCGTGCTTTGTACTGTTGAAGCATGCCTCCCAAACGTGGATAGCTCGGCGGCGGCGAATAGACCTGAGTCGCGTGGGCGGGGCGTCGGTGTTGCGTGCGGCAACGGGCCAGGCCACAAACACCGGATCACCTCAAGAGCTGGAAGAGTCATTGTGCCGGTTGCGGGAGGTCGCACTAGCGGTGGCCGACGCGCTCGATGCGCTTGCCCAACAGGCTAGAGGGATGCCAATATCGCCGCCATTGCGGCTTGACGATGCTGGCCGGTTGGACGATGCCGCAGCACGGGAGTTGGTGACTAAGGAGCTTAATCACATAGGCATGATCGATGAAAAGACACCCCGTCGCCTGCGTCACCTTGCAAAGCCAGGAGCTGCGCAGGTTACGCGCCAACATTCCGCCTTTTGAATGCAAACCGGGATGCCATGATTGTTGCGGGCCAGTAACGGCTTCAAGCATCGAGTTGGCGCGACTACCCCGAGTCGACCAACACTTGCGCGATGCAGCGCTTGAGGAATTTCGTTGCCCCCATCTTGGGGAGGCCGGCTGCACCGTGTACGCCGAGCGCCCGCTGATTTGTCGTCTTTTCGGGACCACCCCCACATTGCCATGCCCGAATGGTTGCGGGCCAAATCAGATGGTAGACGCTGTCATCAAACGCGAAGTGTTTATTTTCATGGAAACTACGCGGCAAATTCTCATTTGAAGCATCTGAGATACCAAGCCATCTCGGATTTCACCCGTATACATGGCACGCCTCTTCCTATGATGAGGACATGTGTATCTCCCCAGGGAGTTGGTTAATCATGCGATTCGGACCGAGCGGTCTCGACATTGCCGACGATAGCCGAGTACATCGCGCCTGTACCCTGGCAAGCTCGCTGGCCAGCGTGTCATTCTCGGCAAGCAACTGGTCGAACCGTGTGCTGCCACGTCGTGTGCAGGTTTCGCCCTGATGTTGGAGCATGGAACATTCCTCCCTTGATCCATTTCCTACGTGCTGCTCAAGACCTGGCTATCGTCAATGCAGCCCGCGACCCAAGGGCGTGGCCAGATCGAGGGAATCACGAGTTTCTGGCTCCTGGTTCGCCAGCTTGACGAGCTGGCGCTGCGCCTCTTCAAGCATCCCCGCCAGCGACAAGGCCGCAGAGGGTGAAAAACGTAGGGAAATGCATTGCAGGCACACGTGCACGGTGCCGCATTGGTGACAGAGTGCTACCGATCCAATATCGCTTGTAGCGATGCGCACGATTTCGCACGCGTCGCCGTGTGGGGTTGCAGCCATGATGACCAATGTCCTTTGTTTACACGCTGATGCAATACAGCATCGGGCGGAGGTATTGGCTGGCTGCCCAGGACGCAGGTGGCTGGCTGGTTATCGTAGACGCCGACCAGGTGCCGGCGGTATTGCGCGAATGGTTAGCAGGTTAGTATCAATTTGTCGTTGCGAGTGAGGCGCAAGCAATACGTCCTGCCTTGGTGAACGATCAGCAGCTCGCGACTGCCGCGCAGGAGGTCGCGCAAGTCGACCTGTAATCGATATGTAGGCCCTTCTGAATGGACCGGGCGGCTATTTACGCTGCTCGCATTGTTCATTCTCAACTCCTCCTTTCCTACGCATCATATACGAATGATTCGCATTTGCAAATATACTTGGCCGTGCCATGCGAAGGTGCCTGTCGCATTTGATCGAAGGCTCGGGCATAGCGGCTATACGCAGATATTGATCAACGGTGAGTCGGTACAGGAAGGTTTCCATTGACATGCTCACGAAACCGAGCCGCGGCATCTGGCAAATCCAGACAATTTGGCTACATTGGAGACAGGAGGAACAGGTTTCGCAGCCGCCGGGGTATCAGTGCGGTGGCGTCGGCGTGTGGCCGGCACTCGAAACCTGACACCAAGAAAGGCCTGTGCCATGAATGACGCAGTAGATGCGCGCGTCGTCCTGATCATTGACGACGACCCCATGATGCGCATGCTCGCGACGGAAGCGCTGGAACCGGAAGGCTTCCGCGTCGTCGAGGCGATCAATGGGCTCGAAGGAATCGATGCCTTCCAAGGGCAACGGCCCGACGTGATCCTGCTCGACGTGAGCATGCCCGGTATTGACGGCTTCGAATGTTGTCGGCGCATCAGAGCGCTGCCGGGCGGTGAGCACGTGCCGATCGTCGTGCTGACCGGTAACGACGACGACGAGTCCATTTCCAACGCGCTGCGCGCCGGCGCGACAGATTTCATCTCCAAGCCCATGCAATGGCCCTTGCTCGGGCATCGCATCCGCTACCTGCTGCACGCGAGCGACGCGTTCGCCCAATTGGCACGAAGTGAAGCGCAGCTTGCGAGCGCCAACGCCGAATTGATCGAGATGAATTCGAAGCTGGCGCTGGCACACGTGCAATTGGCCCAGTCGGAAAAGCTGGCGTCGATCGGCCAGCTTGCGGCCGGCGTCGCGCATGAGATCAATAATCCGATCGGCTATATATTTTCAAATTTCGGCGCGCTGGAAAACTACTTGGACAAGCTGTTCTGTATGTTGTCCGTCTACGAGGCTGCAGAAGAGGTCATCGCTTCGCTCGAAGCGGCGTCGGCACTGCGTGAGGCGAAGCGCGAGGTCGAACTGGAATTCCTGCGCGAGGATATACCCGCCCTAATGCAAGAGTCCAAGGAGGGTTTGGTGCGCGTGCGGGACATTGTGCAGGGCTTGAAGGATTTTTCTCGCGTGGACCAAAGCCAGCAATGGCAGCGCGCGAATATCCATCACGGCCTGGATTCGACACTGAAGGTCCTGCACGGTGAAATCAAACTCAAGGCGAATGTTGTACGCGAGTACGGGGAATTGCCGGATATCGACTGTGTTCTCTCGCAACTTAACCAAGTGTTCATGAACCTGGTGCTCAATGCCGTCCATGCGATGGATGGCAAGCTGGGCACCATCACCATTCGCACCAGCGCGACGAACACGGATGTCCATGCCGAGTTCAGCGACAATGGCACCGGCATCGCGCCGGAAAACATCGCTCGCCTGTTTGAGCCCTTCTTTACGACGAAGCCGGTCGGCAAGGGGACGGGACTGGGCTTATCCATATCGTACGGCATCATCCAGAATCATCATGGGGAGATCCGGGTGGAGTCGCAGCTTGGGCTGGGTACAACCTTCCACATCAGGCTTCCCATCGTGCAACCTGAGCAAATTGAGGCAAGCGGCGTGTAATAGCAAACCCTGTTTGTAACGCTGGCCAGTCATGCGAAGCGTCAGACTTTGCGGACATTGGGACTTGCGAGAAGGAGGATAGGCAGTGAGCATTGCCAAGATTTCGACATGGCTGTCTCTCGCGCTGTTGGCGGCCACGAACGCGACGGCAGAAGACGGCGTGACCGACAGCGAGATTCTTCTGGGCATGGTGAATGCCCAATCCGGCGCGGCCTCCGGCCTCGGGCAGGGCATGCGCGCCGGTGCCCAGGCGGTATTCGACGACGTCAATACGCATGGCGGCATCCACGGGCGCAAGATACGCCTGCTGGTCGACGACGATGGATACGAGCCGGACAGGGCGATAGATGCGACCCTGCGCATGATCGAAGAGCAAAAGGTCTTCGCGTTGTTCGGCTATGTCGGTACACCTACGGCGAATGCCGTGCTGCCTATCGTCAAGGAAACGCACGTCCCGCTCGTCGGCCTGTTCACGGGTGCAATGACGCTGCGCCAACCGGTCGTGCCCGAGGTGATCAATATCCGCGCCAGCTATTTCGACGAAGCGGAGCGCCTGGTCACCTACTTCATTGAGAATGGCGGCGCAAAGCGCTTTGCCGTCTTCTATCAGGACGACGGCTTCGGCCTGGCCGTATTGGCCGGCGTCGAACACGCGCTGCAGCGGCGAAAGATGGACATAGTCGCCAAGGGGACGTTTCAACGGGGAACGACGGCCGTTCGGGCCGGCTTGGCTGCGATCATCGAAGCGAAACCCGACGTCGTGATCATGGTCGGCCCCTATACGCCGCTGGCAGAGTTCATCCACAACGCCAAATCGGAGCAACTGAAGGCGCGCTTGGGAACCGTGTCGTTCGTCGGGGCAGACAATCTGGTCGCGCTGGCCGGCTCCGACGGCGACGGCGTGCTCGTTTCCGAAGTTGTGCCCTTTCCTGGCAGCAGCGACCAGCCCGTTGTGCGCGAGTGCGCCTCCTTGCTTCGCAAGGCTGCGCCACAGGCGACTCTCGGTTTCGTCAACCTGGAAGGATGCATCACGGCGAAGGCGATGGTACTGGGCCTGCAGCGCAGTGGCACCGATCTGACCAGGCCGCGCCTGTTGGCGGCCATGGAGTCCATCCGGGACGTGGATATCGGTGGCATGAGGCTCAATCTGGCGCCGGACAACCATCAGGCATCGAAAGCGGTATTCCTGACGCGCCTGGCACATGGCGCGATCCAATCCCTCGAGGGGGTGACGCCCGGGCATTAGGCGATTGGAAGGGGTCTCCATGAAGATCAAGACGAAGTTGATGGCGAGCACGGGGTTGCTGCTGCTAGGCGTGACGGTCATCACCTTAGCTGCACTGATTGCCCTGGATCGTGTCGCATTCGGTGTGCACCAGCTAGCCGATGAGTCCGTGCCGCGGCAGTTGCAGAGCAATCGCTTGCAGATTACGGCGGACCGGCTGGCAGTCGACTTCGCACGCTTAGGCGCGGCGGAAACGACGGAGCAGATCGCTCAGGCGGTTGCCGACGGCAGGCACCATATCGGGGATCTCAATGTGCTCGCCCAGCAATTGCACGGCGTCGGCAAGACTTCGCTTGACGTTATTCCACTGCAATTCACCAACTTGCTGGAGGATATGGAGCCGGCAGTACGTCAGCGTATCCATGCCACGGATGAATTCCAAGATGCGGCGCAAAGTGCCCGCGCAACGCTTGGGCAGACGGACCACGCCGTGGATGCGGTACTGTCTGGAATTCAGGTATTGAACGACCAGGCGCAGCGCGTAGTCACCGAAACCAGGGCGGCCGATGCCGGTTCCAACGCGCAGATCAAGCAGTTGCTGGACATCCGCGTGAGGGTCAAGGATCTGATTCTGCTGATTGGCGAAATCGACGCCGTAAAGAATCGCTACCACTTGCCACCGATTGCCGAGCGTATCAACGCCCAATCGACCGCGATCAGGAATCTGCCGGTCATGGCAGGCAGTGGCGGCGTCGCAGACGTACGCAGCCGCATCGAAAAGCTCATTGGCGCCGTGTTGGACAGCGGCAGCGGGCTCATCAAACTGCGGCGCGATTCATTTGCCAGTGCTGCGTCACGGTCAACTTATGAATCGCGTCGGGTGGAACTGCTCGGCGGCTTCAATACGATTGACATTGCAGTTGCACAGCTCATCGACCCGCTCGAAATCCGGTTGTTGGACAACCGCAAGCGCGTCGACGCGGCGACGCAGTTCCTGTTCGATGCGCAAAGGGTCAAGGAAATCGGCTTGGGAGCCGGTACGACGATACGCGTACTCAACGGCGGTATTGGGCGGATCATGCTTACGAAGACGGCGGATGATCTGACCGACGTCGCGACGGAAACACGCTACGAAATGGAGCAGCTGCGCGGCAATATGCGATCGGCTCAGTTGGGCCTCCGGCACATGGGCCAGCCAAAATTCGAGTCCAGCGCCCTGTTTGCTTCGCACATGCTCGATACGGTAACGAGCGGCCTGGAGACGACGATCGGTGCCAAGCAGCGGGCCATAGAGAGTGACGCCGCGCTTCATCGGATTATCGTTGGGGCAAACGCCATCTGCGCGAAATTGATTACCACTGCGGGGGAGCAGGTGATCGCCATTGGCCGACAGGAGCAGGCCAATGCCAGCGTTACGCATCGCAGCGTGCGGGATTCCTTCACCGTCATCGCAACCGTATCGCTGCTGACGGCATTGGGGGGCATTGCCATCAGTACCTGGATCGGCATTTCCATCTCACGACCGTTGCTGGGGCTTACCGCCACCATCGAAGAGATCAAGCGCGGCAAGGATCTGTCGCTGCGCTCCATCGCCAGTTCGGGTGGCGAGTTGGGTATCCTGATCGATGGGTTCAATGGCATGGTGGAGCAGATCGAACGGCGCGACGCGCAACTGGTGCTCGCGACCGAGGAGGCGCATGCAGGTAATCGTGCCAAGTCGGAATTCCTCGCCAAGATGAGTCACGAAATTCGCACGCCGATGAACGGCGTGCTGGGCATGACCGAGCTGTTGTCGCAGACAAAGCTCGATAGCCGCCAACGGCGGTTTGTGGATACCGTGCATCGCTCGGGCCAAGCATTGCTCGCGATCATCGACGACATACTGGACTTCTCCAAGATCGAGGCCGGTAAGCTGACGCTGGAACGGGTGGCGTTCGACCTGCACCAGTTGCTTGATGACGTTGTCGCACTCTTTTCCCACAATGCGCAGCGCAAGGGACTGGTGCTGACGTGCGACATATCGGACACCGTGCCTCGCGCAGTAGGCGGCGACCCAATCCGGTTGCGCCAAATTGTGTCAAACCTGCTTGGCAATGCCATCAAGTTCACCGAGCAGGGCGGTATTGCGATCGAGGCCGACTGCGACGCAAGCGGCATCTTGTCCCTGCGCGTCTCCGACTCCGGCATTGGCATGAGTGCCGCGACCGTCAAGTCGCTGTTCCAACCGTTTCAGCAGGCCGACGCCTCCACATCGCGCAAGTACGGCGGCACCGGGCTGGGGCTGGTGATCGCCAAGCAATTGGCCGAACTAATGGGCGGCTCCCTATCGCTAGAGAGCGAGCTGGGAAGAGGTACGACCTTCCATGTCACGCTACAGCTCGAACGTCTGGGCGATGCAGCTCTTCAACAACCGGCCGATGCCCGCAAATCACTTGTCGGCATGCGCGTTCTCGTTGTCGACGACAATCCTGTGGATTCCGGTATCGCGCTGGAGCAAGTAAGTGGCTGGGGCATGGAGGCATCGATTGCCTCAAACGGACAGGACGCGTTGGCGCAACTGCGCGCTGCTGTTGCGGCAGGACGCCCTTTCGACATTGCTGTCGTCGATGTGAAGATGCCGGTGATGGATGGCCTGGCGTTATCGCAAATCATCCAAGGGTGTCCGGAGCTGGCCGCGCTGAAAATCATTCTCCTGACCTCGTTTGACACGGCCGCCGACAACGGCTTGGCGCGTCGTGTGGGCGTCTCGTACTGCCTGTGCAAGCCGGTCAGTGCCGCGGAACTGCGGGCCGCCATCGCATCGGCCACCGGCACGGTGCTGCCTGACCTAGCCAGAACAATCGGCGAAGCAGCCGACAGCCATTTCAACGTGCCGGCAGATACGCCTGGATACGGTGCGGACATACGAATCCTGCTGGCAGAGGACAATCCAGTCAATCAAATGGTGGCGCTAGCGATGCTCGACGGCACCGGTTACGGTGTAACGCTTGCCGAGGATGGTAAGCGGGCGCTGACCTTGGCCACCGAGCAGCAGTTCGACGCCATATTGATGGATTGCCAGATGCCGGAGATGGATGGCTTGGAAGCGACGCGTATGTTGCGTGTCCACGAACGGGAAAAGCAGTGCAAACGAACGCCGGTCATTGCATTGACCGCCAATGCCATTGCCGGTGATAGGGGGAGGTGTCTGGACGCGGGTATGGACGACTACCTGTCCAAGCCGTTTCGGCGAGACGTGCTCATGTCGACACTGGCGAAATGGCTGCCGGTACTGACGGCACAACAGGCCGAATCGTCTGCGGCGACCTCGGAACCAGAGGAAGAGCCAGAATCGCGGCCGGCAACGATCGATCAGAAAGCCTTGCAGGCGCTGCGCGCCCTGCAACGGCCGGGTCGGCCCGATGTCGTGACCCGTGTGATCGACCAATTCAACGCCAACGCGCCGGAGTTGTTGGCGGCGATGCAGAAGGCCGTAGAGGCCGGCGATGCCGAGGCATTGCGACACGCCGCGCATACGCTGAAATCGACGAGCGCCAATGTCGGCGCCGCAGTGCTGTCCGCAATCAGCCGGGAAGTCGAGCATCTGGCGCGTGCGTCGGAAGTCGCTGGCGCGGCGGCACTTGTTAGCGGCGCTGCGGATGAACTGGCGCGCGCTGTTGCAGCACTCGAACCGGAAAGGGTCGCGGCGTGAACATTCGAGCAATGGGACAAACAGTGCTGGTCGTGGACGATGATGCAATGACCCGCATGCTGGTATTGGAGGCGCTGGAGCCGGAGGGGTTTCGGGTCGTCGAGGCGTCGTCGGGCGCAGACGGTATCGTGCAATTCGCCCAAGTGGCGCCGGATGTCGTCCTGCTTGACGTCAGCATGCCGGGAATCGATGGGTTCGAGTGCTGCACGCGTATTCGCCAATTGCCGAACGGCGCGCGGGTTCCCATCGTCGTCATCACCGGCAACGACGACGATGAGTCGATTGCACGTGCATTCGATGTCGGCGCGACGGACTTCGTGTCGAAACCCATGCGCTGGCAGTTGCTCGCCCATCGCGTGCGCTACCTCCTGCGCGCGAGCGACGCACTGGAAAAGATTTCGCGCAGTGAAGCCAGCCTAGCCTACGCGCAACACCTGGCGCAGGTGGGGAGCTGGGAATTCAGGCCGGTTGCCGCCAGCGATTATTGGTCGGACGAAATGTTCCGCATACTTGGGCTGGCCAAAGGGCGTGACCAACCTTGCTTCGAGTCGATCCTTCAGGCGATGCCCGCTGCAGAGCGGCCGCCGCTCGCACAGGCTTTCCTCAATCTCCGCACCGAGGGCGTGCGCTACGAACTCGAGCACATCGTCTTGCTGCCCAACGGCGAGCAACGCACAGTACTGCATCAAGCCGAGGCGGTGCATGAAAACGGCGGCGCGCCGCTTCTACAGGGCACGCTGCAAGACATCACAGAGAGAAAGGCGCATGAGGCGCGTATTGAATATCTCGCCAATCACGACGCATTGACTGACCTTCCGAATCGCAATCTATTGGACGATCGCGTGGCGCAATCGATCGCCCAGGCCAAACGGGCCGCGCGCTCGCTGTCTATCATGCTGCTCGACCTGGATCGATTCAAGTACGTCAACGACACCTTCGGTCACGCAGTGGGCGATGGGCTGTTGCAGGAGGTGGCGCGCCGGCTGAAGGCCGCGACACGCGAGGAGGACACTGTCGCGCGGCTGGGTGGAGATGAGTTTGTCTTGATGCTCCCTGACATCGAAGTCGCCGAGGACGCAGAAGCAGTTGCGTGCAAGGTCGTCGAGGCGTTCTCCCGACCCTTTATCGTCGAAGACCATGAACTGCACGTCACGACCAGTCTTGGAATCAGCCTGTTTCCCAAGGATGCGAATAGCGGCGAAATGCTGCTGAAGATGGCTGACGCCGCACTGTACTGTGCCAAGGACAAAGGCCGCAATTGCTATCAGTTCTACACCCAGGAAATGGGCCTGCAGGTCGAGGAGCAGACGGAACTGGAACACGCACTCCATCAGGCCATCGTACGCCGCGAACTGGAGCTGCACTACCAGCCAAAGGTGGACCTGCAAACGGGCGCGATCGTCGGCGTAGAGGCACTGGTGCGGTGGCGCAGGCCTGAAATCGGGCTGATCGCACCGACGCGCTTCATACCATTGGCTGAGGAGACCGGGCTTATTATCCCCATCGGTGAATGGGTGTTACGGGAGGCATGTACTCAAACGGTGAGGTGGCATAACGACGGTTACGCGGCGGTTACCGTCGCCGTCAATGTCTCTGCCCGGCAGTTCCGACAGCAGAATTTTCCAGAAGTCGTCCGTAATGTCCTGAGCGAAACGGGCCTGCCGCCCGAGTTCCTGGAGCTGGAGCTGACGGAGAGCGTGGTCGTGCAGGACCGGGACAATACGCTCGCCGCCTTGAAGCAGCTCAAGGAAATCGGTGTAGCGCTGTCGCTCGATGACTTCGGCACCGGATATTCGAGCCTGTCCTATCTGAAGGATTTCCCGATCGACGCGGTCAAGATCGACCGCTCTTTCGTAAACGACGTCACCAACAGTGTCGATGGCGCCTCGCTGGCCAAGTCCATTATTTCGATGGCTGAGTCGTTGCGTATGAAAACGATCGCGGAAGGCGTTGAAACGGCGGGACAACTGGCGTTCCTGCAGTCAAACCGCTGCGACGTAATACAAGGGTTCTACTTTAGCCGCCCGCTGCCTGAAGGAGACATATCCGACATGCTTGCCCGCGGTCAGCATTTACCGACGCCGGAGCGGACTACTGATGAATCCAGTCGAACCTTGTTGTTGGTCGATGACGACGCTGAAGTACTAGCGGCCTTGCAGCGCGTGTTGCGGCGCGACGGCTATCGGATCCTTTCAACCACCAGTCCTGCAGAAGCGTTGGAGATAATGGCTATGCACAAGGTGTCGGTCATCGTGTCGGATGCGGTAATGCCGGAGCTACAGGGTACGGAGTTGCTCGGGCGCGTAAAGGGACTCTACCCGGACACGGTACGCATCATGCTTTCCGGTTGCTCGGAAATCCGCTCGATTACCGAGGCCATCAACGAAGGTGCTGTCTACAAATTCCTCACCAAGCCTTGGGACAATACGGTTCTCCGCGATCATGTCGCCGAAGCGTTTCGGCGCTACGACTTGGCCAAGGAAAATCGTGCCCGGTAGCTGCATGCAGGTCATTGCGCACAGTTTTCACGTGACTTTCACTCCGCAAAGTAGCAACCTAACGAGCAAGTAAACGTATCTCGGCCTCAACTGATTCAGTTGCCGCGAGCGCCGGACAAAAAAATCCCGCGGCGCGATACGCCTGCGGGAAGAGGAGGAGGAATTGTTAGTGTAGTCCCGAAGAAACACATAAGGTGAAGTCCTACCGCGGCGTTCTCCTTCCGTTCATCGGATAATCCGATGACGTCCGCACAATCAGGACACTTTCGTGCGGCAACCTGGCTCGGGGGGCTAGGAACCAGAAGCTCTGGTGGCCCATCGCCGAGTAACTGCCAATTCAGCATGGCGTCGCTTGGAGGATAGATTTGTTGGTGTTTCAGCGAAAGCACAGCTCCAACGGGATTCATGCTGCCGCCAGTCAATATCAATTCTTGCTGACAATCGCGGAGAAAGCGGACGTGCGCATCATGCTTCCGGCGAAGGCAAAAAAATCCCGCAGCGTTGCGCGTACGGGAAAGCGGGGGATCTGCGAGCGTCTTTCAGTGGAACGAACTGCTATATCTGCGCGAACACGCTCAATGCTTGATACTGCAGAGTGACCTGCCAAGGTTATTGATAGCCGTCGCACTGACGATCCACCAGCGGGTCGACTTTTAGCTTACAGCCGAAACGTGGCTATCACACCACGCATTTCCAGCGCGAGTGTATCCACCGCCTTGGCCTGCTCGGCCGTCACTACGGTCGCGCGGCTTACCTCCTCGGCCCCTTGTGCAATGTTCTCGACATTCTGTGCGATAGACTGGTTCGCCGCGCTCTGTTCATTCAGTGACGAGGAAATCTCTGCAACCGCCGACACGATCATGCCGCTCTTGTTCTTCATTTCGTCCATGTGCGCGTCGGCGCGGACAGCGCTCTCCTGGCATAGCGAAACCTTGGATTCGACGGCCTTCATTTGCGTCACGACGGTGCGGACGCTGGCCTGGATTTTTTCCATCGTGTCCCGGATTTCCTCGGTCGACCGCGCTGTGCGCTCGGCGAGTTTCCTCACCTCGTCCGCCACCACGGCGAAGCCGCGTCCATGTTCCCCTGCTCGCGCCGCTTCGATGGCGGCGTTCAACGCCAGCAAATTGGTCTGGTCGGCCACATCCTTGATGACCTGCAGCACGGTGGCGATCTGGCTGGAGTGGCGACCCAGCTCGTAGACGTCGGTCGACGTGGCAGCGACGGAGGCGGCGATGTTGCTGATCTCCGCCACGGCATGATCGAGCGTCTTCTTGGCGTCGACCGCCAGCGAACCGGAATCATCGGAGAGCGCATGGGCGCTGTTCGAGCTGTCCGCTGTATGGGCAAGGCTCGTCGAAATCTCCTCGATGGCGGCAGCGACGCTTGAAACCGACTCGCTTTCACGCTCTGCGCTATCCGCCAAATGCCGCGCCATGGTGGCCAACTGCTTGGCGCTATCGACCAGGCCGCCGGATGCTCGCTCAATCTGTTTCAACGCATGTTGGGTCCGTTCGAAGCAGATATTGAGTCCGCGCCCGACTGTGGCGATCTCGTCGCCGCCACGAGCGTCGAGCCGGATCGTGAAATCGTTATCGCGTGCGACGGTTTCAACGCCTTTCGCCATATGTACGAGCGGATGGATGACCGACGCGTTCGTCAGGACAAGAAATCCAACCAGACCGATTCCCGATGCGACCAGCATGGTCACGATGCTGATCCAGATAGCTCGCGCTGCGTGTTCGGATACGTCCTTGCGGACGCCGGCTGCATCCCTGCTGATGCGCTCAACGGCCTTGGTCAATAGCTCGGTGGGTTCGCGGTCGATGCCGGCTACCTTGGCGTCGCCGGCCTTGGCGTCGGCACCAGCGCCTTTGAACGCGTCCAGGCCGGCGCGGTACCCCTCGCCGAGTTTGCGATGCGCCGCCTGGAAGTCCGAGACCAGGCGCTTCGCTTCGCCGTCAGGCAGCATCCCGATCAGCTTCTGCGCATGCTCCTGCACAGCCGCCTCTTGCTGCTGGAATTGGCCCCAGTGTTTGTCCAGCATCGATGGGTCAGTGCCGCGTAGCAGTGTGTCCTTCCACTCCTGCACCTGTTTCTTGAACGTGACCTGCGTTTCCAGGACAAGCGCCCGTGCGTCATCCAGCGACGCGACATCGGCG
>Ga0213872_10001423_pt1 | contig 15706 bp, 14 predicted proteins | sample VelepicomBERX_R2_FD_160071 | JGI IMG/M metagenome (GOLD analysis project Ga0213872, IMG submission 160071) | Rhizosphere microbial communities from Vellozia epidendroides in rupestrian grasslands, the National Park of Serra do Cipo, Brazil - RX_R2 | ecosystem: Host-associated > Plants > Roots >...
AATCTGATGTTCGCCAGCGACAAGGTCGGTGACACCATGCACGTGACGATGACCGCTCAGGACGCCAAGACTTGGCTCGGCAACAATCCGCCGGACTTGTCGGTCGAGGCGCGCGCGCGTGGCGCCGACTGGCTGTATGCCTATCTGCGCGGCTTCTATCGCGACGATACGCGGCCGACCGGCTGGAACAACATCGTGTTCGATAAGGTCGCCATGCCGCACGTATTGTGGCAATGGCAGGGCGAGCAGCAACTGCAAACCGTGAAGAACGGCGATGGCGCGCAAGAGCAGAAGCTGGTGCTGGTGAAGGCCGGCACGATGACCAAACTGGAAAATGGCCACGCCAATACGCTGGAGTTTGATCAGCGCATGGCGGATCTGACCAATTACCTGGTCTTCATGTCGGAACCGGCCCAGGTGCATCGGCTGCAGATCGGCTATGGCGTGTTGATGTTCCTGGCCTTGCTGTTGTTGCCGTTGGCCTACTTCCTGAAGAAGGAATATTGGCGCGACGTGCATTGAGCGGCGACGCTTCATGGGAAAAGGGCAAGACGGCTGTCTTGCCTCAGGCTGTTGATTAAGTGGTTTGCAGCGGTTGCGGAGGCCCCGGCAAAGCCGGGCCTCAGTGACAACTGACTGATTTCGCAGCCTGCCCATCGATTCCCACTCCCCCTGCCCTCTCCCTGAGAGGGGGCGCTCGCTTCGCGAGCAAGGGTTTGTCAATACCCTCGGGCAAGACGGCTGTCTTGCCTTTTTTGTTTTTATTTTCAGTTAGTTAAGACGAATTGCTGGAAACGGGGGGGTGAAAAATGCTAGAATCGTGGCAATTTCTCCAACCTATCAGTCAAGGATTAGTCCCTAGCCATGATGACCCTGTACTCCGGTATTACTTGCCCCTTTAGCCATCGCTGCCGCATCGTGTTGTACGAAAAGGGGATGGATTTCGAGATCATCGACGTGGATCTCCACAACAAGCCGGAAGACCTCGCGGTGATGAATCCGTACAACGAGGTGCCGGTGTTGATCGAGCGCGATCTGATCCTGCATGAATCCGATATCATCAACGAATATATCGACGAGCGTTTCCCGCATCCGCAACTGATGCCGGCCGATCCGGTGATGCGCGCGCGCGCGCGGTTGTTCCTGTTCCGGTTCGAAAAGGAACTGTTCAATCACGTCAAGACGCTCGAAGCCGGCGCGACCGGCAAGGAAGCCACCAAAGCGCGTGACGCCATCCGCGATGGCCTGACCACCATTGCGCCGATCTTCGCCAAGCAGAAATATATGCTGGCCGACGAGTTTTCGATGATCGACGTGGCCATCGCGCCGCTGATGTGGCGCCTTGAGCATTACAGCATCGACCTGGGCAAAAACGCGGCGCCGATTCTCAAGTATGCGGAGCGTATTTTCCAGCGTCAGTCTTTCATCGACTCGCTGACGCCGTCCGAAAAGGCCATGCGTAAGTAAGGGGACTCCCATGACCACCAGCACCAAGCCCTATTTGCTGCGTGCACTGCATCAGTGGTGCACCGACAACGGCCATACGCCCTACATCGTCGTCTGGGTCAATGAACGGACCGACGTGCCGCGCGAATATGTGCAAAACAACGAGATCGTGCTGAATATCAGCGTCGACGCCACCAAGGATCTGCGCATCGACAACGATCTGGTGACGTTCTCGGCACGTTTCGCCGGCGTGGGGCGTCAGGTGTTCGTGCCGGTCGGCAATGTCATGTCGATCTTCGCGCGCGAAACCGGGGAGGGCATGGGATTCGACGTGGAATTGGCCAGCACCGAGCCGTTGCACGCGGTCGATAGCGCCCCGCCGGCTCTGCCCGGAGAGAAAGGCAACGAAGCCGACAAGCAGGACAAGCCCAAGGGGCCGCCTAGCTTGCGCATCGTCAAGTAACGCATGACTCATCAACAACGGGCGCTCCAAGCGCCCGTTTTATTTTATCTAGACAAAAAAATGGGGCGCCGAAGCGCCCCCAAGTCCCTTACCACGAAATCGTTGCTTTATTCGACCCGCTCGCCGTGCAGTACGACGTCCAGGCCTTCGCGTTCTTCTTCTTCCGACACGCGCAGCCCGATGACCAGATCGATGATCTTCAGCAGCACAAAGGTCACCACGGCGCAGTAGACGATGGTGACGCCCACCCCCAAGGCTTGCGTGGCCAGGCTGCCATCCGCGCCGCCGATATGCTTGACCGCGAACACGCCGGTCAACAGCGCGCCGAGCATACCGCCCACGCCGTGCACGCCGAAGGCATCGAGCGAGTCGTCGTAGCCCATCATGTGTTTGAGTCCGGTGGCGCCCCAGAAGCAGATCACGCCGGCGGCGATGCCGATGATCAGCGCGCCGTGAGCGTCAACGAAGCCCGAAGCGGGCGTAATGGCGACAAGACCCGCCACCGCGCCGGAGGCGATGCCCAGCACCGACGGCTTTTTCTTGGTCAGCCACTCGGCAAACATCCAGGCGAGCGCGGCCGCGGCGGTGGCGATTTGCGTGGTCACCATGGCCATACCGGCACGACCGTCGGCCACGCCGGCGGACCCGGCGTTGAAGCCGAACCAGCCGACCCACAGCATCGAGGCGCCGACCAGGGTCAGCACCAGGTTATGCGGCGGCATGGCTTCTTTGCCGAAACCGACGCGCTTGCCCATGACCAGCGCGCAAACCAGACCGGCCACGCCGGCATTGATATGCACCACCGTGCCGCCGGCGAAATCCAGCACGCCCTTGTCGCCCATCCAGCCGCCCGGCGCCCATACCCAGTGGGCGATCGGCGAGTAGACCAAAATCGACCACAGGGTCATGAAGACCAGCATGGCGGAGAACTTCATCCGCTCGGCGAAGGCGCCGGCGATCAGTGCCGGCGTAATAATGGCGAACGTCATTTGGAACATCATGAACACCGATTCGGGAATCGTGCCGGCGCCCGGATGGACGGTCAGCTTCTTGGTGTCCTGGAGGTAGTCCATGCCGTTGAGGAACAAGCGGCTCAGGTCGCCGATATAGGGGTTGCCGACGGTGAAGGCCAGGCTATAGCCGATGACCGCCCAGACGATGGTGACGAGCGCCGTGATGGCGAAGCTTTGCATCAGCGTGGCCAGTACGTTCTTTTTGCGCACCATGCCGCCATAAAACAGCGCCAGCCCCGGGATGGTCATGAACAGCACCAGTGCGGTCGAGGTCAGCATCCAAGCGGTATCGCCCGAATTGATGACCTTGAAGTCTTGCAGCGCCGGGCCTGCCGGCGTATCGGCCAGTGCCGGCAGGGCGAGGAACAGCCCCACGAGGCCTAGCGCAGTCATTGCTCTTTTCATTCTCTTTTCCCCCTAGTCAGAAATGTCAGACCGCATCCACGCCCGTTTCGCCGGTACGGATACGCACAACTTGCAGCAGATCGACGACAAAGATCTTGCCGTCGCCGATCTTGCCGGTGCGCGCCGATTTCTCGATGGCTTCCACCACTTGATCGAGCAGCGCGTCGTCGATGGCGATTTCCAGCTTGACCTTGGGTAGGAAGTCGACCACGTATTCCGCGCCGCGGTAGAGCTCGGTATGGCCTTTCTGCCGGCCGAATCCTTTGACCTCGGAAACCGTGATGCCTTGTACGCCGATTGCCGAGAGGGCTTCGCGTACTTCGTCAAGCTTGAACGGCTTGATAATCGCTGTGACTAGTTTCATGACCTCTCCTTTGTTGTTCCTGATTCTTGCCGCGTAATGACTGACTTCAGTTGGCTACTTTGCAGAAAGCGTGCCAGCTCAATCGCTTGGAATAAAAATATCGATACAGACAAAGTGAAAGGCTTATCTGGTGGTGCTTTGACCGGTAGGCATTTTTTCTTTCCTGGCCGCCGTGGCGCTGCCGGAATGGCTTGACAGCAGCATGTTGCACCGCAATGCGAGATGGCGGCAGCCTGTTGCACCAATACGGTGCGTCTGGTGTCAGGCTGGTGCATGCCCGTGCGCGCTGCGTGGGCAGGCGGTTTTTGCTACACTTCAGTGCCGCATGGCCATTCGGCCTGCACCATCACCGAGGGGGCGTCATGTTGAGCCAAAAAATTTTCGAAGAATTGAGCAATAAAATCAGTGAAACCATTGCCGCGAGCCCGGTGCGCGATGTGGAAAAGAATATTCGGGCCATGATGGCCTCGACGTTCAGCAAGCTGGATCTGGTGACGCGCGAGGAGTTCGAGGTGCAGCAGGAAGTGTTGGCGCGCACGCGTGAACAATTGGCGCGGCTTGAGTCGCGTTTGGCCCAGTTGGAAGGCAAGCCGGGCGCGCATGGCGACGACGATCAGGCGTCTCAGGGGCATTCCTGAACCCACGGCCAGCTTATCCGCGCGGCGGCCGTCTCGTCCTGGATGGCCATGCCGAGGCCTTTCACCGTTGCCTCGCGGGAGTTCGCATCGATGACGCTCGCCGTGTTGTTTTCTCGTGCATTGCAGGGCATGCAGGCGCCCGAAGTGATGGTGGAAGTCCACCTTGCCAATGGGTTGCCCGCTTTTCAGATCGTCGGCTTGCCCGAAACCGAGGTGAAGGAAAGCCGCGATCGCGTTCGCGCCGCCATCCAAACCTCCGGATTCGAGTTTCCTGCCCGTAAAATTACCGTCAGCCTGGCCCCCGCCGATTTACCCAAAGCATCTTGCCGGTTCGATTTACCGATAGCGCTTGGCATTCTCGCCGCCTCGGGGCAGGTTGCCGCCGAGTGCTTGGCGCGGTATGAATTTGCCGGTGAGCTTGCCCTGTCCGGGAGCTTGCGTCCGGTACGCGGCGCGCTCGCCATGGCGTGGGAAGCCCGTCATGCGGGGAGGGTGCTGGTGCTGCCGCCACAAAGCGCCCAGGAAGCGGCGCACTCTGCCGTCACCGTGCTGCAGGCGGATTCGCTGCTGCAAGTCTGCGCGCATTTGAACGGCCGTACCGCTTTGCCCAGCGCTCATCCGAGCGATGCCGAGCATCTCGACGCGGGGCCGGATCTGTCCGATGTACGGGGGCAAGCCGCGGCGCGCCACGCTTTGGAATTGGCGGCGGCCGGCGGCCACAGTCTGTTGCTGCTCGGTCCGCCGGGGACGGGGAAGAGCATGTTGGCGGCGCGCCTGCCTGGCATCCTGCCGCCTTTGAGCGACGAGGAGGCGTTGGAAAGCGCCGCGCTGCAATCTCTTGGTCCGCAGGGCTTCGATGCCCGTGCTTGGCGCCGACGGCCATTCAGAGCGCCGCACCATGCTTCTTCGGTGGCCGCGCTGATCGGAGGCGGAAGCGGGGTGCCGCGGCCGGGGGAGATCAGTCTGGCGCACCACGGCGTGCTGTTTCTGGACGAAATGCCCGAATTCGAGCGGCGCGCGTTGGAGGCGTTGCGCGAGCCGCTGGAGACGGGTGTCGTGCATCTATCGCGGGCTACGGCGAGGGTTTGCTATCCTGCCCGGTTTCAGCTCGTTGCCGCCATGAACCCCTGCCCGTGCGGTTATGCGGGTGATCAAAGCGGGCGCTGCCAATGTACGCCTGAGCAAATTTCTCGCTATCGCGGTAAAATTTCCGGCCCACTGCTGGATCGGATCGATATGCAGGTGGACATGGCCACCCATTCGGCCGCCGAATTGTTTGGGGCGGCGGCAGGCGAAGGCTCCCATGAAGTAAGGCTGCGCGTGTTGGCGGCACGAGCGCGACAGTTGGTTCGCCAAGGCAAAATCAATGCGCTGCTGACTGTCGGTGAACTTGAACGATTTTGTCCTGTCGAAAGCGGTTTGCTTGTGTTTCTGGCAGAATTGCTGGCGCGGTTGCACTTGTCGGCGCGCGCGGTGCACCGCATCCTGCGCTTGGCATTGACCATCGCCGACGTGAGCGCGGCCGATCGCGTTGGCAAGTCGCAGGTGTTGCAGGCGGTACAATTGAGGCGGCAGGCTTTTGCGCGGCAGTAGTCCATACGGGCATTACGTTGGATAATGCCTGGATTAATCAACCTGGTATGTCATTTAGATGGGTCATCGTGATTTGAAGAATTCCTCCCGTCCCGCGCGCTCGAGCGCTTCGCGTGGTCGTCAAGGTGGGGGTGGCGGTGTGATGATGGGCGTGTTGATCGGCCTCATCGTCGGCGTTGCCGCCGTGGTCGGTGTGGTGATGTATTTCAGCAAGGCCGGCACGCCGTTTACCAATTTGCAAAAAATGACCCGTGCGGCGAGCGAGGCGACGTCGTCAACGCCGACGCAGATTCTATCCCCGGGTATTTCGATCAGTGATGCCAGCGCTGGCGCCAATGCCGCTGCCAATGCGAATGGCCCGGTCGAAGCCCCACCGGCGCCTGTGCAGTCCGCATCTCAGCCCGCGCCGGCCGTGCCGCCTGCCAAGGCGGCTGCGGCCGCACCCAAGGGGCAGGACAAAAACGGTCAGCGGTTCGATTTTTATAAAATTCTACCGGGTCAGGTCGACGCCGTGACCTCTGGCGGCAACACGCCATCGGGCAACGCGCCTGCCGGCAACCATGCCGACACGGGCGCGAAGAAGCCGTATCTGCAATTGGGGGCCTTCCAGAATCAGGATGATGCCGACAATCTCAAGGCCAAGTTGGCCTTGATCGGCGTCGAGGCGACGATTCAATCGGCGGACGTGCCCGGTAAGGGCATCGTGCACCGCGTACGTGTCGGCCCGTTCGCCACGCAGGCGGATGTGGATCGTATTCGCAATTTGCTCAAACAAAACGGTATTGATCCTGGGGCCTCGCGATAACGGGTGTCGTTGGCGATGTTCTTTGAATCATCCGAATTTCAGGAGAAAGCATGAAGAAGTGGTTATTCGCGGTACTGCTGACGATCGCCGGCTTTGCTCACGCGGCGCTGGTGGAAGGCGACGGCAAGGATTTTACCCGGCTGCCCGTGCCTCAGCCGGTGGCCAACGCAAAGAAGGTGGAGGTGATCGAGTTCTTTTCGTACACCTGCATTCACTGCTATGACCTGGATGTCGGTTTGAGCAATTGGGTCAAGACCAAGCCGTCCTATGTCGATTTCAAACGTGTGCAGATTGTCTGGGGACCGCAGTTCGAGCCGTTTGCCAAGCTGTTCGCCACGATGAATGCGCTGAATCTGACCGAGAAACTGCATCACCCGGTATTTGTCGCCATGGTGGAGAAACACGTCAATCTGGGGGATAAGGATCAATTGGCCGCGTGGCTCAAGACGCAGCCCGGCGTTGACGTCAACCGGTTCATGCAAACGTACAATTCTTTCGGCATCAATGCGCAAGTAGCCAGCGCCACGCAGCAGACGCGCGCGTATGCGATCCAAGGCACGCCAACACTGGTCATCAATGGCAAATTCGCCTTGCAGCCGGTCAAGCCGGATTTGTTGCTGCACAATCTGAGCGAGATGGTGGCCGAGGTGCATAGCGGCAAGCTCAAGTAAGCCGAATAAACCGGTCACCCCAATGGGCGCCGTGTGGCGCCCATTATTATTTGTCAGTAGCGTCACTAATACGCTTGACAGGTCAAGTTTCCCCGGGTATTATGCATGACTCTAACGGACGCGGGGTGGAGCAGTCTGGTAGCTCGTCGGGCTCATAACCCGAAGGTCGTAGGTTCAAATCCTGCCCCCGCAACCAAAGGATTCTTGGCCAGAGCCACCCGCCTAGGGTGGCTCTGGCTATTATGCTTGCCGGTTACGTTAGACACGCGTTCGCTGAGGCTGTTTTGAGCGCGTTCCCTCGAGTCATGTTTTGGGCCATGCCCGCCGGTGTGGCCTTTCTTTTTCCGGCCTGGAAAGAAAAAAGGGACGTGCCGTCCCTTCGTTTCCCTCTTTTGCGCGACTTCAAATGCGCCGAGCCAGCTCCGTCGCTTTGCCGATATAGCTTGCCGGCGTGAGCGCCAGTAGCCGCGTTTTCTCGGCCTCGGGCAACGCCAAGCTGCGGATGAACGCAGCCAGCGTGTCGCGTGTCACGCCTTCCTTGCCGCGCGTCAGCTCCTTGAGCTGTTCGTAAGGGTTGGCGATGCCGTAGCGGCGCATGACCGTCTGAATCGGCTCGGCCAGCAACTCCCAACAGCGGTCGAGGTCTGCCGCCATGGCCGCCGCATTGGCTTCCAGCTTGTTCAAGCCGCGCTGGCAGGCCGAGAAGCCCAAAAGGGTGTATCCCATGGCCACGCCCATATTGCGCAGTACGGTGGAATCGGTCAGATCGCGTTGCCAGCGCGATACGGGAAGTTTCTCCGCCAGATGCGACAAAAGGGCGTTGGCAAGACCCAAATTGCCTTCGGCGTTCTCGAAATCGATCGGGTTGACTTTGTGCGGCATCGTCGAGCTGCCCACTTCGCCGGCTTTGACTTTCTGTTTGAAATAGCCCAGTGAGATGTAGCCCCAGATGTCCCGGTTCAAGTCGATCAGGACCGTGTTGACCCGGGCGAGCGTTTGGAACAGCTCGGCCATGTAGTCGTGCGGCTCGATTTGGATGGTGTAGGGATTGAAAGTCAGCCCCAGGCTGGCAACGAAGCGCCCGCACAGGCTCTCCCAGTCGATGTCCGGGTAGGCGGCCAAATGCGCGTTATAGTTGCCGACGGCACCGTTGATCTTGCCCAGAATTTCCTGGTTCATCAGCAGCTCGCTCTGACGCCGCAGTCGATAGACGACATTGGCCAGCTCCTTGCCCATCGTCGACGGCGTAGCCGGCTGGCCGTGCGTGCGGCACATCATCGGCTTGTCGGCCAATTCGTGGGCGAGTTCGGCGAGGCGCGTGATCAGCGCGTCCAGCGCCGGCAGCATGACCGTGTTGCGGGCGGTTTTGAGCATCAACGCGTGTGACAGGTTGTTGATGTCTTCAGACGTGCAGGCGAAGTGGATGAATTCGCTGGCATTCATGACTTCCGGATTGTCCGATAGCCGTTCTTTCAGCCAGTACTCGATGGCTTTGACGTCATGATTGGTGCGCGCTTCGATGGCTTTGACCGCCTGGGCGTGCGCCTCGCTGAAATGCAGGATGATGTCGTCGATTTCAGCGATCGTTGCCGCGGAAAAAGGCGGAACTTCCTCGATGCCAGGTTCCGACGCCAGCATTTTGAGCCATTCGAGCTCGACCTTGACGCGGGCTTTCATCAGCCCGTACTCGGAGAACAGGTTGCGCAACGGTTCGGTCTGTCCGGCGTAGCGGCCGTCCAGCGGAGAGAGTGCGGTCATCGTCGACAGATTCATGGCTTGCTTCCAATCTGGTGTTTCAAATCAGGGCGCTGGCGCCCGCGTCGCTGCTTACATGCCCGGCATCATGCCTTTCATGCCGCGCATCATTTTCATCAAGCCGCCCTTGGAGAACTGCTTCATGAGTTTTTGCGTCTGTTCGAATTGATTGAGCAGACGGTTGACTTCTTGAACCGAGGTGCCGGAGCCGGCGGCGATCCGGCGCTTGCGGCTGGCCTTGAGAATTTCCGGCTTGCGGCGTTCGAGCGGGGTCATGGAATTAATGATGGCCTCAACGCGCGCCATGCTCTTTTCCGCCTCGGCGCCTTGAATGCCCTTGGCCATCTGGCCGAGTTGCCCCGGCATTTTTTCCATCAAGCTGCCCATGCCGCCCATTTTCTTCATCTGCTGCATCTGGGTTTTGAAGTCTTCCAGGTCGAAGCCCTTGCCGCTCTTGAGCTTCTTGGCCACGCGCGCGGCCTCTTCCTGGTCGATGCCCTTTTGCACATCCTCGATCAGCGACAGCACGTCGCCCATGCCGAGAATACGGCTGGCCATGCGGTCAGGATAGAACGGTTCGATGCCGCTGGTTTTCTCGCCAACGCCGATGAACTTGATCGGTTTGCCGGTGATGTGGCGTACCGAAAGCGCCGCGCCGCCGCGGGCATCGCCGTCCATTTTGGTCAGAATAACGCCGGTCAACGGCAAGGCCTCGTTGAAAGCCTGCGCGGTATGCACCGCGTCCTGACCCTGCATGGCGTCGACGACAAACAAGGTTTCGACCGGGTTGAGCGCGGCGTGCAGGACTTTGATCTCCTGCATCATGGCGTCGTCGATGGCGAGCCGGCCCGCCGTGTCGACCATCAGTACGTCGAAGTAGTGGCGCTTGGCATGATCGATGGCGGCGCGCGCGATGGCCTCCGGCTTTTGGCTGGTGTCGGACGGAAACCATTCGACGCCGACCTGTTCTGCCAAGGTTTTAAGCTGTTCGATGGCGGCGGGTCGATAAACGTCGGCCGATACCACCAGCACCTTTTTCTTCTGCGTTTCTTTCAGCAGCTTGGCCAATTTGCCGACGGTGGTGGTTTTACCCGCGCCCTGCAGACCGGCCATCAAGATGATGGCCGGCGGGACGGCCGCGAGATTGAGCGCGTCGTTGTGCGCGCCCATCAGTCGGGTCAGTTCCTCGTTGACCACGCCGATCAACGCCTGGCCCGGGGTCAGGCTGCCGATGACTTCCTGGCCAAGCGCTCGTTGCTTGACGTCGGCGATGAAGCTTTTGACGACCGGCAGCGCCACGTCGGCTTCCAGGAGCGCCATGCGCACTTCACGCAGCGCATCGGTGATGTTGGTCTCAGACAACCGCGCTTGGCCGCGCAGAGTCTTGACGACGCCGGATAGGCGATTGGAAAGGTTATCGAGCATGGTACTTCCTTGTGTCTGCCAACGGAGGGCTGCTTGGTGTAGACTCTCAAACAGTCCATTTTACACTAGCGGCCATCCGTATGTCCGGCGGCCGATGAAATTACAGCGATGACCGGTTTTCTGCCTGCTCTCAGTCTGACCTTGATCGTGGCCTACGCGGCTCTGTCCTGGCACTTCATCGGCCATTGGAAGGGCCATGCGTGGTTTGCGCGCAATCCACGCGCCGAGCATACGTTGCTTGGCGTATTGTTGCTGATGCACGCCGTGGCCGTGTTCGGGCCCATGCTGCAAGGTCAATTGGTGGCACTGGGCGTGGGGCACGCGCTGGCCGCGGTGGTCTGGCTGATGGTGACCATCTACTGGACCTGCGGATTTTTCTATCGGGTGGAGGGGCTGCAGCTCTTTATGATGCCGCTCGCTTGCCTGACGTTGATCTTTGCGCTGCTGTTTCCCGGCAGCCATGCGGTGCATGATCTGTTCAATCCGGCTTTTGCGCTGCACATTCTGGTATCGATGCTGGCCTATAGTCTGTTCGCCATTGGCGCGATGCTCGCCATCCTGATGCTATGGCTCGAGCGTGCGTTGCACGCCCGGCGCAATGCCCGGCTGCTGAGCCAGCTGCCGCCGCTATTGTCGCTTGAGCGCATGATGTTTCAGGTGCTGTCCGTGGGGTTTGTCTTGCTGACCGCTACTCTGATCAGCGGCGTGGTCTTCTCCGAGGAAGTGCTCGGCCGGCCGGCTGCGTTTACCCACAAAACCGTTTTCGGCGTGATTTCCTGGTTGCTGTTCGGTGGTTTGCTGTTAGGACGGCAGCGTTATGGTTGGCGTGGCCGCGTTGCCATCCGCTGGACGCTGGCCGGCTTTGTGGCGCTACTGTTGGCGTATATCGGCAGCAAGATCGTTCTCGAATTGATTCTTCACCGCGGCTAGCCGCCGCTGACGACTGGCCGCTCTTTTCTTGGAAGGGAGCCCGCCATGAAATCTCTGCTTTCCGTTTTTCTGTTCCTCGTGTCGGCCGCCGTCTTGGCGGCCGTCAATATCAATACCGCGAATCAGCAGGAACTGGAGTCGCTCCAGGGGATCGGTCCGGCTAAAGCGCGCGCCATCATTCAATACCGCGAGCAGCATGGCCCGTTCACGGCTGTGCGGGATCTGCGCCGCGTGCCAGGCTTCGGGGAGAAGACCGTGCGGAAATTGGAGAAAGACCTGATTGTCTCCGGTCCCACGGTGATCGAACCGCATCTTTGAATTGATCTATATATATGTAGATTTGACCGTCGGGCGCCTGCTGAACGTCTCATGGCCGCTGCTGAAAGAGCGTCAGCGCTTCCTCGCGTTGTCGCGCATGGTCAACAAGCGGCGGCGGATAATGGCCGGGCAAGCGATGTGACAACCAGGGTGCGTGGATGTCTTTGTTGCTGCATGGCGCCAGCTCCGGTACGAATTGCCGGATGAACTGGCCGTCAGGGTCAAACCGCTTCGATTGCGTCACCGGATTGAATATACGGAACCAAGGTTGCGCGTCGCAGCCCGTGGAGGCGGCCCATTGCCAGCCGCCATTATTGGCGGCGAGGTCGAAGTCCATCAGCCATCGGGCAAAATGACGCTCTCCCCAGCGCCAATCGATCAGCAAATCCTTAACGAGAAAACTGGCTGTCACCATGCGTAAACGGTTGTGCATCCATCCCGTTTGGCGTAGTTGCCGCATCGCGGCGTCCACGAGTGGATAGCCGGTGCGTCCCTCTCGCCAGGCGTCAAACCAATCTTGCCGATTGGGGAAAGGCAGTTGGCGGTATGCCGAGCGAAAGCTTGTCTCCGCCGCGTGAGGAAAATGCCAGAGTAACTGCTGATAGAACTCGCGCCAGATCAGTTCATTGAGCCAGGCGCTGGCGCCGGGTCCTGATGTCTCTGAGGCGAGCGCGATGGCTGCGCGAATGCTGAGGGTGCCGAAGCGCAGATGCGGCGAGAGACGTGATGTCCCGTTCAGGGCTGGAAAATCGCGTTGTTGATGATATTGGTCGATCCGCGTGGCGAAGACAGCCAGCGCATGCTGGGCGTCGTCTTCTTCGGCGAACCAGCCCAGGGGCTCTAAATCGGTGTTGGCGAAACCGAGCTCAGGGAGGGTGGGAAGTGGATGTTCTTTCAGCGGACAGAGCTTATGCAGTAGCGCGTGGCTCTGCCAGGGCTGCCATGCCTCGGGAGATAGCTGGGCAAGCCAGGCGCGCTTATAGGGCGTAAAAACGGTATAGGGCCGACCGGTACGCGTCAGAAGTTGGTCGCGTGCGAAAAGAACATGGTCTTGTATCAGCTCCAACCGGCTTCCTTGCGCGGACAACGCTTCGTCGACGGCGGCGTCGCGTGTTCGGGCGTCGGGTTCGTAATCCTCCGCCGCATAAACGGCCGACACGCCAAACGTTCTCGCCAAGCGGCATATTGCGGCGGCGGGATGGTCCACGGCTACGACCAGATCACTGCCATGAGCCCGTAGCCGTCGTTTTAGCGAGGACAGGCTGCGCCAAATGAACGCCACCCGTCGGTCATCTCGTGGCAAGGGCGTCAGAATGGTCGGATCAAAAATAAACACGCAAACCACGCGCTCATGATGGTTCAGCGCCGTGAACAGCGCCGCATTGTCCGTGAGACGCAGGTCGCGACGAAACCAGAAGATCGCACTATTTGATGCCATGGAGGGTTTCCTGTCGCCTAGTGGCGAGGGCGATACGGTCAATGGAGTTGTTGTTTTTACAACACTACATAAAAAAATCGAATGTTTTGTTGTTAATTTGCAACGCGTAGATTTTGGGTTGTATTTTATATTAATCAATGCGTTGCATGTTTTTCTTTAGTTTTTACTGTGCAAATATGCCTCACTTTTGGCGTCCATTTTGTATTTTTGCAACGGGGGATTTATAGTCCGCTCATAACCGCCGACGCGTAACGGTGGTGACAAAAAGTTCGGACAATTTACCGTCACGAACATATTTAATTGACTTCGAAAGGAATGAGCGATGAACAAAAAGCTGATCGCTGTCGCACTGGCTGCCCTGCCGGTTGCCGCTATGGCCGATGTGACCATCTACGGCACGATGGCAGGCAGTCTGCAACATGACACCGTTTCCAACCAGGCTTCGCAAAACCGCGTGGAAGATGACACCTCCATCATCGGTTTCAAGGGTACTGAAGATCTGGGCAACGGCCTGAAGACCATTTGGCAAATCGAAAACCGTCTGCACCTCGATGGCACGGGCGGCACGAACGATACCCTGGCCTCGCGTCAAACTTGGGTTGGCTTGGATGGCGGCAACCTGGGTCAAGTTCGCTTGGGTCGTATCAACAACTTCCAGAACGACCAAGACAACGTCGACCAATGGCAGTATAACAGCGAGTTCTACTATAACAGCCCGGCTAAGACCGACGGTCAAATGTCCGGCGCTAACGGTCTGGGCATCTTCACCAACACCGGTGCCCGTCTGAAGAACTCGGTTCGTTACGACTCCGCAACCTTCGCTGGCTTCAGCGGCGGCCTGATGTATTCGTTCGGCGAGAACAAGCCGAAGGGCTCCAATGCTGACGGTTCCACCAGCGCTTCCGATATCGCTGGTCTGGGCCTGAACTACACCTACGGCCCGGTATCTGGTCACTATTCGTACCAGAAGGAATTCAACCCGGCTTCGCAAGTGGGCGCTAACCGTAATCAAACGGCTTCCAAGCACTACTTGGAAGTGGACTTGAACCAAGACAACCTGTTCGTGGGCGCAGCCTATGCCTACGCGACCGGTTACGACTGGCAAGATACCCTGGCCGGCGATAACGGCGGCACCACTGCGTCGTACACCTGGAACGGCAACAACTCCGTTGGCGCTCAGCTGAAGACCCGTCAGGCTGCACTGTCGGCTGCGTACGCTTTCGGCCCCATCAAGCCGAAGATCACTTTCGCCAAGGGCTGGGATGAAAGCGCCAATGGCAACTCGATCTCCAACTCCGGTTACGAACAGTACGTTCTGGGTGTTGACTACGCGTTGTCGAAGCGCACCACCGCCGGTGTGGCTTATGGCCGCATCAAGTTCGATAAGAACACCGCGCTGGCTCAAGAATGGAACGCTGGTTCCGACGTGACCGTGAAGACCCTGGCCTTCACCTTCGCACACAACTTCTAATCCGAGATCCATCGGTTAGTGTTGAACAAGGGCTGCTTCGGCAGCCCTTTTTCTTTATGTGTTTTAGCTCTTGGGCAAGCGAGGCAGGTCGCGCAGCGTGCGGATGCGATGGTCGACGTAGACGGGGCGGCGCGGCGAGAGAGAAAGCCAGACGGTGCGCATGCCGAGCGATTTGGCTGTGCGCAAATTTTCCAGGCTATCTTCCACCATGATGCAGCTGGCAGGCGCGAGCCGCTCGCGCGCGCAGACGGTAATGAAGGCGAGCGGGTTCGGCTTGGGGCGGTAGCCGACACGCTCGATGCCGTAGAGCGCGTGGAATAACCGGTCAATACCCATGTGGCGGGTGATTTGCTCGACGTAGGCTTGCGGGCCGTTGGAGAGCAGTATCTTACGCCCGGGCAGGTGCGCGAGTAGCGAGACGCCGCGGTGATCCCATTCTATGAGCGGCACCAGCTCCTCCAGGGCGTGGGTTTCGCGCAAAAAGACGTCCGGATCGATGGCGTGGTGGCGTCGCATGCCATGCATGGTGGCGCCGTAACGCAAGTAATAGTGGCGTCTTAGGGCTTGTGCCTCCATCTCGTTCAATCCCAGCTGACGCATGATGTAATGCGTCATGCTGCGGCTGATGTGGGGGAAGATGCCTGCATCGGCATTGTGCAGGGTGTTGTCGAGATCGAATATCCAGGTGGGCGGCAAGCGGCGGCTCCAGGGTGGGGATAATCGCAGCGTAGCGGGAGGGTGCTGGCGGCGGCAAGATGATTTACCCGAGAGGTAAACAATTTTCTGACACAGTGCTTGACGGGAGTAGGCCCTACGCGTATAGTTCGCTCTCTCCGCTGCAGCAACAACGCAGCACCGCTCTTTAACAGAACAGAACAACCGATAGGTGTGAGTGCCGGGGGAGCCCGACACTTGCACTGCAAGAGACAGAAAGTAACCTTCGGGTTTCTTTGAAGTCCTTGCGTGCCAAA
>Ga0213872_10001424_pt1 | contig 15701 bp, 11 predicted proteins | sample VelepicomBERX_R2_FD_160071 | JGI IMG/M metagenome (GOLD analysis project Ga0213872, IMG submission 160071) | Rhizosphere microbial communities from Vellozia epidendroides in rupestrian grasslands, the National Park of Serra do Cipo, Brazil - RX_R2 | ecosystem: Host-associated > Plants > Roots >...
GATCGTAGCCCTTGGCTTCACCGCCGAATTTCTTCGACAGAATCGTGGTGATAGCGGCGGTCAGGGTGGTCTTGCCATGGTCCACGTGACCGATGGTGCCGACGTTTACGTGCGGTTTGGTCCGCTCGAACTTTTCTTTTGCCATTTTTGCAAAATCCTTAAGATAAAGAACATTAATCAGGGCGGGGCTTAGACCCCGCCACTGCGCGCATTACTTCTTAGCGTTCATGACCGCTTCGGCAACGTGCTTCGGCGCCTCGGAGTAGTGCTTGAACTCCATCGAGTAGGTCGCACGACCCTGAGTAGCGGAACGCAAGTCGGTCGAGTAGCCGAACATCTCGGCCAGCGGCACTTCAGCCTTGATCTTCTTACCGCCCAGGCCGTCGTCGTCCATGCCTTGAACGATACCGCGGCGACGGTTCAAGTCACCCATGACATCGCCCATGTACTCTTCCGGCGTTTCCACTTCCACGGCCATCATCGGTTCGAGGATGACCGGCTTGGCGCGGCGCATGGCTTCCTTGAAGGCCAGCGAGCCGGCCAATTCGAAGGCGATCTGCGACGAGTCAACGTCGTGGTACGAACCGAAGGTCAGGCGAACGGTCACGTCCACCACCGGGAAACCGGCCAGGATACCGTTGTTCAGGGTGTTCTTGATCCCCTTGTCGACGGACGGGATGAATTCGCGCGGGATCACGCCACCCTTGATTTCGTCGAAGAACTGGTAGCCCTTGCCCTCGCCGGACGGTTCCAGCGTGATCACGGCGTGACCATACTGACCCTTACCGCCCGATTGCTTGACGTGCTTACCTTCCACGTCGGTAACGGTTTGGGTGATGGTTTCGCGGTAGGCCACTTGCGGCGCGCCGACGTTGGCTTCAACGCCGAATTCGCGCTTCATGCGGTCAACCAGAATTTCCAGGTGCAGTTCGCCCATACCGGAAATAATGGTCTGGCCCGATTCTTCATCGGTACGAACGCGGAACGACGGATCTTCCTTGGCCAGGCGGTTCAGGGCGACGCCCATCTTTTCCTGGTCGGCCTTGGTCTTCGGCTCAACGGCAACGTGAATCACCGGATCCGGGAAGACCATGCGCTCGAGGATCAACGGCGCGTCGATGGCGCACAAGGTTTCACCGGTGGTGACTTCCTTCAGGCCGATCGCAGCGGCGATGTCGCCGGCGAAGACTTCTTCGATTTCCTTACGGTCGTTGGCGTGCATCTGCACGATACGGCCGATACGTTCCTTCTTACCCTTGACCGAGTTCAGCACGGTATCGCCGGTCTTCACCACGCCGGAGTAGACGCGGAAGAAGGTCAGCTGGCCGACGTACGGGTCGTTCATCAACTTGAACGCCAGCGCGGAGAACGGCTCGGTATCCGAGGCATGGCGCTCGGCCGGAGAACCGTCATCCAGTTCACCCGGTACCGGCGGCACGTCAACCGGGCTCGGCAACAGTTCGATCACGGCGTCCAGCATGCGCTGAACACCCTTGTTCTTGAACGCGGAGCCGCACAGCATCGGTTGGATTTCGCAACGCAGCGTGCGCTGACGCAGACCGTAAACAATTTCCTCTTCCGACAATTCGCCGGTTTCCAGGTACTTGTTCATCGTGTCTTCGTCGACTTCGGCAGCGGCTTCGATCATCTTTTCGCGCCACTCTTCAGCCACGGCAACCAACTCGGCCGGGATGTCGCCATATTCGAACTTCATGCCTTGCGAGGCTTCGTCCCAAATGATGGCCTTCATCTTCAGCAGGTCAACCACGCCGGTGAAGCCGTCTTCGGCGCCGATCGGCACAACGATAGGCACCGGATTGCCGCGCAGGCGGGTCTTCACTTGATCAACCGCACGGAAGAAGTTGGCGCCTTGACGGTCCATCTTGTTCACGAAGGCGATACGCGGAACCTTGTACTTGTTCGCCTGACGCCATACGGTTTCGGATTGCGGCTGTACGCCGCCGACCGCGCAGTACACCATGACCGCGCCATCCAGAACGCGCATCGAACGTTCCACCTCGATGGTGAAGTCCACGTGTCCCGGGGTGTCGATGATGTTGAAGCGATGCTCCGGGAACTGCAACCCCATACCTTTCCAGAAGGTAGTGGTTGCGGCGGAGGTAATGGTGATGCCACGTTCCTGCTCTTGCTCCATCCAGTCCATGGTGGCAGCGCCGTCATGAACCTCGCCAATCTTGTGGTTCACACCGGTGTAATACAGGATACGCTCGGTAGTGGTCGTCTTACCGGCATCGATGTGAGCGCTAATACCAATATTGCGGTAACGCTCAATAGGGGTTTTCCTAGCCACGGCCTTAACCTTATCGGTAGGTTGATCTTAGAAGCGGAAGTGCGAGAAGGCCTTGTTGGCTTCTGCCATGCGGTGAACTTCTTCACGCTTCTTCAGCGCGCCGCCGCGACCTTCGGCCGCGTCGAGCAATTCGCCGGCCAGGCGCAGGTCCATGGACTTTTCGCCGCGCTTGCGAGCGGCATCGCGCAGCCAGCGCATGGCCAGAGCCATACGACGAGCCGGACGGACTTCAACAGGAACTTGATAGTTGGCGCCACCGACACGGCGGCTCTTTACTTCTACGACCGGCTTGGCATTGGAGATCGCGGTGTTGAACACTTCGATCGGATTCTTGCCGGTCTTCTTTTCGATTTGATCCAACGCGCCGTAGATGATGCGTTCGGCAACCGACTTCTTGCCGTCGATCATCACGACGTTCATGAATTTGGACAGATCTTGGCTGCCGAACTTCGGATCCGGCAAGATCTCGCGCTTGGGGACTTCTCTGCGTCTTGGCATTGCTATTCCTTCACTATTCAGTTGAGCATCATGCTCATGGCGCCCATGGGGAGCGACCACTTACTCGACGGCGACACGCCGCCGGCACACGGCACACGTCGATTACTTAGGACGCTTGGCACCGTACTTGGAGCGGGACTGCTTACGGTCTTTCACGCCTGCGGTATCGAGCGAGCCGCGAACGGTGTGGTAACGCACACCCGGCAAGTCCTTCACACGACCGCCGCGGATCAATACCACGGAGTGTTCTTGCAGGTTGTGGCCTTCACCGCCGATGTACGAAATCACTTCGAAACCGTTGGTCAGACGTACCTTGCACACCTTACGCAGAGCCGAGTTCGGCTTCTTCGGGGTGGTGGTGTATACGCGGGTGCACACGCCACGCTTTTGCGGGCAGGCTTCCAGCGCAGGCACCTTGCTTTTCACCGTAAGGGCGAGACGGCCCTTGCGGACCAGTTGGTTAATGGTTGGCATTACGCTCAGTTCCTAGTTGAGTCCACACGGCGGCAACACGCCGCCATGAAAGAGGGTGGATTATATTTTAGTCAACAAGCCACCGTCAATGGAAAACACGCTGCCATTCAACGGTTTAGCGTTGAATGGGCAGCGTTGTTTACTTAAAGCCACAAATACGCAGCTTATTCGTTACTTTCCAGGCTGGTTTGCGGCGTTTCCAGCGACATCGACGCCTCGGTGAACAGCTCCGGCGAGTCCGGATCGCGGCGGCGGTTGCGGTGGTAAGCCAAGCCCGTGCCCGCCGGAATCAGACGGCCGACGATCACGTTTTCCTTCAGACCGCGCAGATCGTCGCGTTTACCCATGATAGCCGCTTCGGTCAGCACGCGCGTGGTTTCCTGGAACGACGCAGCGGAGATGAACGAGTCGGTCGACAGCGAAGCCTTGGTGATACCCAACAGCACGTTGTCGAACTGAGCCAGTTCCTTGCTTTCCGCGGTCATGCGATCGTTGGTTTCCAGCACTTCGGCGCGCTCCACCTGTTCGCCCAGGATGAACTCGGTGCCGCCGGCATCGGTGATGACGACGCGACGCAGCATCTGGCGGATGATCACCTCGATGTGCTTGTCGTTAATCTTCACACCTTGCAGACGGTACACTTCCTGTACTTCCTGAACGATGTAGCGCGCCAGCGCCTCGATACCCTGCAGGCGCAGAATATCGTGCGGATCCACCGCGCCGTCGACGATCAATTCGCCGCGGTTGACCACCTGACCGTCGTGAACCAGCACGTGCTTGTCCTTCGGAATCAGGTTTTCGAAGGCATTGCCTTCGAGGTCGGTGATGATCAGGCGCTGTTTGCCCTTGGTGTCCTTACCGAACGACACGGTGCCGGTCACTTCGGCCAGCATGCCCGCATCCTTGGGCGAACGGGCTTCGAACAGCTCGGCCACACGCGGCAGACCACCGGTAATATCGCGGGTCTTGGTCGTTTCCTGCGGAATACGCGCCAGTACCTCGCCCTTGCCGACTTCCTGGCCGTCCTTGACGGTAATGATGGCGCCGACTTGGAAGGTGATCGACACCGACGCATCGGAACCGGCCAACTTCACTTCGCTGCCCGTCTCGTCCAAGAGCTTCACCAACGGACGCAGCAGTTTCGACTGCGAGCCGGCGCGGCGCTTCGGATCGATAACCACCAACGTCGACAGACCGGTCACTTCGTCCACTTGCTTGGCTACGGTCACGCCTTCTTCGACGTTTTCGAACTTCACACGGCCAGCGTATTCGGTGATGATCGGACGGGTGTGCGGATCCCAGGTCGCCAGAACATGGCCGGCCTTGATTGCCAGACCGTCGGTGACAAGCAAGGTGGCGCCGTACGGTACCTTATGGCGTTCGCGCTCGCGGCCGATGTCGTCGTGGATCACCACTTCGCCCGAGCGGGTGATCACGATCAGCTCGCCCTTGGTGTTGGTGACGTAGCGCATCTGGCTGGAGAAGCGCACGGTGCCGTTCGACTTGGTTTCCACTTGGCTCGCCGCCGCGTTACGCGAAGCGGCACCACCGATGTGGAAGGTACGCATCGTCAGCTGGGTACCCGGTTCACCGATCGACTGCGCGGCAATCACGCCGACGGCCTCGCCGGCATTGACTTCCTTACCGCGGCCCAGATCGCGGCCGTAGCACTTGGCGCACAGACCGTAGCGGGTATCGCAGGTAATCGGCGTGCGCACCTTGACTTCGTCGATGCCCAGATTGTCGATCATGTCCACCAGTTGCTCATCAAGCAGCGAACCGGCTTCGATGACGGTTTCGCCGGTCGACGGGTCGACGATGTCGATCGCGGCCACGCGGCCGAGGATACGGTCGCGCAGCGCTTCAATCACGTCACCGCCTTGCAGCACGGCCTTCATGGTGAAGCCATTGGTCGTGCCGCAATCGTCCTCGATGACCACCAGATCCTGGGTCACGTCGACCAGACGACGGGTCAGGTAACCGGAGTTAGCGGTCTTCAACGCGGTATCCGCCAGACCCTTACGGGCACCGTGGGTCGAGATGAAGTACTGCAACACCGTCAGACCTTCGCGGAAGTTCGAGGTAATCGGCGTTTCGATAATCGAGCCGTCCGGCTTGGCCATCAGGCCCCGCATACCGGCCAGCTGCTTGATCTGCGCCACGGAACCCCGGGCGCCGGAGTCGGCCATCATGTAAATCGAGTTGAACGATTCCTGATCGACTTCCTTGCCGTCGCGGTCGAATACCTTCTGCTTGGACAGCTCGTCCATCATCGCCTTGGCGACCTTGTCGCCCGTGCGGCCCCAGATATCGACCACCTTGTTGTAGCGCTCGCCCTGGGTGACCAGACCTTGACGGTACTGTTCCTCGATTTCCTTCACTTCCTTGTGCGCTTCGGCCAGGAGTTCCGGTTTCTTGGTCGGTACCAGCATGTCGTCGACGCAAATCGAGATGCCGCCGCGGGTCGAGAAGGCAAAACCGGTGTACATCAGCTGATCGGCGAAGATCACCGTGTCGCGAATGCCGCAACGACGGAACGACGCATTGATCAGCTTGGAGATTTCCTTCTTCTTCAGCGCCTTGTTGATGTGCTCGAAACCCAGGCCCTTCGGCAGGATATCGGACAACAGCGCGCGGCCGACGGTGGTCTCGTAGCGCTTGATCACCGGCTGGAATTCGCCCTGTTCGTCCTTTTCCCATTCCTTCAGGCGGACGGTGATGCGGGTGGCCAATTCCACTTGGCGGGTTTCATAGGCGCGGTGCACTTCCTTGGTGTCGGCGAACACCATGCCCTCGCCCTTGCCGTTGACCTTATCGCGGGTCATGTAGTACAGACCCAAGACGATATCCTGCGACGGCACGATGATCGGCTCGCCGTTGGCGGGCGACAGCACGTTGTTGGTGGCCAGCATCAGCGTGCGGGCTTCCATCTGCGCTTCGAGGCTCAACGGCACGTGAACGGCCATTTGGTCACCGTCGAAGTCGGCGTTGAACGCCGCGCAGACCAGCGGGTGCAGCTGGATGGCCTTGCCTTCGATCAGCACCGGCTCAAAAGCCTGAATACCCAGGCGGTGCAGCGTCGGGGCGCGGTTGAGCAACACCGGATGTTCGCGGATGACGTCTTCCAGGATGTCCCAGACTTCCGGCACTTCCTGCTCGACCAGCTTCTTGGCCGCCTTGATGGTAGAGGCCAGGCCCATCACTTCCAACTTGTGGAAAATGAACGGCTTGAACAGTTCGAGCGCCATCTTCTTCGGCAGGCCGCACTGATGCAGGCGCAACGTCGGGCCAACGGTAATCACCGAACGGCCGGAGTAGTCGACGCGCTTACCCAGCAGGTTCTGACGGAAGCGACCGCCCTTACCCTTGATCATGTCGGCCAGCGACTTGAGCGGACGCTTGTTGGCGCCGGTCATCGCCTTGCCGCGGCGACCGTTGTCGAGCAGCGAGTCGACCGACTCTTGCAACATGCGCTTTTCGTTGCGCACGATGATGTCAGGCGCGCGCAGTTCGAGCAGGCGCTTCAGACGGTTGTTACGGTTGATGACGCGGCGATACAGGTCATTCAGGTCCGAGGTGGCGAAGCGGCCGCCGTCCAGCGGAACCAGCGGACGCAGCTCCGGCGGCAATACCGGCAGCACTTCCAGAATCATCCACTCGGGCTTCATGCCGGAGCGCAGGAAGGCTTCCAGCACCTTCAGGCGCTTGGCGATCTTCTTGATCTTGGTGTCTGAACCGGTGCTTTCCAGTTCGCGGCGCAACGTTTCGATCTCGCGATCGAGATCGAGGCTGCGCAGCAGTTCGCGCACGGCTTCGGCGCCCATCATGGCCTTGAACTCTTCACCGTACTGGTCTTCCTTGTCCAGGAAGTCCTCTTCGGTCAAAAGCTGGGCGCGGGTCAGCGGCGTCATGCCCGGGTCGGTCACGACGAACGCTTCGAAATACAACACGCGCTCAATGTCGCGCAGGGTCATGTCGAGCACCATGCCCAAACGGGACGGCAGGCTCTTCAGGAACCAGATGTGCGCGGTCGGGCTGGCCAGCTCGATGTGGCCCATGCGCTCGCGGCGAACCTTGGACAGCGTCACTTCCACACCGCACTTCTCGCAGATCACGCCGCGGTGCTTCAGGCGCTTGTACTTGCCGCACAAGCACTCGTAATCCTTCACCGGCCCGAAGATGCGGGCGCAGAACAGGCCGTCGCGCTCGGGCTTGAAGGTACGATAGTTGATGGTTTCGGGCTTTTTGACCTCACCGTAAGACCAGGAACGGATCTTGTCCGGTGAAGCGATGCCGATCTTAATCGCATCAAACTCTTCTTCTTGCGTTACTTGCTTAAAGAGGTCGAGCAGAGCTTTCATTGCGTCTCCAGTCAGGGGGGCCGGCGCGGCGATGGCCGCGCCGGCACGCCTATCAATAACGTTCCAGGTCCATGTCGAGGCCGAGCGAGCGGATTTCCTTCACCAATACGTTGAAGGATTCCGGCATACCGGCGTCGATCTTGTGCTCGCCCTTGACGATGTTTTCGTAGACCTTGGTCCGGCCGGTCACGTCGTCGGACTTCACCGTCAGCATTTCTTGCAGCGTGTAGGCGGCACCGTAGGCTTCCAGCGCCCAGACTTCCATTTCACCGAAGCGCTGACCACCGAACTGCGCCTTACCGCCCAGCGGCTGCTGAGTCACCAGGCTGTACGGACCCGTGGAGCGTGCGTGCATCTTGTCGTCGACCAGGTGGTGCAGCTTCAGGTAATGCATCACACCCACAGTCACCTTGCGGTCGAACGCTTCGCCGGTGCGGCCGTCGTACAGCGTCAGCTGGGTCTTGGACTCATTGAAGCCCAACTGCGCGGTGTGCGGATCCTCATCCGGATAAGCCAGGTTCAGCATGTGCCGGATTTCCGCTTCCTTGGCGCCGTCAAAGACCGGCGTAGCAAACGGCATACCCTTCTTCAGATGCTCGGCCAGGTTCAGAATTTCCGCATCGGAGAACGTATCGATCTCTTCCGTCTTGCCGGTCTCGTTATAGACGCGGGTCAAGTATTGGCGGATATCGTGCTCGGCACGTTGCAATCGGACCATTTGGTCTATTTGCTCGCCGATACCCTTGGCGGCCCAGCCCAGGTGAACCTCGAGAATCTGACCGATGTTCATCCGCGACGGTACGCCCAGCGGGTTGAGCACGATGTCTACCGGACGGCCGTCGCCCATGTACGGCATGTCTTCCACCGGAAGAATACGCGATACCACACCCTTGTTACCGTGGCGGCCGGCCATCTTGTCACCGGCTTGCAGACGGCGCTTGACGGCCAAGTAGACCTTGACCATCTTTTGCACGCCCGGGGGCAGTTCGTCGCCTTGGGTCAGCTTGCGCTTCTTGTCTTCGAACTTGAGGTCGAATTCTTCACGCTTCTGCGCCAGACTGTCCTTGATCAGTTCGAGCTGCTTGGCGATGTCTTCGTCGCTCATGCGGATATCGAACCAGTCGTGCTTGGAGGTCAAGCTCTCCAAGTACTCGCTATCGATCACGGTGCCCTTGGCCAGACGCTTCGGTCCGCCATTGGCCGGCTTGCCGGCGATCAGGCGCTCGATACGGCTGAAAGCGTCGTTCTCGAAAATACGCAGCTGGTCGTTCAGGTCCAGGCGATAGCGCTTCAGTTCCGCGTCGATGATCGACTGCGCACGCTTGTCGCGCTCGATGCCTTCGCGGGTGAACACCTGTACGTCGATCACCGTGCCGGTCATGCCGGTCGGTACGCGCAGACTGGTGTCCTTGACGTCGGAGGCCTTCTCGCCAAAGATCGCGCGCAGCAGCTTCTCTTCCGGCGTGAGCTGGGTTTCGCCCTTCGGCGTCACCTTGCCGACCAGCACGTCGCCGGCTTCCACTTCGGCGCCGATATAGACGATGCCGGACTCATCCAGGCGACCCGCCATGCGTTCGGACAGGTTCGGGATGTCACGGGTAATTTCTTCCGGCCCGAGCTTGGTGTCACGCGCGACGACCGACAGTTCCTCGATATGGATCGAGGTGTAGCGGTCTTCAGCCACCACCTTCTCGGAGATCAGAATCGAGTCCTCGAAGTTGTAGCCGTTCCACGGCATGAAGGCGATGGTCATGTTCTGACCCAGCGCCAATTCACCCAGATCGGTCGAGGCGCCATCGGCCACCACGTCGCCCTTGGCGAGCTTGTCGCCGACACGCACGACCGGACGCTGGTTGATGTTGGTGTTCTGGTTGGAGCGGGTGAACTTGGTCAGGTTGTAGATATCCACGCCCACTTCACCAGCAGTCGCTTCATCGTCGTTGACGCGGATCACCACGCGGTTGGCGTCGACGAGGTCGACCACGCCGCCGCGGCGGGCAACGACCGTCGTGCCGGAGTCGATGGCCACGTCACGCTCGATGCCGGTGCCGACGTACGGCTTTTCCGGACGCAGGCACGGCACGGCCTGACGCTGCATGTTGGCGCCCATCAAGGCACGGTTGGCGTCATCGTGCTCCAGGAACGGAATCAGCGAGGCGGCGACGGAGACCACCTGGCCGGTAGCCACGTCCATGTACTGCACGCGATCCGGGGTGGCCAGAATGGTTTCGCCCTTCTCACGGCAGGTCACCAGGTCGTCGATCAGACGGCCTTCGCCATCCAGCTCGGCGTTGGCCTGAGCGATGACGTAGCGGCCTTCTTCAATGGCGGACAGATAATCGATCTCGTCGGTCACCTTGCCATCCGCCACCTTGCGATACGGGGTTTCCAGGAAGCCATACTCGTTGGTGCGGGCATAGACCGACAGCGAGTTGATCAGACCGATGTTCGGGCCTTCCGGCGTTTCGATCGGGCACACGCGGCCGTAGTGGGTCGGATGCACGTCGCGCACTTCGAAGCCGGCGCGTTCGCGGGTCAGACCGCCCGGGCCAAGAGCCGAAACGCGGCGCTTGTGGGTAATTTCCGACAGCGGGTTGGTCTGGTCCATAAACTGCGACAACTGGCTCGAACCGAAGAACTCCTTGATCGCGGCGCTGACCGGCTTGGCGTTGATCAGATCATGCGGCATCAGGTTGTCGGACTCGGCTTGATTCAAGCGTTCCTTGACGGCACGTTCAACGCGCACAAGGCCCGCGCGGAATTGGTTCTCAGCCAATTCGCCCACCGAACGCACGCGGCGGTTGCCCAAGTGATCGATGTCGTCGACTTCGCCACGACCGTTGCGCAGCTCGGTCAGGATGGCGATGACCGAAACGATGTCCTCGGTCGACAGCGTACCTTCCATCACATCGCGGCGCGACGAGAACTTCTCGCCGATGAGCAGCTTGAACCACTCCGGGGTCTTGTCATCGAACTTGTACTGATAGGTGCGGGTATTGAACTTCATGCGGCCCACGCGCGACAGATCGTAGGTTTCTTCGCTGAAGAACAAACGCTGGAACAGCTGCTCGACCGCATCTTCGGTCGGCGGCTCACCAGGACGCATCATGCGGTAGATCGCGACGCGCGCCTGCATCTGGTCTTGGATGTCATCCACGCGCAGGGTCTGCGAAATGTAAGCGCCCTGATCCAGATCGTTGGTGAACAGCACGTCGATTTCGGAGGCTTCGGTCAGCGCAAGCTTAGCCAGCCCTTCTTCGCTGATTTCCTCGTTGGCGCGGGCAATCACTTCACCGGTGTCGGTATTGATTACGGCGCGCGCCAGCACGCGACCCAGCAACGCATCGGCCGGCACTTCGACGCGGTCGAGCGAGGCATTCTGGATGTCGCGGATATGCTTGGCGGTGATGCGCTTGTCCTTGGCCACAATCAGCTTGCCGTCCGCGCCCACCAGGTCGAACTTGGCCACTTCACCCTTCAGACGCTCCGCCACGACCTTCATGAACACGCCGTTCTTGGTCAGGTAGAAGGTGTCGAAGCTGTAGAACTCGGCCAGGATTTGTTCTTCCGTGTAGCCCAGCGCCTTGAGCAGGATGGTCACCGGCATCTTGCGACGGCGGTCGATACGGAAGTACAGCAGATCCTTCGGGTCGAATTCGAAGTCAAGCCAGGAGCCGCGGTACGGAATCACGCGCGCCGAGAACAGCAGCTTGCCCGAGGAGTGCGTCTTGCCGCGGTCATGCTCGAAGAATACGCCCGGACTGCGGTGCAGCTGGCTGACGATGACCCGTTCGGTACCGTTGATGATGAAGGACCCGTTGGTGGTCATGAGCGGAATTTCGCCCATGTACACTTCGTTTTCGCGTACTTCCTTCACCACAGGCTTGGACGACTCCTTATCGAAGATCGTCAGGCGAATGCGGGCACGCAACGGCGCGGCAAAGGTAATGCCGCGCAATTGGCACTCCTGCACGTCGAACGGAGGCTCGCCAAGAATGTAGTGTGCAAAGTCCAGACGGGCATAACCGTTGTGACTGATGATCGGGAAGATCGACTTGAAAGCAGCCTGCAGACCAACATCCTTGCGCAGATCAACCGATGTGCCCAGTTGCAGAAATTCGGTATACGAATCGATCTGGGTCGCCAACAGGAATGGGACGTCGAGAACACTAGCACGTTTCGCAAAGCTCTTACGAATACGCTTCTTCTCAGTAAACGAATAACTCATAGAGTCTCCATCGAGGTGGGTGGCGCAAGAAACCAAATGTCAGCAACCACACGCTTATGAATTGCTGGCGTTTGCCATCTTGATTGTTCTACTTACAAGCGCAACAAGGCTGGCGGATTTCTCCGCCAGCCTTCCTTCTTTTTTCAAAGAAGATTACTTGATTTCAGCCTTGGCACCGGCTTCAGTCAGTTGCTTAGCGATGTCATCAGCTTCAGCCTTGGTAACGGCTTCCTTAACGGTCTTCGGAGCGCCGTCAACCAGGTCCTTCGCTTCCTTCAGGCCCAGGCCGGTGATCGTGCGAACGACCTTGATCACGTTAACCTTGTTGTCGCCGATAGCGGTCAGGATCACGTCGAACTCGGTCTTCTCTTCAGCGGCAGCAGCGCCACCAGCAGCCGGGCCAGCGGCAACGGCAACGGCGGCGGCGGACACGCCGAACTTCTCTTCGAACGCCTTAACCAGGTCGTTCAGTTCCATAACGGTCAAGCCGGCAACGGCGTCAAGGATGTCTTCTTTGGTGATTGCCATGTGAAAATCTCCAGAAATCTGTATATATCAAAAAGGTTAAGCGGCTTCGGCCTGCTTCTTCTCGGCCAGGGCAGCCAGCGCGCGGGCAAAGCCAGCGACCGGAGCCTGCATAACGAACAGAAGCTTGGACAGCAGTTCTTCGCGGCTCGGGATGTTCGCCAGCTCGCTAACTTGAGCGGCATTCAGCACCTGACCGTTGTAGGAACCTGCCTTGACGACGATCTTGTCGTCGGCCTTCGCGAATTGATGGAGCACTTTGGCTGCAGCAACCGGATCAACAGAGATACCGTAGACCAGCGGACCAACCATTTGGTCTGCCAGACCTTCAAACGCGGTACCTTGCACGGCGCGACGCACCAGCGTGTTCTTCAGAACGCGCAGGTACACGCCGTTCTCACGTGCCTTGGCACGGAGTTGGGTCATGCTGCTAACCTCGATCCCCCGATATTCGGCGATTACGATGGACTGAGCATCGGCCAGCTTGGCAGATACTTCAGAAACGACCGCCTTCTTATCTTCAAGATTGAGACTCAAGGTCTACCTCCTAGTCTGAAATGAAGTGCGAACATCGCACTCCGCTTTGCAGCGGCGACCTTTCAGGAGACATCATGCACACGGTTCGGTGGTGCCCATGGGCAGAATTGAACTGCCGACCTCTCCCTTACCAAGGGAGTGCTCTACCCCTGAGCTACATGGGCGCGAAACGTTGAAGCCTTCTATTCGGGTACACCATCTGCGTAGGATGCTGTGAACAGCTATTAAGCCTTGCGGCACCTACGGTCTTTGACAATCTGGCGGGACGAGCCCGCCAGCCCAAAGCCTTGGCAGGCTTGCGCCTGCCGCACCCCCTGCGCTTACGCGCTGAGGCTGCTGGTATCGATACGAACGCCGATGCCCATCGTGCAGGAAACAGCGGCCTTCTTCAGATACTGACCCTTGGCAGCGGCCGGCTTGGCCTTCTGCAGGGCATCGATCAGTGCAACCAGGTTTTCACGCAGCGCGGCGGCCTCGAACGAAGCGCGGCCGATCGTGGCGTGAACGATACCGGCCTTATCGGTACGGTATTGAACCTGACCTGCCTTAGCGTTCTTCACGGCTTCGGCAACGTTCGGGGTCACGGTGCCAACCTTCGGGTTCGGCATCAAACCGCGCGGACCGAGGATTTGACCCAGCTGACCGACGACGCGCATCGCGTCCGGCGCGGCGATCACGACGTCGAAGTCCATTTGACCCGCCTTGACCTGATCGGCCAAGTCGTCGAAACCAACCACATCGGCGCCAGCGTCGCGAGCGGCGTCAGCAGCGGCGCCTTGGGCGAACACGGCAACGCGAACGCTCTTACCGGTACCGCGCGGCAGCACTACGGCGCCACGGACAACTTGGTCGGACTTACGCGGATCGACGCCCAGATTGACGGCAACGTCGATCGATTCGTCGAACTTGGCGGTAGCGGCTTCTTTGATCAGCGCCAGGGCTTCGTCAACCGGGTAGAGCTTGTTGCGGTCAACCTTAGCAACCAGGGCTTGCATGCGCTTGGAGACTTTAGCCATTTACACACCCTCCACTTCGAGACCCATGGAGCGAGCGGAACCGGCGATGGTGCGCACAGCGGCATCCATGTCGGCGGCAGTCAGATCCGGCTGCTTGGTCTTGGCGATTTCTTCCAGTTGAGCGCGGGTTACCTTGCCAACCTTCTGAGTATTGGCGCGTTGGCTACCCTTCTGGATACCGGCGGCCTTCTTCAGCAGAATGGTGGCCGGCGGGGTCTTCATGATGAAGGTGAAGGACTTGTCCGCGAAAGCGGTGATCACAACCGGAATCGGCAGACCCGGCTCAACGCCTTGGGTCTGGGCGTTGAACGCCTTGCAGAATTCCATGATGTTCAGACCACGCTGACCGAGGGCCGGGCCGATAGGCGGCGACGGATTGGCCTTGCCAGCGGGCACTTGCAGCTTGATATAGCCGACAATCTTCTTTGCCACGATTTACACTCCTAAGATGGGTATAGCGCAGACGCAAGTCCGCTTCCCAGACGAAAGGGGTAGATTATACACGCCCTTCCACATACTTGCCAAGCAAAGATCAGACTTTTTCTACTTGGCTAAAATCCAGCTCGACCGGGGTATCACGACCGAAAATCTGTACCGACACGCGCAACTTGTTGCGCTCGTAGCTCACTTCGTCCACGGTGCCGTTAAAGTCGTTGAATGGACCATCGGTCACACGCACCCGCTCGCCCACCACGAACAACACCTTCGGACGGGGCTTCTCCACCCCCTCCTGGATCTGTTGCATCATGGCGTCAACTTCCCGCTTAGGAATCGGCGCAGGCTTGTTGGCGGTGCCGCCGATAAACCCCGTCACCTTGGGCGTACTCTTGACCAAGTGCCAGGTTTCGTCGGTCATTTCCATTTCGATCAGCACGTAGCCCGGGTAGAACTTACGTTCCGTGATCGAACGGCGACCGTTCTTGATGTCGACCACTTCTTCCACCGGCACCAGAACTTGACCAAAGAGGTCCGCTACTTCGGAGCGATCGATGCGCTCGCGCAGCGCCTTTTGCACGCTCTTTTCAAAACCCGAATAGGCGTGCACGACATACCAGCGTTTTGCCATTTATCTCTCAACCTCGACCGAGAATCACGTCGTAGACCAACCAGGTCAGCCCCGAATCGATCAGCCACATGAACAGTGCCAGGACGGCAACGAACAGAAAGACGATCCCCGTCATCTGCATGGCCTCCTTGCGCGAAGGCCACACCACCTTACGCCCCTCGACCACCGCCTCGCGGGCGTACGTGACGAACGCGCGCCCCGGTTCCGTCACCCAGACGACACCCGCGGCCAGCACCAACGCCACAAACATGGCCAGGACGCGCAAGAAGCTCTGCGCCTCCGGAATCATATAGAAGCCCACGACGCCAGCGGCGATCAGCAGACCAGCCAGGGACAGCTTGATTTTGTCTTGCATTTCCATACGGAATGTTCTCAGCGCGTATGTGACAAAAGACCAACCGGCGCAATAGCGCCGGTTAGTCTTACTTGGCAGGCCAGGAGGGTCTCGAACCCCCAACCCTCGGTTTTGGAGACCGATACTCTACCAATTGAGCTACTGGCCTAAAACCTGTTACAGCTTACTTCAAAATCTTGGCTACAACGCCGGCGCCGACGGTGCGGCCGCCTTCGCGAATCGCGAAGCGCAGACCTTCTTCCATGGCGATCGGAGCGATCAGTTCAACCGTGATCGACACGTTGTCGCCCGGCATCACCATTTCCACGCCTTCGGCCAGCGATACCGCGC
>Ga0213872_10001425_pt1 | contig 15696 bp, 18 predicted proteins | sample VelepicomBERX_R2_FD_160071 | JGI IMG/M metagenome (GOLD analysis project Ga0213872, IMG submission 160071) | Rhizosphere microbial communities from Vellozia epidendroides in rupestrian grasslands, the National Park of Serra do Cipo, Brazil - RX_R2 | ecosystem: Host-associated > Plants > Roots >...
GTCGCCCTGCATCTGGCCTTCGCCAAGCTGGTGGCTGATGGCGTTCTGCCCAGGATCCCGCTCACCGGCCAGGTCGCCGCCATTTCCTGCGGTCTCTATCAGGGCCATGCGGTGCTCGATCTCGATTATGCCGAGGACAGCAACTGCCAGGCCGACGCCAATTTCATCCTGACCGCCGGCGGCGGGATCTGCGAGATCCAGGCCACCGCCGAACAGGATCCCTTCACCGACGCCCAGTTCACCGAGCTGCTCGGCCTGGCCCGTCAAGGCGTTGCCGAGCTTCTGATCCTGCAGAAGGAAGCGATCGGCAAATGACCAGCCGGCGCTGGAGAGGAGGACGGCTGGTGATCGCCAGCCATAATGAGGGCAAGGTGCGGGAGATTCGCGCCTTGTTGGCTCCTTTCGGCGCGGATGTGGTCTCGGCCGGTTCGCTGGGCTTGCCGGAGCCGGAAGAGACCGAAAACAGCTTCATCGGCAACGCTTTGCTCAAGGCCCATGCCGCCGCCAAGGCTGCCGGCCTTCCCGCTTTGGCCGACGATTCCGGCTTGGCTGTCACCGCTTTGGGCGGCGACCCCGGCATCTATTCGGCGCGCTGGGCGGGTCCGGCTAAAGACTTCTCGCTGGCGATGCAAAAGGTCGAGGACGGGCTGGCCGGCAAAAGCGACCGGTCGGCCAAATTCGTCTGCGCGTTGGCTCTTGCCTGGCCGGATGGCCATGCCGAGACGGTGGAGGGCACGGTTTCCGGCCAATTGGTGTGGCCGCCGCGCGGGAAGAACGGCTTCGGCTATGATCCGGTCTTCGTGCCGGCGGGTTACGATATCAGCTTCGGCGAAATGGACCCGGCCCGCAAACATGAGATCAGCCATCGCGCCGACGCGTTCCGGCAAATGGTGGCGCGCTGCTTCGGCCATGAGTGAGAAATTTGGCCTTTATGTCCATTGGCCTTTCTGCCTGTCGAAATGCCCCTATTGCGACTTCAATTCCCATGTCGCCGAGAGCATCGATCAGGCGGCGTGGCGCCAAGCCCTTCTGCGGGAACTCGATGAGGGGGCGGACCGCACGCAAGGCCGTACCGTCACCAGCGTGTTTTTCGGGGGCGGCACTCCGTCGCTGATGGATCCAGCCACCACCGGCGCGCTGATCGAGCGGATCGGCCGGCGCTGGACGGTTGCGGACGATATCGAGATCACGCTGGAAGCCAATCCCGGCACCATCGACGCCCAGCGTTTCAAGGAGATCCGCGCCGCCGGCGTCAACCGGCTGTCGATGGGGCTGCAGGCCCTGGACGATTCCCAGCTCAAATTTCTCGGGCGCGTCCATGACAGCGCACAAGCGGTCAAGGCCGTCGAGCTGGCGCGCGCCACCTTTCCCCGCATCTCCTTCGACCTGATCTATGCCCGTCCCGGCCAATCGCTGGATTCCTGGCGGGCCGAGCTGAACCGCGCCATCGGCATGGCCGCCGATCATCTGTCGCTCTATCAGCTCACCATCGAACCCGGCACCGCCTTCCACCCGATGGCGGCGCGCGGCGATTTCGTCATGCCGGACGACGATCATGCCGCCGCCTTGTTCGAGCTCACTCAGGAAGTCACCGAGGCGGCCGGCTTGCCGGCCTATGAGATTTCCAACCATGCCCGGCCGGGCGCCGAATGCCGGCACAATCTGCTTTACTGGCAGGGCGACGATTTCCTCGGCATCGGCCCCGGCGCTCATGGCCGCCTGACCGATGAAGCCGGGCGCACCACCACCCACCGCCGCCACCGCGCCCCGGAGATCTGGCGCAAGATGGTGATGGAAAGCGGCGTCGGCACCGCCGAAAGCGGCCTGCTGGAACCGGAAGACCGGGTGGTCGAGCTGGTGATGATGGGGCTGCGCTTAACCAGGGGCCTGTCCCTGGCCAAATTCCCCGATCTGGAGGCCGCGCTCGATCCCTACGGCCTGGCCGGGATGATCGGCGAAGGATTTCTGGAAAAAGCCGGCGGCCATCTGCGGGCGACCAATAAGGGCCGCCTGCTGCTCAACCGCGTGATCGAAAAGATCCTGCCCTAATTCACCGCTTCGAGATGAAGCGCCTGGCCGGCCCGCGCCACAAGAGCGCTCACCGTGTCGGTGAGCGAACCCGTCGAAACCACATGGCCGGCGCGGCAGGCCAACGGTATGGATTTCCGCTCGAAGCCGACGGGGGCGGACGAAATCGCGGCGCAGACATGTTCGGACACCAGCCGCGCTTCGGCCGACGTCGCCCCCGGCAGCACCGCCATAAAGATGTCGGCGTCATAACGGCCGACGGCATCGAAGGGCCCGAGGGCGGCGCGCAGCCTTTCCGCGGCCGCGCGCAGCACCTGCTCGCCCGCCGCCGGCCCGAGATCGGCTGTAATTCCGGCCAGATCCTCGATATGGATCAGCAGGATGGCGGCGGGTTTCCGGCATTCGACGGCCGCCACCGCGAGGATCGCCTCGCGATTCCACAGATGGGTGAGAAGGTCGACGCGCGCTTTCAAGTCGAGCTCGTCGTCGGTTTCCGGCAGCGCGGTCTGGACTTCCGACAGAGCGATAGTCTGCAATTCGCGTTCGGCCAGCGCGGCGAGATTGGACAAGGTGTTGTATTGCGCGGCGGTCAGTTCGCGCGACTTGCTGTCGCCGACGCACAGAACCCCGACCCGCTGGCCGTCGAAATGCAGCGGAACACCGGCGTAGAAAACCCAGGAATCGGCCAAGATGCTGTCATGGACCCGGGGATCCGTGCGGGCGTCGCGCACGATGCACACCCCGTCATCCAGCACCGTGTAATGACAGTAGGAGTCTTTCCGCGCCCCTTCGAGACCATCGAAGCCCTGGACGCTCTTGAGCCAGACCATCTTGTCGCCGACGATATCGAGACAGGCCAGCGGCACGTCCAGTTGGGCGCGGGCCATCCGCGTAATGGCGTCGAAGCGCTCTTCCGCCGGGGTTCCCAGCAGACGGAGTCTTTTCACGGCGGCGAGGCGTCGCGCCTCGTCCGGGCAGGAGGGTGCAGCGGGCATTTTCTTTCCCCACAAGTCTCTTTTTGTTTTGCCGCCATTATACCAAAGGCGGGCTAGCCCTGGAAGGATTTGGCCGCCGGAACGATCTCGCGCGAGACGCCGTTCGGCACCACTTCCTTGATGGCGTAGGAGCGGGTGATGGTGCCGTCGAGATTGAGGCGGAACAGCCCGTCGACCCCGGCGAAGCCTTGCGGATTGGTGAGGATTCCCGGGCTGAAATCATGGGCCGAGCGCTTGCCGAGCACGGCGGCGATGGCGGTGGCGTCATAGGCCAGCGAAGCCAGCCGCGGCGGCGCTGCATTGTAGGCCTTGCCGTAGCGGTTGGCGAAATCGGCGAAGCCGGCCGATGCGGCGGCGGCGTACCAGCCGCCATAGAGCGCCGGCTGCTCGCCGGGATGGGCGTCGTCCCACAGCATGGTGCCGAGCAGGGTCACGCGGCCGGCCGGGATTCCCTGCGCCGCCCATTGTTCGCCGGCGCGGCGCAGGCGCTGGCCCTCATCGGGCAGCAAAAGCGCATCGAAACCGGCATCGTCATCCTTGCGGTTGGCCAGAAGCCGTTTCAGCACCGGGGTCAGATCGAGGGCGGCGGTGTCGTAATATTCGATCGGCCCCACCGTCACGCCCGACCCGGAGAGGCCGTTGCTGACGGCATTGGCGACGCGGCGGCCATATTCGTTGGAGGGAGCGAGGATCGCTTGGCGCATCTTGCCTTGGCTGGCGGCATAGAGCGCCACCTGCACCGCCTGCGGGCCCGGCAGGAAGCCCATCACATAGGTGCCCGGGCCGGCCACAGCCTGATCGGCGGACAGGCTGAGGACCGGAACCCGCGCGGCTCCGGCCAGCGGCGCCACGGCCCGCGCCTCGGTGGCGAACAGGGGGCCGACGATGATGTCGACATGCTGGGCGAGAGCTTGGCGCGCCGCGTTGGCGGCGCCGTCGGCGGTGCCGGCGCTGTCGAAGGGCAGCAAGGTGAGGTCGGGGCCGGCCAGCTCGAACAGGGCCATCTGCGCCGCGTTCAGAAGCGCGTTGCCGAGATTGGCCGAGGGACCGGACAAAGGCAGCAGGATCGCCACCATGGTGCCGCCGGCCGGCGCCACTTGCGGCACGGCGGGCGGGAGGGGCTTGCCGGGCTTGGCCGGCGCGGTCGGAGCGGGCTTGGGCGTAGGCGCCGGCTTGGCGGGCGCGGCGGCCACCACCGGTGGCGGGGCGGGGGGCGGAGACGAACAGGCCGCGGCCAGCATCACCAGGACGAGACAGGCGGATTGGACCAGACGGCGCACAGCGGACTCCTCGCTACTATTGAAAGCTTAACCGCGCCGGCCCAACTTAGCCGCATGATAAAGCGAAGTAAATTGGCCGGGGAGTCTGCGTGACGCGCGCAAAAGACAGGCCTTTGCGCCGCTCAAACGCCGCGCGGGCTTATGCTTTCGGAAAACGCGCCGAAAGGGTTGCAGTCCTGCTTCTTCGCCTGAAAGGCTATCGCATCCTCGAACACCGCTTCGCCGCCGCCGAGGGAGGACGCGGCGAAATCGACATCATCGCCAAAAGGGGCTCGGTGATCGCCTTCATCGAGGTCAAGGCGCGCGCCGATCTTGAAGCCGCCGCCTATGCGATTTCGGCGCATCAACGCCAGCGCCTCCTGCGCGGCGCCGAGGCCTATCTGGCGGCGCGGCCCCGTCTCGCCCATCTTTCGCCACGCTTCGATGCTTGGCTGGCCGCACCCGGATGCTGGCCGCGCCATCTCATCGATGCTTGGCGCGAGGGCTCATAGTCCCTAAGATGCCGCTCGTTTAGTGGGGAAGGACATGTTTTCGGTGAAATTTCCGGTTCTGCCCGTCATGGCGCTGGCTTGCGCTCTGCCGCTGTCGGGCTGCGTGGTCGCGGCGATCGGCGGCGCCGGAGCCGTCGGCATGGGAGCCGCCGAGGAGCGCGGCTTCGAAGCGTCGGTCGATGACAGCAAGATCAAGACCGATATCACGGCCGCCTATGTCGATAACGGCTTCACCCTGTTCAACGAGGTGACCATCACCGTGACCGAAGGAAGGGTGGTGCTGACCGGCTCGGTCGAGGAAGCCAAAACCCGGGTCGATGCCGTGAAACTGGCCTGGCAGGCGGCCGGCGTGCGCCAGGTGGTCGACGAAATCCAGGTGACCAAGGAGGCCGGCTTCGGATCCTCGGTCCAGGATGCCTGGATCGCCAACAAGCTCCGCACCCAATTGATGTTCGACGCCGACGTCAAGAATATCAATTATACGGTCGATGTCGTGAACGGGACGGTCTATCTGATGGGTATCGCCCAGAACCAGGCCGAGCTGAACCGCGTCATCGCCCTCGCCCGCGACACAGCGGACGTGAAAAAAGTGGTCAATCACGTCATGTTAAAAACCGATCCACGCCGAAATTCGCAATGAGCCACAAAAAGCCTCTCACCGTCGCCATCCAGATGGACCCGATCGAGTCCATCAATATCGATACGGACAGCACCTTCGTGCTGGCTTTGGAAGCGCAAGCGCGCGGCTATCGCCTGTTCCACTATCTGCCCAAAGCGCTGGCCTTCGAGCAGGGCCGTGTCACGGCGCGGGCCCATCCCTTGCGCTTGAAGCGCGAGAAGGGCGCGCATTTCGAGTTCGGCGAGGCGGTCCAGCTCGATCTGGCGAGTGCCGACGTGGTGCTGATGCGCCAGGATCCGCCCTTCGACATGGCCTATATCACCGCCACCCATCTGTTGGAGCATATCCATCCCAAGACCCTGGTGGTGAATGACCCGGCTTCGGTGCGCAACGCCCCGGAAAAGCTGCTGGTCACCCATTTCCCCGAGCTGATGCCGCCCACCCTGATCACCGCGGATCCAGGCCAGATCAAGGCGTTTCGCCAGCGGCACGGCGACATCATCATCAAGCCGCTGTTCGGCAATGGCGGCGCCGGCGTGTTCCATCTGCGCCCCGATGATTCCAATCTCAACGCCCTGATCGAGATGTTCACCGAACGCTCGCGCGAGCCGGTGATGGTGCAGCGCTACGTTCCCGAAGTGCGCAAGGGCGACAAGCGCATCATCCTGGTCGATGGCGAACCGAAAGGCGCTATCAACCGGGTGCCGGCGGAAGGCGAGGCGCGCTCCAACCTGCATGTCGGCGGCAAGGCGGAAAAAACCCCGCTCACCGCGCGGGACCGCGAGATCTGCGCCGCCATCGGCCCGACCTTGAAGAAACAGGGCCTGATCTTCGTCGGCATCGACGTGATCGGCGATTATCTGACCGAGATCAATGTGACCTCGCCGACCGGGCTGCAGGAGGTCAACCGCTTCGAGGGAAGCAAGCTGGAAGCCGATATCTGGGACGCCATCGAAGCGAAACTGCCGTCATGAATGTCGATCGTATGCGGATGATCGACCATCGCGTCGGTGTCCCGCTCTGTTTCCTGATGACCTGGCTGATGAAACTGTTCGGCCGCAGCGCGCCCGCGGGGACGAGGCCGAAGAAGGTGCTGTTCATCGAGCTGTCGGAAATGGGCAGCACCATCCTGGCCGACCCCGCCATGAAAAAGGCCAAGGCCCTGTGGGACGCCGAGCTGTTTTTCGTGATCTTCGCCGATAATCGCGGGTCGCTCGATTTCCTGCGCACCATCCCCGACGGCAATATCTTCACTCTGCGGATCGACAGCCTGTTCCATTTTGGCCTCGATACGCTGCGTTTCCTGGCCTGGACGCGGCGGCACAAGATCGACACCGCCATCGATCTCGAACTTTTCTCCCGCGCCACCGCTTTGCTGACCGCTCTGTCGGGCGCGCATTTGCGGGCCGGCTATCACCGCTTCCACAATGAGGGGCTCTATCGCGGCGAGATGCTGACCCATCGGGTGGCCTATAACCCGCACATCCACATCGCCAAGAATTTCATCGCCCTGATCAACGCGCTGGCCGCGCCCAAGGCGGAACTGCCCTATTCCAAGACGGCGATCAGCGATGACGAGATCCGTATCGCCCCGATCGCCATCCCCGAGGCGACGCGGCTGGCGATGGCGGAAAAGGTCGCCAGGCTGGCGCCGGATTTCCAGCCCAAGCGAGGGCGCCTCGTGCTGTTCAACCCGAATGCCAGCGAGATGCTGCCGCAGCGCCGCTGGCCGGCCGGCCATTTCGCCGAGCTGGCAAGGAAGATGCTGGCCCGCTGGCCCGATATCACCATCCTGATCACCGGAGCGCCCGCGGAACGCGCCGAAGCCCGGGCGCTTGCCGACGCGGTCGGTGATCCGCGCCTGGTGGTGTTTGCCGGCGAAAGCCGGCTCGACCAGCTTCCGGCGCTCTATTCGCTGGCGGCGCTGATGATTACCAACGATTCCGGCCCCGGCCATTTCGCCTCGGTCACCGCCATGCCGGTGCTGTCGCTGTTCGGCCCCGAGACCCCCGAGCTTTATGGGCCTTTAGGCCCCGGCCGGGCGATCACTGCCGGCTTGGCCTGCAGCCCTTGCGTGTCGGCGGCCAATCACCGCAAGACCGCCTGTTCCGATCCGGTCTGCATGAGCGCCATCCTGCCCGAGCGCGTGATGGCGGCGGCGGCGGAACTGCTCGATCGCTGAGGGAGTCCTCAACCAGGGATAGTGGAACTGACAGATTTTTCGCATCTTCACGGAAAGAAGCCGTTTTTGGCAGACCGAGGGAGAGCGATTTGCCGGTTTTGAAACTCAATCAGGTGGTCATCCATCCTAACTCGGGCAGCCTTATCGCGGTGGCCGATTTCAAGGTTGCGCCCGAACGTCTGTTCCGCGCCTTGACGGCGCCGGAGGAGATCGGCCGCTGGTGGGGCGGGACCAAGCCCTTGCCTTCCGTCCTGTGGGTCGGAGTGCCGGTCAAGGGCACCAGCTGGCGCGCCGAAGGGTCTCGGATGGAAGGACGGGCCGTCTTCACCGTGTTCGGCGATTTCCTCGATGTCGACGCGCCGCGCCGCATCGAAGCAACCTGGCATGGCAGCTGGGACCGCCTCGCCATGACCCGGCTTTCCTTGCGGCTCGAACCGGTGGCCGGCGGGTCGGTGCTGACCTTGATGCATCAGGGCTTCCTGGGCCGCCCCGATTCCTGCCGGCGCCAAGGCCGCCTTTGGTATCTCGCCCTGCGCTGGCTGCACGCCTATCTTGATGCCGAAGCCGGAAAAGAGGTCCGTGCCGCCCCCACGGCAGCGAACCGAACCGCATGATCGCCGAAATCCCCTGAGACTTGCTCAAACAGACGCGAAGCCCTAAAGTGCGGATGTTTCCATTTCGGAAAATACGCCTATGCTCACCCGTATCAGTACCGTCGCTTTCCAGGGCATCGAAACCGTCGCGATCGATGTGCAATGCCAGCTCGCCAGCGGCTTGCCGGCCTTCACTTTGGTCGGGCTGGCCGACAAGGCCGTGACGGAAAGCCGCGAAAGGGTCAGGGCGGCGCTGGCGGCCATCGGCTTGTCGCTGCCGCCAAAGCGCATCACCGTCAACCTCGCTCCGGCGGATCGGCAGAAGGAGGGCTCGCATTACGATCTCCCTATCGCGCTGGTCTTGCTCTGCGCCATCGAGGTCTTGCCGGCGACGTTGGGCGAAGCCTATCTGGCAATGGGCGAACTCGGCCTGGATGGGGCGATCGCTCCGGTGGGCGGCGCGCTGGCCGCCGCCATCGCCGCGCACGGCATGGGCAAGGGGCTGATCTGCCCGGCGGCGCAAGGGCCGGAAGCGGCCTGGTCCGGAGCGGAGATCCTGGCGCCCGACAGCCTGTTGGCCCTGGTCAATCACGTCAAAGGCCGCCAGGCCCTGGCCCGCCCGACGCCGCTGATGGCCGAAGACAGCGCGGCCGGCCTGGATTTCGCCGATGTGAAGGGACAGGAATCGGCCAAGCGCGCACTCGAGATCGCGGCGGCCGGGAACCACAATATCTTGATGATCGGCCCGCCTGGGTCCGGCAAATCGATGCTGGCGCAAAGACTGCCTTCGATCCTGCCGCCGCTCGATCCCGAAGAGGCGCTGGAGGCGTCGCTGGTCCATAGCCTGGGCGACGGTCTGCCGCAGGGCAGGCTTCTGCGCCGCAGGCCTTTCCGCGCGCCGCACCACAGCGCTTCGGCGGCGGCTTTGGTCGGCGGCGGACGCAAGGGCCAGCCGGGAGAAATCAGTCTTGCCCATCGCGGCGTGCTGTTTCTGGACGAGCTGCCGGAATTCCCTCGCTCGACTCTGGAAGCCTTGCGCCAACCCTTGGAGACGGGGCAGGTCACCGTCGCCCGCGCCCAGGTCCACGCCACCTATCCCGCCCGTTTCCTGCTGGCGGCGGCGATGAATCCCTGCAAGTGCGGCTATCTCGGCGATCCGATCCGGCAATGCCGCAAGGTCCCCCTGTGCGGCGCCGACTACACTGCTAAATTGTCGGGGCCGCTGCTCGACCGCATCGACCTCACCGTCGCCGTGCCGCCGGTGTCGGCCGGCGATCTATCCCTGCCGCCGCCTGCCGAGACCAGCGCCGACATCGCCGCCCGCGTTCTGGCGGCGCGCGATCGGCAGCGCCAGCGTTTCCACCGCCACGCCATCCGCTCCAACGCCGAAGCCGATGGCGCGCTGCTGGCCGAGATCGCCCGCCCCGACGAAGCGGCGTCCGCCTTGCTGAAACGGGCGGCCGAGCGGCTGGGCCTCTCTGCGCGCGGCTACCACCGGGTGCTCCGCGTCGCCCGTACCGCCGCGGATCTGGCCGGTGCGGAGCGGGTGGGTGCGGGCCACATCGCGGAGGCGCTCGCCTTCAGGCCGCATTCCACAGAAGCCGAGCCTCTTCCACAATGACCTCCGGATATTCCTCCGGCCAGAACAGCTTGGCCATGTCGAGGCGGCGGATCGTCGCCTGCGGCATCAGCCCGGCCAGATAGTCCGGGCTCTTGGGCGAGAAAATGCTGTCCGCCATGCCCCAGACGATGCGGGTCGGCTGCTTGAACCGGCGCAGTTTCGCCTCCACCCCGGCCAGCGGATTGGGGGACAGGCCCAAGGCGTATCGATTGACCAGCGCCTTGCGCTCCGGCGAGGAGACCAGCGGGCCGAGATAGTTTTCCAGCGCCTCGTCGGTCGGGTTGGCGGGATTGGAAAAGCACATGCCGCCAAGGCCGGCCGGGGCGCGGGCCTGGTCCTTGTGGCTGAGCCAGGGTTCGAGATAGAGCTCGGGATAGATCCCGGCGCGGGCCAGATCGATGATCGGCTGCACCGCCGGTGGCGGGCTGTCATTTTCGACATCGCAATTGGTCAGCAGCAAGGTCCTGACACGGTGCGGGTTTTTGGCCAGGAAAAGCTGCGCCATCGCCCCGCCGCTGTCATTGGCGATGATGTCGACGACCGTCACCCCGAGATGATCGAGAAAAGCGACCAGCATCTCCGCCTGCGCCGCCGGGGTGACACTTTGACCGGGAGCGACCTCAGTCCTGCCCAGACCCATCCAGTCGGGCGCCAGGCAGCGGCGATAGCGGGACAGGCGCGGAATGGCATCGCGCCACTGGTAATTGCTCAGGGGAAAGCCGTGCAGGAACAAAGCCGCCGGTCCCTTCCCCTGATCGATATAGGCGATGCGGCCCTGTTTCAGCGAAGCGAACAGGGAGGCGGCGGCGAAGGCCGGCGGGCGGAGCGCCGCGCCGGCCGCCAAAGCCGCCGTGCCGATAAGAAACTGCCGGCGGCGCATCTCAGCCCTCCGCCCGCGCGGCTTGGTGGGCTTCTTGAAGCTTGTCGGCGCATTCCTCGCAGCAGACTTCGACGGTCTGGCCGCCGATGGTGACGGCGATGGCGTTCTCGTCGAGTTCGTAATCGCAGGCGGCGCAGGTCTTTTCACTCATGATCGTCTCCTTGGTTCCCATGATTGGGTGGAGACACCAGACCATTTTGCCGCCTCGCGCCGCTGTCGAATTCTTTAGCGATTTACCGCAGATGCGCGGATTTGCGGAATTCCCCGGGAGAGCGGCCATAGGCCTGCTTGAAGGAGGCGGTGAAATGGCTGTGGCTGGAAAAGCCGAGTTCGAGCCCGAGATCGGTCAGATCGTCATAGCGGTCCAGCAGATCGAGCGCGCGGGCGAGCCGCAGGCGCAGCTGATAGCGATAGAGCGGCACCCCTTCGGCCTGCTGGAAGGCCTGAGTGAGATAAACCGGCGACACCCCGACCTCGGCGGCGATGTCGGCCAGGGTCCAGCGCCGCGCCAGATCGGCGGACAGCACCAGCTTGGCGCGATCCACCAGCTTCTGCTTGCCGTAACTGGCCTGTTTGCGCGCGGATCGTTCGCCCAAGGACCGGCGCACCAGGGTCAGGGCCAGAGTCTCGGCCTCCAGCGGCTCCGCCGCCCCCCGCAACAGGCTATGACGCAGCAGCGCCATCAGGGCTTGGGCGCGCGGATCGATCGGCCGGCGCGGGCGGCGAAAGGAAAGATTTCCGCCTGGGCCGATCTGGTCCACGGGCGCCAGTTCGCGCAACAGCGATTCCTTGACCGTCACCGACAGGCAGGCATCGCCGCCGGTCACCGGATGGCTGATCGCATAAGCTTCCTCGGGATTGAAGAACAGGACCTGATTGGCCTCGGCCACCACCTCCTGCTGGCCGAGATGGCGGACATAGACGCCGCGATAAGGGAACACCAGATGCAGCGCGCTGACGCTTTCCTCGCCGGACCGATGCCGGCATTCGCCGCGGCAAACCACGTCATGCAGCGACAGGATCGGGCTTGCGAATAGAGACCGGGAGGAGAATTCCGCCACCTTCGCCGCACTCCAGAGCAGGGAAGGCGATATTACGGACAATTCACCGCTCCGGGAAACTGAAACTGAGGCTGGAAAAGACGGTGGCGAAATCCGTCTCCGCCGCCGGCCCCAAAACCTCCGTCCAGATCACGTTGAGCAGCCAGGAACCATTTTTCGGCAGGGTGAAGGAGGCGCGTCCTTCGCCGTCGGTGCGCCGGCTTTCGAAAGGCTGTTCGTCATGGTCGAGGTCGGTCAGCTTGACCAGCGCGCCGGCCTGAGGCCGATCCTTGAAGAAGATCCGCACCGGCAGAGCCGAAGGGCTGGGCTCGGGGACGATCTCCAGGGTCAGGCCCAGCCGCCGGGTGAAAAGCGGATCGTCGGGCCCCGTCCCGACCAGGGCTTTGGCGCGGCGGCTGTAGCGTTCGGAACCGTCGCGCCCGGTGCGGCGCGTGCGCTCGCGCTCCTCGATGGCCGGGGTCAGCCCTTCGGCGGCGAGATAGTCATTGAAGCGGATCGCCGGCAGATGGCTTTGCGCCTTGTCATCGGTCTCCAGCACCAGAAGATGGTCTCCGATCGTCTCGAAACGGGTGATCCGGCTGGGCGGAATAGGCGAAATCCGGCGATAAGGCCCATGCCCGACCAGCAGGCTGTAGGGCGGTTCGGGCTGGATCCAGAAATCATGCGCCGCCGCCGGCAGCGCCAGGAACAGGGCAAGAAGAAGCATCGGCTCTACTCCAGATGATCGGGCAAGGTTCCGGGCGTGACCGGCAGGAAATGCAGGCCGATATCGAGAAGGATGATGGCGGCGAGCCACCCGGCGAGGATCAGCAAGGCGAACTTCACGACATCACCGCCCGGACCAGAAACCAGAGGCCGGCGCCGGCGATGCCCACGCCCAGGCTGCGCATCTTGAGCTCGCCGACGGCGATGCCGGCGAGGTGCAGCGAGCCGGTGGCCAGCACGAACCCGGCGGCGTAGCCCAAGGGATCGGCCGCCGAGGGCAGTTCGCGCCCATGGGCGTAGCCATGGAACAGGGCGAACAGCCCGGCGATCGGACAGGCCAGCCAGACCGGCGCCTTCCAGGCGAAAGCGACGGCTGTTCCCAGCGCCACCACCGAAAGGGCGATTCCCAGCTCGATTGGGGGCAGCGGCACGTCGAGCATGCCGATTTCGGCGCCGGCCACCATCATCAGCGGAAAGATCATTGGCAGCAGATAGAGCAGGGGCCGGCCGAGAAACCGGCCCCACAGCCCGACCGCCACCATCGCCAGCAGATGGTCGAGCCCCGTCAGCGGATGCAAGAGACCGGCCAGGAACCCGCCCGGCAATCCGGTGCCGCTATGGGCCGAGGCCGGCCCTGCCGACAACAGCAGGAGGAGAGTGGCACGCTTCATTGCGGCGGTGCCAGAAAGGGAAAGACATCGTCGGAGGGCGGCGTCTCGTCATGATCGAGCCCGTCATCGAAGCCGCTATCGGCCCCGACCACCAGCAGCGAGCGCCAGATATTGGCGGCGTTCATGCTGGGCGGGCGGCCGCCGCAATCACCGGCGATGCCGCGCTCTACAGCCATGAAGCGGCGGCAGACCTTCTGGCGGCTATCGATCCAAAGACGGTCATCGGCGAGTAAAGCAGCCAATTTGCGATAGCGCCCTTCGCCGGCAGGGCCGGCCATCAGCTGATTGCCGCAGGTGCCGTCGAACCCGTCATAAAGCGCCAAAGCCCGTTCCAATTCCGGGATGAAGCTTTCCGCCGTGGTGGGCGCCTCAAGATTGTAGGCCTCCTTCAGCGCGTCGGCCTCGGCATCGGGTTTGAACAGTCCGATCAGCGCGTTCTTGGTCATCGGGCGGCCCACCCGGTCGAGCTGTGCATCCCTCGTCGCGGTGGCGCTCCACAAAGCCAACACGGGACCGCCCAGGCTTACCGCCCCGAGATCGACCGACAGAACGATCGCCGAGGTCGGCCAGCCTTTCAGGAAATTGGTCGCCGGCCCGCCATCGGTATGGCGGAATTGCTCACGAATTCCTTCGACGGCGGCGGGTTCGAAGACCGGACAGCCGGCCTTGTCGAAAGAAGTGCCGGTTTTCGCCACCTTATAGGCCTCGCGCGTGCCTTTGACATTGTTGAAAAAGGGATCGTCGCGCGGGCCGGCGAAGACCCGCACACGTTCCTTGTCGGCGTCGCATTGGACGGTTGTGCCATCGGGAAAACGGCATGTGATGATGAGGCTGGCCTTGGTCTCGTTGAAACGCGGCCCGCTGTCGATGTGAAAGACGTAGTCGAGCCGATCGGAAAAGCTGCGCCCGACGATATCCATCACCATGTCGAGATGCTTCCCGTCGGGCGACATCCAGCCATAGAAATCGCCGATATCAGCGCTCGGATTGGCGATGACGCTCGGCGTGTCGAGATGATCCGACGCTTGCGCGCTCACCGCGATCAGCCCCGCGAGAAGAATGGCTTTGAAGGTCATGAAAATCTCCCTGAAATTCGCCTTCAGGGAGCCCGATCGGGCCTGTTACCCGCTATCGGAATATTTAGCGATTTGTCATTCTGGGTGGCTCAAGGAGAGAGCTCCATGCACCCCGTCATCAAAGAGATCAATCTCTACCCCATCAAATCTTGCGGCGGCATTTCCCTGCAGAGCGCTACGGTCGGCCAGCGCGGGCTGGAGGCCGGCAAGATCGGCGACCGGCGCTGGATGGTCTCGGATGCGGACGGGGTGATGATCACCCAGCGGCAGAACGCCAATCTGGCGCGCGTCCGAATCGAGCTCTTGGGCGGCGCCCTGCGCCTGACCGGCGACGGGCTTGATCCAGTCATCGCCGACCCGGCGGAAGTGAGCGGCGAGCGGATCCCGGTGCAGCTTTTCGGGCGCGAGACGGTCGGCCACAGGGCGCCGGCCCCGGTCAATGAGTGGTTCAGCCGTTTCCTTGGCCAGAAGGTCCACCTGCTCTACCAGAAGGACGAGGATCTGCGGCTGTGCGACCCTGATTTCGCCGTGGCGCCCGGGATCGACCGGGTCGGTTATGCCGACGCCTATCCCTATCTGATCGCCACCGAAGCGACCTTGGCCAAGGTCAACACCCTGCTGGCCGAGCCGGTGCCGATGAACCGCTTCCGCCCCAATCTCGTGGTGAGCGGGACCGATGCCGATGCCGAATATGGCTGGAAACGCTTGGCGGTGGGCGATGCGGAACTGGAAATCGTCAAACCCTGCACCCGCTGCGTCACGACCACCATCGACCAGGAGAAGGGCGTCAAGACCGGCAAGGAACCGCTGGCTAGCCTGGGCCGCGCCTATTTCCTGTCCGGTCCGGTTCAGGGCGCGATCTTCGCCGAGAACGCCATCCCGACCCGCCTCGGCGCCATCTCGGTCGGCGATCCGCTTATCGTGCTGGAACGGAAGACCCCTCATGCCTTCCGCGAATCCGACGCCTCTGTTAGCGTGACCAACTGACATGGGTATCGGGAAGAGGTCGATGGTGAAGAGGAACGATCTGGTTTTGGCCCTGGGACTGCTGTTGGCCGGTCCGGTCCTGGCGCATCCCGAGGCGGCACCTCCCACCGCCATGATCCCGGCGCCGGAGGAGGCCGATTATCCCGGCCTGCTGACCCTGTCGGTCGATGCATCGGACGTGGCGCGTCATATTTTCACCATCCATGAAACCATTCCGGTCGCGGGGCCGGGTCCGCTAACCCTCTTGTTCCCCAAATGGCATCCGGGCGATCACGCGCCAACCGGGCCGATCTCGCAACTGGCCGGACTGACCATCAGCGTCGACGGCAAGCGCCTGGAATGGCAGCGCGACCCGGTCGAGATGACGGCGTTTCACGTGAAAATTCCCGCCGGAGTAAGCCGCATCGACGTGGATCTGCAGCGTTTGGCCATGTCGGAAGAAAAGATGGCCGGCACCGCCGTCACCTCGAATATCGAGGCGGTGGAATGGAATACCCTGTCCCTCTA
>Ga0213872_10001426_pt1 | contig 15681 bp, 13 predicted proteins | sample VelepicomBERX_R2_FD_160071 | JGI IMG/M metagenome (GOLD analysis project Ga0213872, IMG submission 160071) | Rhizosphere microbial communities from Vellozia epidendroides in rupestrian grasslands, the National Park of Serra do Cipo, Brazil - RX_R2 | ecosystem: Host-associated > Plants > Roots >...
GCAGCGGCGGATGCGGTGGCGCCAGGAGTAGTTGCGTCGTCTTGCGGATTCATGGAATGTGCTTGGTCTCAGGTAGCTTGCGGACTGGCGGCCCACTCGGCAATAAAGGTATCGCGGAAGGCGACCAGCTGGTCGAAGCGCGCCTGCGCCATCTGCCGGCCGGCCGCCGTTTGCATCTGGCGCGGCAGGACGGCCAGCTTGGTGTCGATATGGTCCAGCGCATAGGCCTTGTCGTTCAGCTTGCGCTGCAGGGCCATGGGGTCGTCGGCGTGGGCCAGGGCGGAGCCCATGCGGCCGGCCGTGTAGAACAGGCGCGCCAGGCCAACGGCGCCGAGGGCGTCCAGGCGGTCGGCGTCCTGCACGATCCTGGCTTCCACCGTTTCCGGCTTGATCCCGGCGGAGAAGCTGTGGCTCTCGATGGCATGCGCCACATTGGACAGCTTCTCGACGGGGAAGCCCAGTTCGGCCAGCTGGCGGCTGGCCAGCTGCGCGGCCTGGCGCGAGGCCATGTGGCGCTGGGGATCGTTCTTGGGCAGGTTGACCAGGTCGTGCAGATAGCAGGCGGCCAGCACCACCAGGGCGTCGGCCTCGGGATGGCCGTCCAGCAGCAGGCTGGCGTTGCGCCATACCCGGTGCAGATGGTTGGTGTCATGCGCGCCATCGTCGTCTTGGGTGGCACAGGCGGCGCGGGCCAAAGCCACCAGGCGTGGGTGCCAGCTGCTCAGCAAAGTATTCATTCGTCTCCAATTTCAATCGCGCAATTGTGGCACGAAACACAGGTGTGACCAAGTGCTTGCCAAATTTAAATTATTTATGCAAAATAATATCAAGATTGACAATAAATGCCATCTGGTAAGGGGACTTATGCGTATCGTGATCGCTGCCGGTTTTGCCCTGATGTGTCTGTTGCCTGCCTGTGCTTTTGCCCTGGACGATACGCCCACCACGCCGTACCTGGCGCCTGAGCCTCACACCCCGCCGCCGGAGACCAAACGTGCGCCCGCCAAACCGGCGCCGGCGGACAAAACCAGCAGTGAAGAGCTGGCAAAACGCTAGCCCGGCCAGCGTCCTGGCAAGCTTGTCGATGTTGCCATAAAGAATTTATCTGCTGCGCGGTATCTTGGCTTAGGGTAACATTACGGGCATTAGTGCTAGTAATGACCCTTTCCTCAGGACACGCCATGACCACCATCTCTGAAGTGCAGACCTCGTCGGCTGCCGCTGAATACCTCGCATTTACTCTGGGCCAGGAAGAATACGGCATCGACATTCAAAAGGTCGCCGAGATCCGCAGCTACGAAACCCCCACCCGCATCGCCAACGCGCCCGACTTCGTCAAGGGCGTGATCAACCTGCGCGGCATCATCGTGCCGATCGTGGACATGCGCATCAAGTTCAAGCTGGGCACCCCGAGCTATGACCAGTTCACCGTGGTCATCATCCTCAACATCGGCCACCGCGTGGTGGGCATGGTGGTGGACCGCGTGTCCGACGTGACCATGCTGACCCCGGAGCAGATCAAGCCCGCACCGGAAATCGGTTCGTCGATGAACACCGACTACATCACCGGCCTGGGCACGCTCGAAGAGCGCATGCTGATCCTGGTCGACATCGACAAGCTGATGTCGTCGGAAGAAATGGGCCTGATCGAACATACCGCGATGGCGGCGTAAGTCCGTTTGCGCTTATAGTGGCTGCGGTGGCTGCGCCGCAGCGGCGGCGGGCCTGACTGCGGCTTGCGACAAGCGGTCCGCGTCGGGATTGCGGTGACGCGGTATCCAGCGTACCGTTACCACATTGTCGCCGCCCAGCCGGGCGATCAGCTCCAGCGCGCGCGCCCGCAAGGCTTCCAGGCCTTTGGCGTTGGTCTTGCCCCGGCGCGGCGGCTTCAAATCCTCAATCACCACTTGGCTGTCGCCGTGCACGACCAGTTGCGGCGGCTGGTGCGGCAGGGCCGCTTCCAGCAGCGCGATCAAGGCCAGGTATTCCGCCTCGCTGCTGCTGCCTTCACCGGCGCGGCGGCTGATCTCCAGCACTTGTCCCTGCGGCCCGCGCAGCAGCGCGCCGATGCCGATACGGCCCGGATTGGGCAGGGCTGATCCGTCGAACCAGGCCTGCCAGGCTTCTGCTGCTTGCTGATGGATGCTCATGCGCGCCGGTCAGTCGCGGCGCGGATTGTCGGGATGGCGGTCGTAGCGGTTTGGCACACCGTCGCCATCGTGATCGCGGTCGTAGCGGTTCGGGATGCCGTCGTGGTCACGGTCGCCACGGCCGCGCTCCCCGCGGTCACGTTCCCAGCGCTCGCGCTCGTGTTCACGCTCATGGCGTTCCCAACGTGCTTCTTCGCGATACCAGCGGCCGTCGCGCTGCACCCAGCGCGGCTCGTAGTAGACGTAGCCGGGACGTTCGGGCACCCAGTCGCCGAACACCCATTCATAGCGGCCATTGCGCCATTCCCAGAAGCCGGGCGTCCAGACGTAGCCGGGGCGCGGTGCGGGAATGCGTTCATAGCGCGGCGCTGGCGGCGCCACAGTGATGTACTCGACGCCGACAGGACGGGTCTCCACCGTCACCCAGCCGCCTTCGTCCAGGCGCCAGCGGTCGCCTTCCTGAATCCACACCGCGGGACGGTACTGATAGCCATAACGCTCCCGTTCCCAATGGCCGCTCATCCAGACATGGTGGCGGCCGTTCCAGCCCCAGTAGCCGGGAACCCAGACGTAGCCATGGCGCGGCGCCGGTACGCTTTCAAAGCGTGGCGTAGGCGGCGCGTTGCTGATAACAAGATTGACGCCGACCTGCGTCGACGCCCCGGCTGGAACCAGGGCCGCCGATCCAAGGGCGAACAGGGCGGCAGCGATGAGAGTGTGCGGACGCTTGAGCATGATGATGATTCTCCAGTGTTTGGTACGCTCTGACTATAGCAAGCGGTGCGGGGCGCTGTGGTGTTTGATTCAACTTTTTACATCTGACACAAATGGCGTACCGGCCAGGTGCGATAGCGTACAGAGCGTCGCGCGGATGCGCAAGTCTGCGGTGGCGGGAGTGGCGGGGAGGGGAGAATTCAGGCTTCGCCTGTTACGCAGCGGCGACGATCGTTGTGCCGGGCGTACAGGCGAAGGGGATTGCGGACATCACATTGCGCTCGCTGCTTTGCGGGTGGAAGCCAGTTGGGCCGCACGCTCGTCGGCCAGCGATTGCAGCTTCTGTTCGGCGCTCAGGCGTTTGGCGCTGACCACGACCACCGACATTGGCTGTGCTGCGGCTGGTGCGGCTGCGGCAGTCACGGCGGCCGGTACGGCAGGGGTTGCGGTGGCGTCGCCCATCACGTAGTTGGCGGCGCAGGCCAAGCCCAGGGTCACGACAAACAGGGCTTCAAAGTTTTTCAGGACGTTCATTTTGCTTCCTTTCGTTCGTAAGTGGGGTGCTGATTGAGTTCCGATGTGCTCACTGTATCCAAAGGCCCCGCAAGCTGCGCGCGGATTGCGACGAGATGCGGTTTTTGCGGCGCGAACTGCAAATTGGCGGGATCGGGCGTTAGCTGTTCGGCCATGCTTTTCCCCGCCCCCCGGCTATGTCCAGGCAAATCCAACAGGGGCGCGAGGGACATATGCGAAGGCTATTCACAGCGTTTATCAGGGCACGCCGCCGGGCCGCCAATCTGCGTGCAGGGACGCGCCAGCCGGGCCGCCGCTCCGGGCCGATGCACTGGCTTGGTGCGGCAGTCGTCATGGCGGCGATTGCCGGTGGCGCGCTGATTGCCGGGCATGCCCGCTATCTGGCGCGCGCGACGGCTGGCACCCCGCAAGCCGCTGACGACATCCGTGTCGCGCATATCTATCAGGCCGCGCTGCCGGGCGCGCAGTTCAGCGTCCCAACGCAAGGCGGCATTCAGCTGGCATTACAGCCGGCTGGCGTCCTGCTGGTGGCCGCTGGGATGCAGCCCGCACCGCCGGTGCGGGTCGACCTGTGCAGCCAGTTGCGCGCGCCCGGCGATGCGCGCCTGGTGCCGCTGCGCCTCGGCTACCGCTTTGAAGACGTGCAGCGCTGGGTCGCGGGTGAAGAAGGTTCCCCGGCCAAGGTCGCGCTGCGCAATGTGCTGCTGGTGGACGCCCGGGATGGCGAGCCGATGCCGGAGGTGCAAGTGAGCGGCATGGCGCGCGCCGACTTTGCCGATCCGGAGAGCGAGCCCTTGCAGCTTCGCTGGCGCACGGCCAGCGGTAGCGCGCGCTGGGTCGGCGACGCCAGCCTGGGGCAGATCGAGGAGGGCGCCAGCGCGCAGGTTGGCTTGCGCCAGCAGGGGTGGCTGATCTGGGGCGCGGGTTCAGCGCTGCGCATCGAACGCCGCGCCAATGCCATGTGCGCGCAGGCGGGAGAGCTGGTGGTGCAGATGTATCGCCTCGCGGCGCGTCCTACGGGCGCGGCTGAACACGCCGGCGTCGCCGAACGCGCTGGTGACACCCCCGGGCGCGCACTGGTAGTCGCCTTCCCCGCACGCGGCAGCGCAGTCAGCGCCAGCCTGCTGCCCGGTCAGTACCAGGTGCCGTCCACACCAGGCCAGCCGCTGGAAGACCAGGCGCTGTTCCAGTCCCTGCAAGACCAGGGCCTGGTGCGCCTGAACCCCGATGGCGCAATCGAACTCGCCCCGCGCGATCTGCCGCAATGGGCTGCCGCCGATGCCGCGCAGCGCGCCGCCGCGCTGCCAGGCTGGGAGCATGTCAGGATCGACACCGCCACCAGGAAGCTGTTCAAGCGCCTGTACCAACAGGCCGATGGCGCTTACGTACGCCAGCAGATCGACATCTTCAACAGCGAACGGCGCCTGCTGGCATGGCGTAATGCCGCGTCCAGCGGCGCCTTGCCGTGGCGTGCCAGCTTGCCGCCCGCTGAGACAAAAGACGCAGCGATGGACATCGCCACCACCCAGCAAATGCCCGCCGCCGCATCGCGCCTGTTTGCCGAGTTGCCGCAAGGCTGGCTGCCGTGGACGCGCGCTACGCGCGGCGGCACGGTGCGGCTGACGCTGGACCTGCCGCGCCCCGCCAACGGAGGCGAGACCGCACAGCTGCTGCTGGCTGGCCGCGTCCAAGCGGTCGAAGGCGCATCGGTGCAAGCGCGTCCCGCCTGCACGGGCCGCGCCTGCCGCCATGCGGACGACGTGCAGCAGCTGACCTTGAGCCTGGCCGCAGGCGCGCGTTCGGTCCGCATTGACGTCCAGCCGCTGGACTTCACCGCGCCCGAGGACCAGAAATACCGCCATCTGCGCGTCGATAGCGGCCGTCTGGTTTGGCAGCCGCTGGCCACACCTGGCGAGCGAGTGCCGGGCAGTGGCGCCAGGGCTCCGGCGCCTGTGCAACTGCGCGACCGTAACGGCACGCTCCTGTGGGCGGATGGCGCGCCAGTGCCGGCCGCCGCTGCCGCCGGACTTGCGCCGCTGCTGGGCGTCAGCAGCGATCACACCAGCAGCATCGCCGGCGTGTTGTCGCGCCTGACGCCGGATGCATCAGGCGGCACGGTCAGCGCCCGCTTGTCGCTGGATCTGCCATTGCAGGCACTGAGCCAGCAAGTCCTCGACTGCATCGCCATGCGGCGCGGGCACTGGGACGGCAAGGCCTGCACCGGCGGCCGTGCCGCGCCGCCGGAACGCCACGCAGGCCTGGTCATCCTCGACACAGAAACCGGCGACGTCCTCGCCGCCGCAGGTGCGGGCACGGGCGCCGTCACCAGCGCCAACTGGCCGGAAGTGCGCGACTTCGACCGCACCAGTCCCGCACGCAGCCCCCTGCGCCTGCCCGCGCTCCAGCATGACGGCGGCGCGCACCAGAGCCCCGGCTCGACCTTCAAGGTGGTCAGCGCCCTGGGCCTGGAGCTGGCCGCGCAATCCGATCCGCAGCTGGATGCCCTGATCGGCGGCTTGCCGCTGGCCGCCATCAACCATCTGGCGTCGCAGCGCGGCTTCGGCTTCCAGACCGAAGCGGCCACCTATCCGAACAACGCCAGGCTGGCGCACATCACCAACTACAAGGAGCAAAGCCTGAACCGCCGCGCGGAAGAAGGGCGGCTGGGATTGGCGCAGGCACTGACCTATAGCCTGAACACCTGGTTCGCCTGGTCCGGTGAGCTGTCCGACCGCAGCCTGTTTGGCCGTCCGGACGGCGGCGCGCCCGACCTTCAGGCGCTGGATGCCGATGCGCTCGACCGCATCCGTCCCATCGTCGCCGTCGCACGGCGCCTCGGCTTCGAGCAGCCGCTGCATCTGGATGGCGGCCTGCTGCCCGCCGACTTCAATTGGCGCACCTGGGACGCGTTGCAGGCCACACCAGCGCACATCGATCCGATCCACACCCGCCATGAGCTGCGCCAGATGTCGATCGGCCTGCGCATGCAGGTCACGCCGTTGCAGATGGCGCTGGCCTCTGCCGCCGTGGGACAGGGCCACGTGGTGATGCCGCGCCTGCTGCTGAATCTGGGCGGCGCGGCCAGCAGCGTTCCCGCCGCGCCGCCGCTGGGCATACGGCTGGACCGCATCCGCGCCGGGATGAAAGGTGTGGTCGATGTCGGGACCGGCGCGGGCGCGTTCAGCGGTCCCGCGCTGGCGGAGCTGCGGCGCGGGCTGTATGGCAAGACCGGCACCGCCCCCAGCGGCGAGGACGGCGCCACCGTCTGGTTCACCGGCTGGCTGGAGCCGGGCAGCTTGCCAGGGCAGACGCACCGCCTGGCCATGGCCGCCTTTGCCAGCCACTCCGAGGCCACCGGCGGCGAACATGCCGCGCCTGTCATTGCTGCCATTCTGTCCACACTGGCCGGGCAGAACCCGGAACAGAAGGGTAAATAGCCTTGTAAGCCTCGTGATGCTGTGCGGCGGATTATGGCAAGATGCTGGAGCGCCCGCCGCAGGCTGTTGATTGCCGCGCCGGTCGCATCCGTCAATCACACATCAACAGGATCGTATGCGGTTGCCAGGAACCCGGTACCAGGAGCACGGCTGGGAACAAGTGCGCAAGCTGCTGGGGCACTGCTCATTGCAGGCATTCCGGCAGATCGACTTGCGTCTGCTGTACGAGCCCGGGCAGCATGGCGCGCTGCTGGATGCCTATACCGAAGCGGTGGCGGCAAGCTTGCGCGCGCACCTGCGCACCTCGCGCGCGGAAGCGCCCGGCAACAGCTACGGCGACAGCGTCAGCGAACTGGCTTTGAGCCTGCTGTTTGAATTGCAGGCGCAGCCGGCGTTCTGGCAGGCCTTCATGGCGGCGATGGCGCAGGAGCATGCGCGCAGCGGGGCGTTCTGGGACAATCCGCTTGCCGACGGTGTGTTGCGCAAGAAGGTCAATGATATGTACGTCGGCCTGCGCGACAAGGTCGATGCGGACAACTACATCGTCGCCACCGGGCGTGACTGCTCTCCCAACAAAATCTACACTTATCGCATGCTGGATATGGCTTACGGCGAGATTGCGCGCCTGTTTGCCGCCTGGGAGCAGCATCGCGAGCAGGTCGGCGCGATTCTGGGGCGCGAACTGGCTGGGCTGCCGATCGAAGTGCGGCAGATGACGTCTATCGCGGGCTGCAAGGCGGAGTGGGTGATCCGCTGGAGCGAGTCACTGGAGCGCTTTGACGGTGCGCCGGGGCCGCTGCACACACGTTCCAAGCGCTTCGCCAGCCTGAAAAACGCGCCAGAAAAAATCGCGGCCATGCTGGCGGAAATCAGCGCGTATGAGGAATTGTCGGCCAATCTGGATAGCGGCGAGGGCTGGGAAGGCGACGCGGGCGAGGCGGCATTATGGCTGGAAGACTATTGGCGCGTGATCAGTGAGTCCGAGCAGCAGGAGGCCGTGCCGGATGTGGTGGACCAGATCCGGCAAGCGCAGGAGGATGCGTTTGCCGATGCGCAGGCCGATGGCGCGGGCGATGAGTCAGACGCAGACGCGGCGGAGCCGCCCGCCAATGCGGCGCAACTAGCCCGGGAGCAGGCTGCGGCCATCGCGCTTTCCCTGTCCCCCCGCTATCTGGAATTGGCGCGGGCGGCCCAGGATGCGGGCAGCTGGACCTTGCGGCTGCTGCATGCGGAATCGCTGCCGGTCCGGCTGGCGGTCTATCACAAGCTGTTGGGCCCCGCTGATGACAGCTATCCAGACGCCTGGCTGGACCCGGCCACCGGCGAGCTGCCGACCTTGCAGCAGCTGGCGGCACTGGATGGCATTTCGATGCCGACGCTGCGCAAGCGCCGCAATGAAGCGATCGACAAGCTGACGGCGGCCAACCGCGCGGCGGCGTGAAGGAGATGGAATTGAGTAATGATCAAAACAAGGATGCAGAAGCTTCGTTCGACGCGCGCCTGCGCGAGCGCTTGCTGCTTGCTCGCCCCGCGCCGGGCGATCGGCTGATGCTGGCGGATGCGACGCTGCTCGCTGCGCTGGATGGCAGCCGTCCGTTCACGCCAAATGAACGCACCGCCTTGCAGCAATCGCCGCTGACTTTGCGCCGCTTTCGCCATCTGGCGCTGGAGCGGAGGGCGCAATCCGTGCCGGTTGCTGCCAACGATCCGGTGTGGTTGGGCAGCGCGGGCATGCTGCGCGCCGCCGCCAGTGCGTCGGCGTTGGAGCAAATGGTGACGGATGACGGCTGTTGGACGCTGCATTTTCTGCACGCGGATGGCGGCTGGCAGGTGGTATTGGCCTTGTCGGCGGACGCGCCGTTTGCCACGCGTCTGCTGCGCGAACAGCCGATGCTGCGGGTCGTCGACGGCGGCGGAGCGATCATCTTGCAGGGCCGCCTGGACGCGGACGGAGAATGCGAGCGTGCGTGGCCGTTTGATGGCGATCCGGCAGCGCACTTCCAGATGCACGGCGCCAGCTTCATGGTGGAGCCGGTGTCGGCCTGAGTCATCATGGGATTTTTCAAACGCTCGCGCAATCAGTCCGTTGAGGTCAAAGGCCTGGGGTCTTCGCTGATCGCGCGCCGGCTGGATGACGTGCGCGCTGCGCCGACGGGCAGCGCGGTGGTGTGGCAGAAGGGCGAACAGGAACTGGTCTACTGCTTCCATCCCGGTCCATATCAGGTCGATGTGACGCCGTTTGCCGCTGCGCCGGAGATCGGATTGCGGCTGCGATTTGTCATCGAGGCCAATCCCCGCGTTTCGCAGCAGCGCTTCGATTTGTACCTGTTCAGCGAGGCGGCGGAGGAATTGGGCCTGGCGGATCTTGGCGCCGCAGCGCAGGGCGCTTTGCAGCATGAGCTGGCGCAGGGCGGGTTGGAACTGCCGCCATGCACCTCGCTGGAAGAGTGGCATGCCTTCCGCGCGGGGCTGAATCAGCTGCTATACACGCGCTTTGGCGTTACGGTGGACGATTGCGTGCCGGTGGATCTGGGCGACAGCATCGACTACGCTGCGGTCCTGCGGGTGCGCGCCACCGCTCCTGTGAGCGCACCTGCCCCCGCCTGCCCCTCGGCGGGCGAGGGCGCCGTTCGCAGCGTCCCGGCGCCCGCAGCAGTCGATCGCGCTGCCGATGCCAGGGCTTTGCGGCGCCTGTTCCTTGAGCTTCCCGCGCTCACCGGTGGGATTCGCTTGCTGATTCTACCGAAGGGGCGCGACACATTCCAGTCGCACCAAGCCATCTTGCAGCGCTTGTCGCTGCTTGCGCTATCGGTCGGCTCGATGCCTTCGCTGGAATGGCACACGCCGGATCAGCCGCTGGAAAGCGCCCAGCAATTGCGCCGCATCGCGCATAGCCAGGCCGCTGCCGTGGCGCTCGATGAGGCGTGGGCGCTGCTGGCGCAGTTGCAGATGCAATCGCTGGCGCCGTGGCTGGAGCGCGCCGACGAGGCGGACCGCATTCTGGCCAACCTTGAATATCACCTGTCCCAGCGCCGTATCGCGTACGTCGACCAGGACGAGCAGCCATTAGAACGCCGGGAGCCCAAGCTATGACGCCCACCATGCTGACCGCGCACGCCTTGCCCGCCAGCGCCGAATGCCGCTGCGTGCTGGCCGATGGCCGCGTGCTGACCGTCACCGCCAGCCGCCGCCCGCGCGCCAATCGCGCCGACGTCAAATGCGTGGTGACAGGCGCGCCGGCGATCAGCGAGCGAATGCAGGAAGTGGTGCGTCTGGCGCGCCACACCGAATCTCGTTTCGACAGTCGCGACCAGGTCGTACTCGGCATGGACATCGTCCCGGCGGCCGAAGAGCGCGGCTGGGAGCTCGCCGCCGTCCTGGCCGACCGCAAGGTGCGCGGCCTGCCGCCCTTTGCGCTCGCGGCTGCTACCTCTACCGCCAGCAGCGCGGGCGCAGCCGAGCATCGCGCCACCGAAATCGCCGCCGCCACCGCAGTGTCGAAAGCTCGGCCTCGCGCCACCTCGCCCGCAAGCGTGGCGCCCGACAGCCCCGCGCCGGGCGTGCCGAGGCTGTACGCCTACGGCTGGTCCGACGCCTGGCATCTCGGCCGCGTGACCGGCCAGCCAGCGCAAGCCGCTGTCCGCGCCGCCCGCCATCTCGCCCCTGAAGACCAATTCATCGCGGGTGACGACGGCAGCGCCGACCAGGCCCCACAGGCGGGCGTCACGCTCATCAGCCACCTCGGCGCCTTGAGCGGCCACGCCGATCCATCTGCCGCCGTTTCCAGCGCGCGCGCCTGGTTCCCGCTGCACAGCGGGGGCATCAACGACACGCTAAGCTGGGTTGAAGTCAGCGTCTACCCGCTTGAAGGCCCAGGCGTCGATGAGGAAAGCACCATCGCCGCCCCCGGCCTCGACTTGACGGTGCTGAACACGCTGCGCCAGACGCTTTCGGCCGCGCGCCATTTTGACGGCAAAGGCCTGGGCCGCTGGCGCACCGTCGTCCGTTTTGCTCAGCCGCGCTTCCAGGGCGAGTCCTATCAGCTGGCCCTGGTGATGGCCGACCGCCTGGCGCGAGGCCGCGAATTCGTTCCGCGTGGACGCCTGATCGCCAGCGGCTGCTCCAGCGCCTGGCATGCCGGCCGTGTCGACACCGTGGAAGGCCGCGAGCCCAAGCTGGAATTAATATTAAAACAAGCAGCCGGGGGCGACCGCGTGCTGCTGCCGCAGGCCTGGCAGGCCGCCTTGCCTGAGCAGTACCAGAAAGCCCTCAAGGCCAGGGGCGCCAGCCTGGCCTGTATCAGCCAGATTGGCATGATCTGAATTGTGCGCAAAGTTTAAACACGGCCGCCCTGCTAAAATCGTCCAGCAGGGCAGCCGGATGAGAGTGAATCCAGAAGGAGTCTGACATGTTCCAAATGTTTGGTTTTGGCGGCGTTAAATGCCCGCGCTGCGAGCAGAAAAACGACGGCAAGTCGGGCTACTGCGCGCACTGTGGTCTGACGCTGGGCGCGCCGCGCAATGCGCCGGTCCTGCGCGACAATCGCTGGATCCCTGGCGACGACGAACTGGCCGTCTACTTCGGCGTGAACGCCTTGTCCGGCATCTTTACCAAGACCCTGCGCGTGCCAGCTACGGCGCGTGCCTACATTCTGCAAGCCGATAAGGCCACCGAAGTCCCGCAGGGCGAATATGAGATCGAAGGCTTCTTCACCCGCCTGAATCACCTGCTGCGTAACCAGAATGCGGAAATCCTCATCACCCGCAGCACGCCGCTGCCGGTGGAGTTTTCGTTCGATGATCTGCACACCGCTGAGCATCTGAAGGTGGCGGCGCGTTTCACGGTCGGCATCAAGATCGAGAACGTGCCTGCGTTTGCCCAGCATTTCATGACCGTGCCGGGCGCCATCTCGACCCGCAATCTGGAAGAGCTGCTGTCGCCGTCGGTGCGCCAGTTGGCGGTGGAATTCATCGGTGGCCGCTCGCTGCAGGACATGGCTGGTAATGCTGATCTGCGCTTGCAGTTGGACGAACGTCTGCAAGCGGCGCTCAAGCTGCGGCTGGTCGAATTCGGCCTCGCCGTGGCGCAGGTGGAGACCATCGAACTGCGCCACGATAAGTTCGACCATAACCGTGCCCGCGTCGGCTCTTTGTGGCTGGTAGCGGACGAGCGCCGCGTGCAGCTGGAGCATACCAGGCACCTGGACCAGCTCTACGACGAAGAAGAGTGGCAAGCCATCTGGCGCGAAGAGCAGAAGATGCGCAGCCAGTACCGCCGCGCGCAGTTGCAGCAGGATGCGGCGGTGGAAAAGGCCGAGCTCTCGCTACAGGAAACCGAACGCTTGCAGGCGATCCGCGCGCGCGAGGTGGAGCTGTACGGCCGCATCATGGAATCCAAGACCCGCAAGGTGGCTGTCGACAAAGGCGCCGGCACCATGCTGGCCGATCTGGAACACGAACTGGCCAGGAACAAATCGCACCGGCTGGAAGAGCAGGACGCTTGGGAGCATGTGCGTAAGCTGGCGCAGATCAAGATGCGCACCGAACTGGAGGTGCAGCAGCAGGAAGCCGCCGAACAGCGTCAGTTGGCGCAGCAGCGCCTGAATCACCGCCTGCGCCAGCAGGCCATCGAGAACCAGATCGCGCAGGCGCTGGCGATCGAGGACGAAGCGCATCGCCGCGCCGAACTGGCCGCCTTGCGCCAGCGTGAGAAAGACGAAAAGGCGCGCGAGATGCAGATGGAAGCGGAGCATCACCACGCCCGCCATCAGGCCCTGGTGCTGGAGCTGGCGGCCCGCAAGCGCGAGGCGGAGCGCGTACAGGAGTGGGAAGATCAGCTGGCACTGGCCCGCCAGCGCGAATTGCAACGCGAAGAATCGGTCAAGGATGAAGGCATCAATCAGCGCCTGGAGGAGATGCGCCGCGCGGGCGCCAAGGCCGAATCCATCGCCCAGCACGAAAAGCTGCTGCGCACCATCGAGGCCGACGGCATCCACACGCGCCAGAACCTGGCGGCGGAAGAGCAGCGCCTGGCCCTCAAGGAGCGAGAGCGCGAGGCCGAATGGCAGCGCGAGCTGAAAAAAATGGAGCACGAGCGCGAGGAACGCTTCGCCCGCTGGAAGGGCGATTACGACGTGCTGCTGGCGCACCAGTCGCACGAGATCCGCCGCATGGAAGTGATGAACAGCTTGAGCGACATGGCCAAGGTGGCCACCGCCGCTGTGCCGAACGCGCAGGCACTGACCCAGATCATGAAACTGCAAGTCCACAGCGGCATGACGGCGGAGCAGATCGAGGCGCTGGCCTCGGTGGTGGCGGCGGAGCAGGGCGTGACGCCGGCCGAGGCGGTCAGCAAGGCCATGGAGATGGTGCAGCAAGACCGCGCCCGCCGTGACGCAGAACTGGATAAGGACCGCCGCCATCAGCTGGATCTGCTCAATATGCAGAAGCCAAAGTAATCTTCATATGATAGATTTCGCCCTAGATGCAAACAGCCCGAGAAAAAATCCGCGAACTGCGCGCCCTGCACGATGATGGCTTGCTGAGCCAGCAGGAGTTCGACCGTCGCAAGAACGCCATCCTGGACGCGGAATACGCGCCGGGCAGCACCGCCACGCCGCTGCCGGCGCGGCAGGGCACGGAGCTGGGGCTGATGTCGAGCCAGGAGATCGGTCCGCAGAATCGCCGTTACCGGCTGGAGCGCTTGATCGGCATGGGCGGCATGGGCCAGGTATGGCAGGCGCTGGACCTGGCCACGCACGCGGAGCTGGGCCATAGCGAAATGGTGGCGCTGAAGATTCTGCCGCCCGAGCTGACGCAAAGCGCGACGCATGCCAAGCTGCTGATCGAGGAAGCCACGCAGGCGCGCAAGCTGGCGCATGAGAACATCGTCCGTGTGTACGAGTGGGCGCAGGATCCGGCCACGTCCAGCTATTTCATCATCATGGAATACCTGGAAGGGCAGGATCTGGATGCCTGTCTGGCCAAGGAGGGCAAGCTGGCGCTGGACTCGGTGCTCAAGCTGCTGGCGCCGGTGGCCGATGCGCTGCAATACGCCTGGGACAAGCACCAGCTGGTTCATCGCGATATCAAGCCCGGTAACGTTTTCCTCACCAGTCACGGCGAAATCAAGCTGCTGGACTTCGGCATTGCCGCGCGCGTGCGCAGCGCGGGCAGCAGCCTTGGTCTGCAAACCCCTAACGCGGGCACCAGTGGTTATCGCGCGCCGGAGGCGGGCACCTATCAACGCCAGCCAAGCCGGCGGCTGGATGTGTATGCGGTGTCGGTGATGATCTACCAGATGCTGGAAGGCCGCCTGCCGTTCGAGGATATTCGTCCGGCCGACTTCCATCCGTCCGCGCCAGCGGGATTGAATGCGGCGCAGTGGAAGGTGCTGCAATCGGGTTTCGCTTACGCGCAGGAGCGCCGTCCGGCTTCGGTGGCTGAACTATTGCAGGCGCTGCGCCGCGCCTCCGGTCCGAGCGATGAGGAAGTCGCGGTCCAGGAGGAAGCACGCCGCCAGCAGGAAGCGCAGCGCAAGGCCGAGCAGGCGGCGCAGGCGGCGCAGGCGGAGCGTGAGCGCGCGGCTGCGGAGCAGGCCAAGGCCGCGGCGGAGCAGGCGCGCGCGGCCGCCGAGCAGCGCCAGGCCGAGGCGGCGGCCTTGGCGCGGCAGCGGCATGCGGAAGCGCAGGCTGCTGCGGCGGAAAAGCTGAAGCAGGAAAGGCTACGCAAGGAGCAGGAGGCCAGGCAGCGTGCCGAAGCCGAAGCGGCGGCCAAGCTGCGCAAACAGCAGCAACGCGAACTCCTGCGCGAGCAGCTGGCGGCGCGGCGCGAGGCCGATGCGCAGAAGGCGCGCGCGGAACGCGAGGAGCAGCAGCGCAAGGCGCAGCAGCTGAAGGCGGAAGCGGCCTATCGTGCGGAGCAGGAGCGGCATCGCAAAGTGATGGCGCAGCGCGCCGCCGCCGAGTTGAAGGCGCTGATGCCGACCTCCGGCAGCCCGGTGGCCGATGCCAGCGGCGTTCTGCGCGACCGCTTCCTGGACGGTACAGCCAAGGGGCCGGAGCTGGTGCTGGTGCCGACCGGGCGTTTCCAGATGGGATCGCTGGAGCATGAACACGCTGTCGCCATCAAGGCCGGCGCGCAAAAGCAATGGCTGGCGCGCGAGACGCCGGCGCACTGGGTCGGCATCGAGCACTCGTTTGCCCTGGGCCGCTTCCCCGTCACGGTGGGCGAGTGGAAGCAGTTTGTGCGCGCCACCGGCTGGGAGTCGCAGTCCGATACCGACTGGCGCTTGCCGGGCTTTGCGCAGACCGATGAGCATCCTGTGGTCGGCGTCAGCTGGCACGATGCGCAGCGCTACCTGGCCTGGCTGTCGCAGCAGACCGGCCAGACTTACCGCTTGCCCAGCGAGGCGGAATGGGAATACGCCTGCCGCGCGGGCAGCAAGACGGCCTTCAGCTTTGGCGACGAGATCAGCCCCGAGATGGCCAACTACGATGGCCACTTCACCTACAACAACAGCCCGAAAGGGGAGTTCGTGCAGGGTACCAGCAAGGTGGGGCGCTATCAGCCCAATCCCTGGGGCCTGTTCGACATGCATGGCAATGTGTGGGAATGGGTGCAGGACGTGGTGCATGAAAACTACCAGGACGCACCGGTCGACGGCAGCGCCTGGGAAGAAGGCGGCGACCAGGCGCGGCGCGTGCTGCGCGGCGGCGCCTGGCTGTACAACCCGCGCTATCTGCGCTCGGCGGCGCGCAATGGCTTCTCTGCCGTGCTGGCCAACGACATCGTCGGCTTCCGGGTGGCGCGCAAGCTGGGTTAGGAACGCCACCGCCATTTGCCATA
>Ga0213872_10001427_pt1 | contig 15629 bp, 15 predicted proteins | sample VelepicomBERX_R2_FD_160071 | JGI IMG/M metagenome (GOLD analysis project Ga0213872, IMG submission 160071) | Rhizosphere microbial communities from Vellozia epidendroides in rupestrian grasslands, the National Park of Serra do Cipo, Brazil - RX_R2 | ecosystem: Host-associated > Plants > Roots >...
TATTCGAGGTTGAGTAGGGGCTCGGCGTCAAGAGGACTTTCGTTTGAGCCACTGCTTTGGATTACAGTCGTCTTTATGTCATCGGTTTCTCTGGTCGGTGCTGGCGTGCGGGGAGTGGCAGAACTCAAAAACGGCTTTGGCGAACGTGCGTCTACGCTCTCTCATTACGGCCCTGTTTCGCGCGAATACTCGGATAGACGGACAGGCGACTTTCGGAACGAAGCCGGCCTCGCTCCTGCAGTAAAAAACCCCGACGGCGTTATCTTGAATCGCATGGGAGCAGTGGGTGTCCCAGAGAATCAAGATCAAGCGCCACGCACGCAAGAATCTGCCACGAGCACAGCGTTACGCTCGAATTTTCAGGATCAGAAAAGCCGCGGTATCGCCGGGACAACAAGCACAAACGTTACGATGGGGGAGCCGTCAGCAACCAGTCAAGCGAAGTACGAGGCTCAGAACCGAATCAATGAGAGATTTGGTGAATACGCGAAGAAACTGGCAGGCAGTTGGCGCTTTTCCGTAGCTGAAAAAGCGGAACGCATGGGGCGGCTTGATCGTTGCCGGGCTTTTTTAGTCAACCTGATTTATGTTGGCTACGTCCCCAGCCTGGTTGACAGCTGGTCAGATGATCTTTTAGATGACGAGGTCGTAGACGGGATGCCGATGGATCTGGTTGACTTGTATTGGGGGCCACCGATTTACGTACAGGACTTCGTCGAATACTATGTCCCTTACGAGAACCGTGGCTACCGAACGCCGGCGGGAGGTTATCGCCAAGTGACCTTTGCAAATAACGTTGTTGCGGAGAGTCAGCCTATGAGCCACGAAGCAGCTCAGTGACTCGTGTAGGGCCGTTCAAAGGGCATCATTTTGTCGCATTTGGCGACTTACGCTCGTGCCGGGGCTTCAGGGCGTCTTCATATGAACGTTTTTTTGACGGGATGAGGATGTCCGGGCAGCAATTACGGCAAGTGCGACAATAAAACAACCGGTCGATGAATCGTACTGTCTATTGTAGCCGATGCTATGTCAGCTATGACTGTCACTAACAGTTCAAAGAACGTGTATAGAACTTCACCACGGGAGAGTCCATGTTTTGTATACAAATCGCTACGGGCATGTCCGGTGACCAAACTGATGGCAACTGTCGTGCTAGAGCGATTGTGGGCGATCTATCGTGTTGGCTGATATGGAATAAAAACATCCGACTACCCTTTTAGGGGCGCGTGGGATCAAGTTCTTCTACTGAAAGGTTGTTTATGAAGTTGTTTAAGAGTTTATTTACCGGTCTAATCTTGGCCGGGATGCTGGCGATGATGCCTGCGGCTGCGATTGCTCACGGGGGCGGTGGTGGCGGGGGTGGAGGGCATAGTGGGGGAGGTGGTGGTGGGTTCGGCGGGGGCGGCGGTGGGCATGGATCTGGTGGGGGTGGCGGTGGCCATGGATTTGCCGGAGGTCATGGCTTTGGCGGTGGCGGTCACGCGTTTGGCGGGTTTAGCGGCCGTGGTGTTAGTCGGGAGTTCAACCGGACGCGAGGATCTTATGTCGGCCGATTTGTTGAGCGCGGAGATCACGGCCGCTTTGATGACCATGGTGTCCACGGCCGCGATCGCGATCACCGCCATAATCGCTTTCGCGATTTTGATGGCGACTTTGCCGACTTTGGATATCCGGATTACTCCTATGACTATGCAGATACGTTCTACGACGACAATGGGTATGTAGACGTGCAGCGTGTGGTGCAGGAAAGGCTAGCCGAGCTAGGCTACTATCACGGCCCGGTTGACGGCGCCATCGGTCCGGAAACAGAGCGAGCGATTGGCTGGTTCCAATCGGTTGCTAAGATACCGGTTAGCGGTCGGCTCGACGGCGCAACTTTGAGAGCGCTGCAGATCAATTGAGGGGTCGAATGAGCAACGCGGCAAAACAGCCACGGGCCGCCACTCGGAGGGTTGGGTTGCAAAAGGGGTGGCGACTGAGTTGGGTGGAAGGGACGCGTTCCGGCGCGTCCGGTGCGTTGCGCGCTCCAATAATCTGGACGCGCAACGCCGGAGCGGCGCGTGCCGAGCACACGCGGGGGGCAGAAACGTATGCATACGAGCCGCTGGCCCATTTTTTGAACGCAACGAGGTCAGTATTGTAGGCGAAAGGGTGCGACAGGGCAGGAAAAGAGGTACTATGGTAGTCAGCGAAGAGCGAAATAAGCAGAACTTTAGGCAGTCGAGATTGCTAAGCTCAAGAGAGGTCCTGGGCGAGGATGCGAGTCAGAGGATAATTAACTTCGAATCAGCCCGGCGGGCGCTGGAGTGGGCTGAGGTGGAGAAGGCGCATAGGCCTGTGGCATTGATGGACTACAGTCTTTTAAAGGAGAGCCTATCAGAGGATTGGCTTGAGTTGTTGCTCACAATGGCGTTATCCCTCGCGGCGCTCTTGGGCCTTTACGTAGGATTTCTTGGCTGATGTCAGGTGCGATCGATTGTCGCGGTAGCTCCGGTCGGTAGGGCGAGGCTCCGTCCGAGCCGTGGCGCGTGACGTTACCAAAGGACAGAACGTCGTCACGCGCCACGGCTCGGACGGAGCCTCGCCCTACCGCGCCGTCGGTTGAGCGCAATGGTCCAAGCCCTTGCGATCATGTTCTCCATTGTGGGTAGGAAGAATGAAATCCGCCCATCAGCAGCGAAGCTGCCCTACCGCGAAGCGGTTAGAGACCATAGCCCAGGCCTTCTAGGCCTGGGTTTTTACGACAAGGAACTCGCCCTGAAAGGGCGTCCGAATGCGATGGTCTTTCGACATGGATCGCAAGGTATTCATTTTCACCCGTTCCCGTCGGTCGCCCTTTCAGGGCGCATTTCGATGGAGCTTTCCCAGGCCTGAAGGCCTGGGCTGTTCTGTTAAACCGCTTCGCGGTACCGATCGGAAGATTCCCCATTTCGCGTATCAGTTCACGCCCGGCCGGTGCCCCAGCGCCGATGGAGAAAGCGCTCCCAGGGCGAGAACAAAATTTTGTCCGCGAGCAGACCAATGACGACGATCAGGAACATGACGCCAATAACCTGATCCATGGCATTTAACTCGCGGCCGTAATGCAGCAAATGCCCTAGCCCAAAGCCAGTCAGAATCGTCACGTAAATCTCGGCCGCCATCAGCGAGCGCCAAGCGAACGCCCAGCCTTGTTTCATCCCGCTGACGATGAACGGGAGCGAGGCCGGCAGAATGACATGGAGCAAGGTGTGCAGCCGTTTCGAGCCCATGGTCCGAGCAGCCCGAGCGAAGATCGGCGGCACGTTGCGCACACCATTGTCGGTCGCAATGGTAACCGACCACAGTGTGCCCATGATCACGACGAAAAGCATGGCCGCTTCCGTTTGCCCGAACCAGAGGAGTGCCAGCGGCACCCAGCAGACGCTAGGCAGCGTTTGTAGGCCGAGAGCGAGTACTCCGAGAGTGTCTTCGCAAAACTGAAACCGGGCCGTCAGCAGCCCAAGGGGCAAACCAACCGCAATGCCGATGAGGTAGCCGGTCAAAAGCCGACGCATCGTCACCAGCGATGCTTGCAGCAGCGTTCCGTCTCCGCCGGCTGTCTTAAGATATTCCCAAACGTCAATTGGATCGGGCAGCAACACCACGGACCAGATTTTCGCCAGTACCAGCAGATGCCAGATGAAAAGCAGGCCAATGAAGAAGAGGGCCGACCAAAGCAGCCGTTTCACTCTGCAACCTCCGCCGTAACGTAACCTTTCAGTGCACGCGTGATCTCGGTTGAATAACTCGCCAGTTGAACGCTGTTAATATCACGCGGCCGTTCGAGATCGATTTTGAACTCTTCGCGGATTCGGCCCGGGTAAGGCGAAAATAAAAGAACGCGATTACCAAGACATGCAGCTTCGCGAACGTTGTGCGTGACGAACAGGATCGTTTTCTTGCGCGCCGCCCAGATCCTCTGCAAGTCGCCGTAAAGCTGTTCGCGCGTCAACGCATCGAGCGCGGCAAACGGTTCGTCCATCAACAGCACACGCGGATTCGGCGCGAGCGCTCGCGCGAGTGCCACGCGCTGCTTCATGCCTCCCGAGAGTTGATGAATGTTTGCATGAATAAATTTTTCTAAGCCAACCAAATTCAAATAGAACTCCGCCACCTCCCGGCGTTCCTTCGCTTGCAGGCCGGGTTTGAGCTTTAAGCCAAACAGAACGTTGCCCATTACGTCGAGCCAGGGGAACAACGCCGACTCCTGGAACATCATCATGCGGTCGCGACCTGCCTCGGTAATCGGTTTGCCGTCGGTGAGCACTTGGCCGCCGTCCGGCTTTTCCAAGCCGGCGATAATATTGAGCAAGGTTGACTTACCGCAGCCACTCGGGCCAACCAGGCAGACGAAGCCGCCTACGTTGACGTGAAACGAGATATTATCGAGGGCATGCACCTCTCCTCCTCGGTTTGTGCGGAACCGCTTGGAGACATTCTCCACTGCAAGCTTGGCGGGTGCTACATTTTCGAGTTCTTCCTCAATCGACATAAACTCGCAACGTTCAGTCCTGAACACTCTAGCGCGTTGTCAAGGCGTTTCAAAAAGCCGTGAGAGATCCGGCACCGTTCTCATGAAACCGGCTTTCTGAGAATTGACTACAAACGTCTGCACCGAGGCACGCGGAATTTCGCTCGTGAATGTGATGCGCTTCCATGCTCGAGCGATGAGCTCGGCCGGCATGTCGGTGCGCGTCTCAGCGAGCAATTCGGCTTTCGCAATGCTCTGCGCTTCTTCAGGATTTTTTAGAATCCAGTCGGTTAGTTCGCGATGTGCCTGCCAGAATTTCCTGGCCAGCTCGCGATTTTCATTGAGGAACTTCGCACTGGAGACGAGCACCGTAGTCGCCGTCTCCGGCTCCTCGACCAGCACCTTACCTCCAGCTTCGGTTTCAAGCCGCGAAACCCAAGGTTCGACCGTCCAGACGGCGTCAATTTTCTTCTGTTGAAAAAGGAGAAGCTGGTCAGGATTCTGCGTCGGCAATACCGCTGCGTCGCCGCCGAGTTGAGTGATTTTGAGTCCACCTGACGCGAGCCACGCACGGCACGAAATATCTTGGGTGTTGCCTAGCTGAGGCGTGGCGATTTTCTTGCCCTTAAAATCCGCGGGCACCTTAAGGTTTGAATTCGGCTGAACCAGCAGTGCAGCCCCGCCGTTAGCCGCACCGGCAATGATTCGGATTTCGTCGCCTCGGGACCTCGCGTAGGCATTGAGCGCGGGACCAGGGCCAACGTAGGTCAGCTCGATCGATCTTGCGAAGATCGCTTCCATGGCGCTGGGGCCGGCATTGTAGGTAAACCACTGAATCTCGACATCGGACCCTAATCGCGCCTCGAACCAACCCTTGCCCTGGCGTGACAGATTGTGCGCGACCAGCCCCTGCACATGGGTGATGTTGGGAAAATGACCGACCCGGATCACGGTTTTGTCACCGGCGATCGCCATGGCGAGAGGAATTAAGAGCAAAGCGAACGAGTTGAAGAGGGTCTGGAGGGTCTTCATTTGTTTTGGGGGCGCGGCAGTCTATACACGCGTTGGGGCTGAGCAACAAATTTTAGGTGACGTTGACGTCCGCGCTAGGGGCAAGTTCGCCCTGGGAAAAACCACCCGGTATCTCTAATTCTTCATTGACTATATCGGAATAGTATAGTTTGATCCGTACTGCCTTATGCTGGTGATGCCGACAGCTTTGTTGCGATCCCGGGCCAGAGCCCGTGCCGGGTGTTTCGAAACCTCTACTGAAACACTAGTCCAATCGAGAAAAAGGTGAGAACCATTGTACTCAGATGCAGGATTAAGCCCGCGCTGCTGATATTCGCATTGGCTTGCCTTTTGTGGATTGCCGGCGGGAGAGCAGAGGAACGTGTGGATACGATCAAGCTCGATTGGGCCTACTACAATCCCCTCAGCCTGGTCCTAAAGGAGAAGGGTTTGTTGGAGGAAGAGTTTAGGAAAGATAGCATCAAGATCGAATGGGCTCAGAGTCTCGGGAGTAATAAAGCGTTGGAGCTACTCCGCAGTAGAAGTGTCGACTTCGGCTCTACCGCTGGTGCGGCTGCTTTGCTCGGTCGGGCGAACGGCAACCCGATCAAAGCGGTTTATGTCTATTCCAACCCCGAATGGACAGCGCTCGTCACCAGACCAAACTCGGGAATCCAACACTTGCAGGATCTCAAAGGCAAACGAGTAGCGGTCACTCGGGGAACTGATCCCCACATATTTCTACTGCGTGCTTTGCAGAGCATCGGTTTAACGGAGAAGGATATTGAGCTGGTGCCGTTACAGCACCCGGATGGCAAGACTGCACTCGAGAGAGGGAATGTTGACGCGTGGGCCGGGCTGGATCCGTATATGGCGCAATTAGAAGTCGAAAAGGGTGACCTGCTGTTTTTCCGAAATAAGGAATGGAACAGCTACGGGATTCTCAACGTTCGCGAATCTTTTGCGAAGGACCATCCAGAGCTGGTGAAACGTGTGTTAGCAGCTTACGAAGAAGCGCGGCTCTGGACCCTTGATCACCAGAGTGAAGCGAGGCGAATCCTGGCCGTGGAGGCGAAGCTGACTGATGATGTGGTGGCCAAAGTCTGGGAACGCACGGATTTCACAAGTTCTGCGATCGGTCCTATCCAGCGCGAGACCATCCGAGCCTCCGGCGATATCCTGAAACAAAGCCAGGTGATCGACCCGGGAACGGACATAGATCGCGTCGTTGCTGATTTGATCGATCCGGGATTTTTCCCGGGCAAAGTAGTCAATAATTAGCAATGGGCGAATCTGCCAAAAGACTCGCAACCGGTGTCAGCGCTGCGTCTCCAGCCAGTATTGATGTGCCCGCATGGACATTCACCACGCCCAGCTTGCATCTGGCCGCTGTGAGCAAGAGCTATGGACCGACCAGGGCGCTCAACGACGTGCATCTTTACGTCAACCGGGGCGAAGTCGTTGCGCTCATGGGCGCCAATGGAGCAGGTAAGTCGACTCTCGCCAAGATAGCGGCTGGCGTCTTAAGACCGGACGGCGGGCGCGTTTTTATCGCGGACCGCGAGGTGGCGCTAAATTCTCCGCGAGCGGCGCGCGAAGAGGGAGTCGTGATGGTCCATCAGTCCACTGACCAACTGGGGATTCCTGGCCTCTCAGTTGCGGAGAATCTTCTTCTCGACGTTTTATGTGACGGGAGAATAGGGTCATTTGCGGGAAAGCGGAAATTGTGGCACGAAGCAGAGAAAGTTGCAGCCGGCATCGATCTCGAATTGCCACTTGAGCGCGATTTCTGCGAGCTTGGTCCGGCGCAGCGCCAACTTGTTGCTATTGCGCGTGCAGTTGCTGCGAACGCATCCATTGTCATATTTGATGAGCCAACGGCGAGTCTCGCGGCAATCGAGGCGGAGCGGTTATTCGGTACCATCGATCGGTTGCGTGCGCGGGGGGTCGGTGTTCTTTACATTTCCCATCGTCTCGCTGACATCCGAAGAGTTGCGGACCGCATCGTGGTGCTTCGCAACGGACAGGTTGTCGACAAGGAGTTTAGTACAGTCGATCTAACGGATGCCGTCACCGCGATGATCGGGCGTGATATTGGTAAAGTTGCGGCTGGCCGGCCCCGCCGCAAAGATGATGAACCGATACTCCGTCTGAAACAAGTTCGCCTGACAAGTAGCGCTGAACAGTCCGACCTTTCGGTTCATGGAGGCGAGGTCGTTGCGATCACCGGAGCGCTTGGCTCCGGGAAGAGCCGTCTTCTGAGGGCTCTATTTGGGCTATCAAGGGTGGTTGACGGAGAAGTTCTGTTTAAAGGCAGGCCGTGGCAACCAAAGGGCCCCGCAGACGCAATCGCAGGCGGCGTCTTCATGGCAGGCGAGGATCGTTGGCGTTCCTCCTTTTTGCCGGCGGCGGTGCCAGGATCAGATATTGCGGGAACCATCGCTCTGCCGCATCGCCGGAACTGGTTTCCGTTTGGCTTGGTGCGCGCGAACCGCGAGCATGCTGCCGCTAGAGCAGCCATTGCAGCGCTTGGTATCCGATGCAGCAGCAGCCTGGATACGCTGGATCTACTTTCAGGCGGCAACCAGCAAAAGGTGGTGCTGGCGCGCTGGCAAGCTGCGCCCTGCGAGTTATTGCTCCTTGACGAACCTTTCCAGGGAATCGATGTCGGGGCCCGAAACGACCTGATTGCTGCCATTCGGGCTCAAGGCCGGAACCGAGCGACGCTCATAGCAACAAGCGACGTCGAAGAGGCGCTCCAGGTGGCGGATATCGTCGCAGTCATGCGCAATCGGAGCATTGCCGGGCTGTTTGACTCGCAGACCGGGCATGCTGCATCCCTGCTGGCCGCAATTGGCGCCGTCGAAGCAAGTGAAGCATACGATATGGAAAGAATCTCGGCATGAGAGCCGAAGCGAATCTGGCCTTCGGGCGTGGCGATGCCACGGGTCGAGCGCGCGGCTCGGTCGCGCATTTGCTTCGGCGCTACGCCATCTTTTTGTTACTCGCCGGGTTGATCCTGGTTTTTGATGCCATTGAACCCGCTTTCTTGAGGGTCAACAACATCTTCAGCGTCTTACAATCTGTCGCGGTCGTGGCCTTACTTGGCGTCGGAGTGACTGTAACGCTCGCAGTAGATGGGTTTGATTTGTCAGTCGGTAGCATCGCCGCGTTCGTTCTGATGCTTTCCAGTTACGCCATGGTTGTGCTGGAACTGAAGGCGCTCCAGACGGTGGCGCTCGCTCTGACGGCTGGCGCGGCAATTGGGCTCATCAACGGCCTCCTGATCGTCCGGCTAGGGATTCCGGATTTGCTGGCGACCCTCGGAACGATGTTTCTGCTGGCTGGATTACAGCTGATCCCTAGCGCCGGGCGCTCGATAAGCGCGGGTTTGAACCTGCCGGACGGCTCAATCGCTGCCGGGAGCTTTGATCCGGCGTTCCTTGCCATCGGACGACACAAGCTCTGGGACGTAATACCGCTACCGGTGGTGATTGTTGGGCTCATCGCGGCAGTGTGTTGGTTTCTGATGGAACACACTCGGTGGGGACGGGTATTCTATGCGGTCGGCGGAAATGAGACGGCCGCTCACCTTGCCGGTGCTCCCGTCAAAGCGTACCGCGTCGCGGCCTATGTTATATCCGGGATGCTAGCCTCGATCGGCGGCGTCTTTGTAGCGGCACGTGTTGGGCGAGGAGATGTCTTCGCTGGTTCTTCCTTGCTGCTTGACAGTGTCGCGGCCGCCCTGATCGGGTTTGCGGTGCTCAACCAGCGCCGCGCAAACGTGTTCGGCACAGTCACCGGCGCTGTATTTGTGGGTGTCGTTCTGAACGGTCTGACGATGCTCAACGTACCGTACTATACGCAGGATTTTGTCAAAGGCGTCGTGCTGGTCGGTGCACTGGCGCTGACATTCGGGATAGGTCGTGGCCGCCGATAATGGCCATCAATCAACATTATACATCATACTACTATGAAAGTCTGGAAGCATGGAATCTTCATTGTGGCGCTGGTTGGAAGTATAATCACTTCAGCCTTGGCCGGGGCTAGTGCTAGCGCGCCTGCACCATTCGACAAAGGGCACGTCAAGATAGCGCTTGTCAGTTACCTCTCACAGGGCGACTACTTCGAAGCCTATGAAGCCGGCGTTGCCAGGCAAGCGAAGGCGCTAGGCGTCACTCTTCGAATCTTCCAGGGAAAGCAAGACGCAGCCCTGCAGCGCGAACAGATCGAAGAAGCGATCGGTCTGGGGGTCAACGGTATTATCGTCAGCCACGGACAGCCCGAGTCCGTCAAGGATGTTGTTCAGAAGGCACTTGACGCGGGGATCAAAGTGATCGCCAAAGATATCGATCTTGGCAATCCCAAGGTACCGTTGATCTCGCAGAATGATCACGAGATTGCCGGGCAAGTGCTCGCTCAGGCACTCAAAGACAACGGCACTAGTTTTCCGGCGGGGTACGTGTTCGTGGCCGGCTTCCGTCCGTTGGAATTGCGTGGGGAGATCTGGGCCGATGTTAAGAAATCGAATGCGGGAATCGTCCAAAAAGCACAATGGGGAGCCGTTGATACCAATACCGCAACGACGGTCGCCTCCCAAACTGCGGCCGTTCTGCGTGCCAATCCTGATATAAAAGTCGTTTTCGCGCCCTATGATGAATTTGCGCGGGGCGTTAAAATAGGCGCAACAGAAGCCGGCTTGGGCGATAAAATCAAGATTTACAGCGCCGATATTTCGACGTCCGACATTCAGGATATGCGCGAACAGGGAAGCCCGTGGGTTGCAACTTCCGCCACAAATCCGGCCGTCGTTGGCGAAGTGTCGCTGCGGGCGGTAGCCTTGTTGATCGCCGGCCAGGATCCCGGCAAAGTGATCGAAGTCAAGCCGTATCTCATCACCCGGGATGATCTGATCAGGAATGACATCAAGACTGTGGCAGACCTTGACACCAAATTGCCCGGCTTTGGCACCAGCGATCAAGCGACCGCCGCCTGGATCCCCAGCAGCCACGCGAAGTAATCTGCCTCAGAGCGGACGCGTGACCAGATGCACGGCGCACTCACTCAAGGCGGGTACAGAACCTGACTATGTTGCGGCTGACGAACATCAGTAAGCGTTTTCCAAATGGCACGCTCGCTTTCGAGGGGATCAATCTCGAGATCGCGCCGCAGACGATTGTGAGCATTGTTGGTCCAAGTGGTTCCGGCAAGAGCACTCTGCTGCGAGTCATTTCCGGCCTGGAAGCGCCTTCCGCGGGACAACTATCGTGGTGCACACAAACGGTGCAATGGTCGCCGCGCAAGATCAGCTTTATTTTCCAGGAACCTCGACTGATGCCCTGGCTCAACGTATCGCGTAACGTACGGCTTGGCCTGGGACCATCACCCGATCCCGAAGATGAAGGATTGGTCATCCAAGCGATCGCTAAGGTCGGCCTCGAGCGTTTCGCGGGTGCGCTTCCTCGCGAACTCTCAGGAGGGATGGCACAGAGGGTGGCCATTGCGCGAGCGCTGGTCGCACGCCCTTCCCTGATATTATTGGACGAGCCGTTCAGCGCACTGGACGCCTTTAACCGGCTCAAACTTCAGAATCACCTTCTCCAGATCTGGGAAACGGATCGGACTACTCTTCTCCTTGTGACTCATGATATCGAGGAGGCGCTTGTCTTCGGCGACCGAGTGATTGTTCTAACCGGCCATCCCGGCCGTATCGGCGAAGATTTTGTTATCCCCCTTCCACGGCCGCGGTGCCGCACAGCCACGCTATTTCAGGATTGGAAGAGGACGATACTGGCCTCCCTCGATTTGTCTCTTCTTGAAGGCAGTGGCCAGGCCCAAGGAGCGCCGGTCTCCGAAGTCTCCTTTCCCAGTCATCCGCAGGTTATTCCGGAAGCTGAAAAGGTCTGACTTGCCAAACCAAATCTTGCTTATGTTACCAATCTCCAGCCGGTTCGTGATTGTTATCTCCTTTCTGATATTGGCATCTACTCTTTTCAGAAATGGTGAGGCCCAGAGAACGACAAAAGCTGACGAGGTAGTCATCCGAATCGGCTATCAGAAGTTTAACACCTTGAATATCCTCAAGGCTAAAGGCACGCTTGATCGACGTTTAGCTTCACTAGGAGCGAAAGTAGAGTGGCATCAATTCACAACCGGCCCGCAGTTGCTAGAAGCGCTCAATGCAGGCAGCCTGGATTTCGGTCACGCAGCGGATGCGCCGACCGCGTTTGGCCAGGCTGGGGGCATTCCACTGGTATACGTTGCTGCCGAACCCCCGTATCCAAAGGGTCTGGCCGTCCTAGTGCAGAAAGATTCGCCCATCAGAACAGTCGGCGATCTAAAAGGTAAGACCGTGGCGGTTGGCAAAGGCTGGAACTGCGAATATCAAATCGTAGAGGCACTCGAAGAAGCCGGCCTGAAATACTCGGATATCAAACCAGCCTATGTGACAAGTGCGGCCGATGCGCGGGCGGCCTTCGAGTCTGGCCGTGTGGACGCCGTAGGGATCTGGGATCCATTCTACGCGGTGCTCGAGTTGGAAAGCTCTCCACGGGTTCTGTGTGATGGAACCGGTCTTACCCCGAATTATACCTTCCTCGTCGCCCATAAGAGGTTCGCCAAAGAGCATCCAGAGCTGATTGCAATCATCCTGCAGGAGCTGAAAGCTGTGGATAATTGGGCAAACGCGAACTCCACGGAGGTGGCATCGCTATTAGCGAAGGATCTGGGAATCGGGGTTGCTCCGCTGGAACGAGCAACAAGGCGGAGAGAATACGGTGTCCGGCCGATTGACGAGAAAATTGTCAAGGACCAGCAGCATCTCGCCGACGTGTTCTTTGAGCTGGGCGAAATCCCGAAGCAGATTCGAGTCGAAGACGCGGTAGTATTTAACGCTCCCTGGTGGACTCCGGAGTTAGCTGGCCATGGAGTTCGCTAGCTCCAAGGAGTAACATGGCCTCTTTTGAGAAAAACCAGTAAGCTTCGGTCGAATCACAGTGACGCAACAAAGTTGAAGCGCCGAGTACCAATCCAAAACCGAAATAACTCAGGACTATAATATGGCAGAAGCGCACCGAATTAAAACCGAAGGGGAAGCGTTGGAAGCCGCTCGGCGCATTGGCGAACAGATTCAACCCACCTCAGGGGCTCGCGATAAGGATCGCCGCCTGCCATTCGAAGAAATTGAATGGTTTTCGCAGAGTGGCCTTTGGGGAATCACTGTGCCAAAAGAATACGGGGGCGCCGGAGTCTCTACTTCTGTTTTCACGGAAGTCGTCGCTATCATCTCCGAAGCGGACGCGTCGCTGGGACAAATTCCGCAGAACCATTATGCCAATGTCGAAGAGATTCGGTTGATAGGCACCGAATCCCAGAAAGCGTTCTTCTTTGAGCGGATTCTGAAAGGGGATCGTCTCGGAAACGCGGCGGTCGAGCGCTCCGGCAAGTCCGTTCTGGAAAACCAAACGAAGCTTGTGCCCGATGGGGACGGCTATCTCTTAACCGGAGAAAAGTTTTACTCCACCGGTGCTCTGTTCGCCGACTGGGTGCCAGTTCGCGTGACCGACCTGGACGGCAATCGTGTGGTGGCCATCGTCAATCGCCGGAGCGAGGGCCTGACCGTCATTGATGATTGGTCAAGCTTCGGCCAGCGAACTACGGCTAGCGGGACGGTCATTCTCAAAAACGTCCGGGTTAACAAAGAGCAGATTCTGCTCTCTTACCAGGCTTATCGGAAGCCGACCACGCGTGGTCCGTTCTCCCAAATCATTCACGTGGCGATTGACATCGGAATCGCGAGAGCGGCGATCAATGAAACGGTTAAGTTTGTCAAAACTCAATCGCGACCATGGATTGACGCAAAGGTGGAGACCGCGAGTGAGGACCCGCTCACCCTGTATCAAGTTGGTGAACTTTATTATCAGCTACACGCCGCCGAAGCGCTCATGGAAAGAGCTGCCTTGAAGGTGGATCGAGCAGCCGCAACATTGGACGAACCAACGGTCACCGCAGCGGCGCTGGCGGTGGCAGAGGCAAAAATCGGGGCGACCGACATTGCAATTCTTGCCACGAACAAGTTGTTCGAACTGGCCGGAACGCAATCCACCTTGGAGAAATACCAGTTAGACCGCCATTGGCGCAATGCCCGTGTTCATACGCTTCATGACCCGGTCCGCTGGAAATACCATGCGATTGGAAACTATTATCTGAACGACGTTGCCCCGCCGCGACATGCTTGGCTATGAGCAAAGAAATTCGGTTCAATGCGTTTGCGATGAATTGTGTGGGGCACATGGCGCCCGGACTGTGGCGTCACCCCAGAGATCGCTCCGAAAGATATGTCGACCTGAATTATTGGACGGGCCTGGCCCGATTATTGGAGAGAGGGAAATTTGACGGATTGTTTCTCGCGGATGTGCTTGGTCCCTACGATGTTTTTAGAGGCAGCGCCGATGCCGCGATTCATAGCGGGATCCAGATCCCGGTAAACGACCCGCTGCTGCTGGTCTCAGGCATGGCGACTGTCACAGAGCATCTGGGGTTTGGGGTTACGTGTTCGCTGACCTATGAACATCCCTATTCGTTCGCGCGGAGAGCCTCGACCTTAGACCATCTGACCAAAGGCCGGTTTGGCTGGAACATTGTTTCTGGCTATCTGGATAGCGCCGCCCGGAACTTTGGCCTCGATCAGCAGACGCAGCACGACGATCGGTACGCGTTGGCTGAAGAATACATGGAGGTCTGTTACAAACTCTGGGAGCGGAGCTGGGAGCAGGATGCAGTCGGACGGAACCGAAAAAGCGGCGTGTTTGCGGATCCAACGAAGGTCCATGGCATTCAGCATTTCGGAACATACTTCAGAGTTCCCGGCTTTAACTTGAGCGAACCTTCTCCGCAACGTACTCCGGTGCTTTATCAGGCCGGCGCGTCGCGGCGTGGAAAAGATTTTGCGGCAAAGCATGCAGAATGCGTGTTCGTCTCAGCTCCGTCAGCGGGTATCGTGAGAAACTATGTTCGAGATCTAAGGCAACGAGCGGCCGAGTTGGGCAGGGGACCGATACTCGTATTCGCGATGTTTACGATAGTCGTTGCTCCGACCGAAAGCGAAGCGTTGGCAAAGCTGCAGGAATACAGGTCATATATCGACTACGAAGGCGCGTTAGCGCTGATGTCTGGCTGGACCGGAGTCGATCTCGGCAAATTCGATCTGGATGAGGAATTGCGCCCAACAAATACCAACGCCAACCAGTCGGCACTTGAATCGTTCACGACAGGCGACCCGAACCGGCGTTGGAAGATTCGGGAAATTGCTGAGTTTGTCGGACTCGGCGGGCGCGCACCTGTGGTGGTCGGATCCCCGTCACAGGTAGCCGATCTGCTGCAACAATGGATAGAGGAAACGGATGTCGACGGTTTCAATCTGACCTATGCGGTCATGCCGGAGACCTATGAAAATATCATCGACCTGTTGGTCCCCGAGCTGCAACGCCGAAAGGTTTACAAAAAGGAGTACCGTCCCGGATCGCTGCGTGAGAAGTTGTTTGGCCAAGGCCCCTATTTGCCGGAAACACATCCCGGCAGCCTGCATCGCTCACAAATCCGGTAGGGCCAAGTTTCACCTTGGCCTTGCGGCTCCGCCGCGTTGTGAGCGATGCAGGCTAATGAGTTTTCTATTTGAAAAACTCGACCGGTAGGAACTCGGCATGATGGGACGCTATAAAACTGTCTAGGGCGGCTCGAGCGGTTTCTATCGAGACGACTTCTCCGCTTCTGGTCGTCGGGTGTCTAGCGAACCATTCAGAGAGAATATCATTCAAAAGCTCGCCACTGCTTTTTTTTAGCTCGCGACCCTGGGTATCTAACCAGAGGAGTTGGAAGTCGTTAAGCTTTGCCAGGATTGCAGAGGTAATATATTCTTCGCGATTCTCCGGCGGGATAGGGGAATCTTCAGGAATAGACATAGGCAGAATGGGGTTAGATGGAGCTGCCGACTTATTGTCCCGGAGGGACGGATGAGAGTAGCCCGACTCCGCAAAGCCTACGTCGCGACCGCAGAAGATGGTTTCGCAAACCCCTGGCTGTCGGGCGCGCCGTAGTCTGCGAAGGCGGCCTGGCACGAAGTGCCAGG
>Ga0213872_10001428_pt1 | contig 15611 bp, 14 predicted proteins | sample VelepicomBERX_R2_FD_160071 | JGI IMG/M metagenome (GOLD analysis project Ga0213872, IMG submission 160071) | Rhizosphere microbial communities from Vellozia epidendroides in rupestrian grasslands, the National Park of Serra do Cipo, Brazil - RX_R2 | ecosystem: Host-associated > Plants > Roots >...
AGGAGCTATCTGCTCAATGAGTTGGCGCTCGACTTTGCCCGCGACCATCTCAAGCCTGGCGGCCACTTCCTGGTCAAGGTTTTCCAGGGCAGCGAATTTCAGGATTATATGAAAGCGATGCGCGCGCTGTTCGCCGAAGTGGCCACACGCAAGCCCAAAGCCTCTCGCGATCGATCGAACGAAATCTATCTGTTGGGCAAAGGGCGTCGCTAGGGACCCTCTGAACAAGTTATTTGCCACTGTGTTCGGGGCGGCGCCTGGCGGTCGGTCTGCTTTGTTGCGCGGCTTGTGGATGGAATGACCATCCACTGCGCCCCGCGCCGCGCATCCCCTCCCGCCAGGGGCCGCCGCAGCGGTAAATAACTTGTTCAGAGGGTCCTTAGTGCGCTTGCAATTTGCGCGGCTCAGCCCAATATCCGGAGTAACGTATGTTTTCCGGCAGGCCGCGTGGCGTTTTCGCACGCGGGAGCGGCGCCAAGCTGGACGGGAATCCTCTCTACGGCTTTTCGACAGGGGTGGCGCTGACATTACCCGCGCCGGGAGTTACAATCCGAATCAATCGGGAACCAGCAAGTAGGGCACAGAGGAGTCCGCGCTAGTGAACAATATCGGCAAAAATATCGCCATCTGGATCATCATTGGTGTTGTGCTGATGACGGTTTTCAATCAGCTCAACAAAAAGCAGGAAACGCAGGACCTGATCGTCTATTCCCAGTTCATTAGCGACGTCGAATCCGGCAAGGTCACGACGCTTACCATCGAGGGTAATCCGCTGCGTGGTCAATGGCTCAAGGGCAAACGCTCGGACGGCTCCACCTTTACCACCTATGCGCCGTACGATCCGCAACTGGTCGACGATCTGATCAAGAACAACGTGCGTTTCGCCGCCAAGCCGGAAGAAGAGCCGAGCATGCTGATGAACATCTTCATCAGCTGGTTCCCGATGCTGCTGTTGATCGGCGTGTGGGTGTTCTTCATGCGCCAGATGCAGGGCGGCGGCAAGGGGGGCGCGTTCTCGTTCGGCAAGAGCAAGGCGCGCATGCTCGATCAGGATAGCAACACCGTGACCTTCGCCGACGTCGCCGGCTGCGACGAGGCCAAGGAAGAGGTCAAGGAAATCGTCGATTACCTGCGCGATCCGAGCCGTTATCAGAGCTTGGGTGGGCGCATCCCCCGCGGCATCCTGTTGTGCGGCAGCCCCGGTACCGGTAAGACGCTGCTGGCCAAGGCCATCGCCGGCGAGGCCAAGGTGCCGTTCTTCAGTATTTCCGGTTCGGACTTCGTGGAAATGTTCGTCGGTGTCGGCGCCGCCCGCGTGCGCGACATGTTCGAACAAGCCAAGAAAAGCTCGCCCTGCATCATCTTCATCGACGAAATCGACGCGGTCGGCCGCCAGCGTGGCGCCGGCCTCGGCGGCGGCAACGACGAACGCGAGCAAACGCTCAACCAGTTGCTGGTGGAAATGGATGGTTTCGACACCAATACCACGGTGATCGTGATCGCCGCCACCAACCGTCCGGACGTGCTCGACCCAGCGCTGCAGCGTCCTGGCCGCTTTGACCGCCAAGTCGTGGTGCCGCTGCCGGATATTCGCGGCCGCGAGCAGATCCTGTCGGTGCATATGCGCAAGGTGCCGTTTGCCGCCGACGTCGAGGCGGCGATCATCGCCCGCGGCACGCCGGGCTTCTCCGGCGCCGATTTGGCCAACCTGGTCAACGAGGCGGCGCTGTTTGCCGCGCGCCGCAACAAGCGCTTGGTGGACATGGAGGATTTCGAGGCCGCTAAGGACAAGATCATGATGGGCGCCGAGCGCAAGTCGATGGTCATGAGCGAGGACGAGAAGCGCAACACCGCTTACCACGAGTCCGGCCATGCCATCGTGGCGCGATTGCTGCCCAAGACCGATCCGGTGCACAAGGTCACCATCATCCCGCGCGGCCGCGCGCTGGGCGTGACCATGCAGCTGCCGGAAGAAGACCGTTACGCTTACGATCGCCAATACCTGCTCAACCGTATCGCCATCCTGTTCGGCGGCCGTATTGCCGAAGAGCTGTTCATGAACCAGATGACGACCGGCGCTTCGAACGACTTCGAGCGCGCGACGCAAATGGCGCGCGACATGGTGACCCGCTACGGTATGTCGGACCGCCTGGGCCCGATGGTGTATGGCGAAAACGAAGGCGAAGTGTTCCTCGGCCGTTCGATCACCACGCACAAAAACTTGTCCGAAGCGACCATGCAGCAGGTCGACCAGGAAATCCGCCGCGTGATCGACGAGCAATACAACCTGGCGCGTTCGCTGCTCGACGGCAATCGCGACAAAGTCGAGGCCATGGCCGCAGCGCTGTTGGAGTGGGAAACCATCGATACCGGTCAGATCGATCAGATCATGGCGGGCGAGGCGCCTACGCCGCCGAAGGGCATGGCAGGCATCGGCAAGCAAGACAATCCTCCGCTGGGCGATCTGGCCCCGGCGGCGTCCTAAATCCTTTTCAGACCGACTGGCGGGCATGCCCGCCAGTTTTTTCATTTGTACAGCCATGATGCAATGCGGCCGCTTTCAACTTGATCTGTCCCGCCCCTTGGTGATGGGGATTCTTAACGTCACGCCCGACTCTTTTTCCGATGGCGGGCGCTTTCGCGCGCTCGACGACGCCTTGGCCCAGGCCGAGCGGCTCATGCGGGACGGCGCCGATCTGCTGGACATCGGCGGCGAGTCGACGCGGCCGAACGCGGCCTATGTCAGCCCGCAGGAAGAAATGGACCGCGTGCTGCCGGTGCTGGAACGCTTGCAAGGCGCCCCGGTTCCGCTGTCGCTGGATACGCGGCGCAGCGAGGTGATGCGGGCGGGCCTGACGCTGGGCGTCGACCTGATCAACGATGTGTCGGCGCTGGAAGACGACGGCGCGCTGGCGTTGATGCGCGATAGCCGCGCCGGCATTTGCTTGATGCACAAACAAGGCAATCCCGACTCGATGCAGCAGCGGCCGCACTACCAAGATGTGGTGGCCGAGGTGGGCGATTATCTGCGCCGCCGGGTGGCCTTGTGCCTGGACGCGGGTATCGCGCGCGAGCGCCTGTTGGCCGATCCGGGTTTCGGCTTTGGCAAGACACTGGAACATAACCTGGCGCTGTTGGCGGCGTTGCCGGCGGTTGCCGAGCGCGCCGGCGTACCGCTGCTGGTGGGACTGTCGCGTAAATCGATGCTGGGCGCGATTACCGGCGAAGCGGTGGCGGAACAGCGCCTGGGCGCGAGCGTCGCCGCGGCGCTGGAGGCGGCGCGGCGCGGCGCGGCGATCATCCGCGTGCATGATGTCAAGGAAACGCGCCAGGCACTGCAGGTGCTGGCGGCGTTGCAGCAATCATCTCTCGAGCAGGATAGTCAAAAATGACCCGTAAATATTTCGGCACCGACGGTGTGCGCGGTGAGGTCGGACAGTTTCCGATTACCCCTGAATTCGTCCTGAAACTCGGCTATGCCGCGGGCCGCGTGCTGGTGAACCATGATCGCGATCATCACCCGACGGTGCTGATCGGCAAGGACACGCGGATTTCCGGTTATATGCTGGAGGCCGCGTTGCAGGCGGGTTTCACCGCCGCCGGCGTCAACGTGCTGTTGACCGGTCCGTTGCCGACGCCGGGGATTGCCTATCTGACGCGCGCGTTGCGTTTGTCTGCCGGGGTGATGATCTCGGCTTCGCACAACCCGTTCCACGATAACGGCATCAAATTCTTCGCCGAAGGCGGGCTCAAGCTCGATGACAAGATCGAGCTGGAAATCGAAGCCATGCTGGACGAGCCGCTGGAAACCAAGCCGTCGACGGGCCTCGGGCGGGCGCGCCGCATCGAAGGGGCGGCCGAGCGCTATATCGAATTCTGCAAGAGCAGCTTCCCCAACGACCGCGACCTGAAGGGGCTGAAGCTGGTGGTCGATTGCGCGCATGGCGCGACTTATCACATCGCCCCCAAGGTGTTTCACGAGTTGGGCGCCGAAGTCATCGTCATCGGCGGCGAGCCCAACGGCTACAACATCAACGACAAGGTCGGCGCCACCCACACCAAGACCTTGCAAGCCGCGGTGCTGCAGCATGAGGCCGACTACGGCGTCGCGCTCGATGGCGACGGCGACCGGCTGATGATGGTCGACCGCCAAGGACGGGTCTATGACGGCGACCAGCTGATTTACGTGATCGCCAAGGCGCGCGCCGCGCGCGGCGAGCTCAAGGGTGGCATCGCCGGCACGGTGATGACCAACATGGGCATGGAATTGGCGCTGAAGAAACAAGGCGTCGAGTTCGGCCGCGCCAAGGTCGGCGACCGCTACGTGCTGGAAATGCTGCACGCCAAGGGCTGGCAAGTGGGCGGCGAGGCTTCGGGCCATATTCTGTGCCTCGACAAGCACAGCACCGGTGACGGCATCATCTCCGCTTTGCAGGTGCTCAACAGCCTGCACGAACTGTCGACGGATCTAAGCTGCGTGTGCGCCGATTGGCAGCCGTTCCCGCAGACGCTGATCAACGTGCGTCTGAACGGCAAGGATTGGAAAAAAGCCTCGCAAAGCGTGCTGGCTCAGGCCGAGCAGGCACTGGACGGCCATGGCCGCGTGGTGTTGCGCCCGAGTGGCACCGAACCGGTGGTGCGGGTAATGGTGGAAGCCGACGCCAGCGACCTGGCCGAGAAGTGGGCGCGGGCGATTGCCGGCGCGATCGAGGGCGTATAGAGGGAAGCAAAACCTTAACGGCGGGAGTAAAAGCCGGCCCCTACTCCCGCTTTCAAGGTGTTGCCGGTACTCCCGCAGTCGATGCGCGTGCAGGCTGAACGGCGGGAGTGAGAGCCGGCCCCACGTTTCAGCGGTAGAGCTTGGGTACGCGCAAGGTCACGCCGCACATCAGCTCGTAGGCCAACGTGCCAACCGCCGAGGCGACGGTCTCCAGCGGCACATCCTCGCCCCACAGCACCACACGGCTGCCGATGCCGGCTTGCTCGATGTGCGTCAGGTCGACCGCCAGCATGTCCATCGATACGCGCCCGACGGTGCCCGAGCGCACGCCGTCGATGCTGACCGGGGTGCCGTTGGGGGCGACGCGCGGGTAGCCGTCGGCATAGCCGCAGGCGACGATGCCAAGGCGCATGGGTTTGTCCGCGGTAAAACAGCAGCCGTAGCCGACATTGTCGCCAGGCTGCAGATGCTGGACGGCGATCACATCGGCGGAAAGGGTCATGGCCGGGATCAGGCCCAGGTCGCGGCCGGTCTGACCTTCAAACGGCGAACAGCCGAAGAGGGTGATGCCCGGGCGGACGCGATCGTGATGCGTATGCGGGTAACGGAACACCGCGGCCGAGTTGGCGGCGCTGATCGCCAGGCCGCTCTCCCGGGCGATGGGCTCGAAGCGTTGCCATTGATCGGCCACGCCGCGCTCGTCGTCGGCGCTGGCGAAGTGGGTCATGATGGTGCTGAGCGTGACGCCGTTCATATTGCGCAACTGCTGGGCGGCCATGCGTACTTGGCGCGGCAGGAAGCCCAAGCGGTTCATGCCGCTATTGACCTTGAGCCAAGCCTCGAATTGGCCATGCTTGAAATGGCCGTCCGCGAGCCAAGCCAACTGATGCTCGCTATGGATGGCGCCGGCGATGCCGTGCGCGGCCATCAATAGCGTCTCTTGTTTCTCGAACGGCCCTTCCAACAGCGCCAGCGGCTGCCGGATGCCGGCCTTGCGCAGCGCCAAGGCGTCCTCGAGGTTGAGCATGGCGAAGGCGTCCGCCTCGTCGGCCAGGGCATGGGCCACTTCCAGCGCGCCATGGCCGTAGGCATTGGCTTTGATGACGGCATAGGCTAGGCTGCCCTGTGCTTTGGCGCGCGATTGACGGTAGTTGTGCTTGATGGCGGAGAGATCGATCTCTACGCGAATGGGGCGAGTCATGTTCGAAGTCAGGTCACTAGGAGGTGTGTTATTATATTCCGCTCTTGCCCTGCTGGAACATTGTCTATCAGCACTTTCTTGTGACAAGGGTGGAGTCAGGCTACGGTAGATGGATATTCTTCAGATTCTGATCGACTTCTTCACCGGCTACGGCTACTTGGCCGTGTTCACGGTGCTCTTGCTGTGCGGTTTTGGCGTTCCTATTCCCGAGGACATCACCCTGGTGGCTGGGGGCATTATCTCCGGCTTGGGGTATACCAATGTCCACACGATGTTTGTCGTCGGTATGGTGGGCGTACTGTTGGGCGACGGCGCGATGTTTTTGCTCGGGCGCAAGCTCGGCAAGCGCGTGCTGCAGTTCAAACCCATCGCACGCGTATTGACGCCCGCGCGCTTTCGCGGCGTGCAGCAGCAGTTCAGCCGGTATGGCCACTGGGTGTTGTTCGTTGCGCGCTTTCTGCCGGGGCTGCGCTCGCCGATTTTCATTACCGCCGGCATGACGCGGCGGGTGCCGTATTGGCGCTTTTTGCTGCTGGATGGCTTTGCCGCCCTGATCTCGGTGCCGTTGTGGGTGTATATGGGTTATTTCGGCGCCGCCAACCGCGACGTGCTGTTGACCTGGATCCATCGCGGCCAGGCCGGCATTCTGACCTTGGCCACGGCGGCCATTCTTTTGGGCGTTTATCTGATTCGCCGCGCGCGCAAAAAACACGCGCTGCGGCTGGAGAAGGCGCCGTCGCCCGCCAAAGCGGGCGACGAGTGACGGGACAGCCGTTAATCGACCTGCAGCAATTCCACTTCGAATACCAGCACGGCGTGCGGCGGGATGACCCCGCCGGCGCCGCGCGCGCCATAGCCGAGCTCCGCCGGAATGGTCAGTTTGCGCACGCCGCCAACCTTCATGCCGGCCACCCCCTGGTCCCATCCCTTGATGACATGCCCCGCGCCTAGCGGGAAGCTGAACGGCTGATAGCGGTCGCGGCTCGAGTCGAACTTGGCGCCGTCGAGCAGCCAGCCGGTGTAGTGTACGGTCACTTCCTTGCCCGGCGTCGCTTCAGTGCCTTCGCCAACCGTGATGTCTTCGATAATCAGTTCAGTGGTCATGTCGTTTCCAGTAAGTAAAGTACGCCGCTGCGGATTGTAGCAGGCGCGACGTATCGACTAGGTTGTTTTTCGCCTGTCGGGGTTATATGAATGAAACAGAGAGGCGTTCTCAAATAGGAATTCATAACCGGAGGCAACATGGATCTGATTCACGATACCGTTACCGAACACATCGTTATTCGCCAAGCGGCGCCGAGCCGCATCCGCCACTGGCTGCGCCAAGCGGTGGAGGACATCCGCCGCGCGCCCGCGGACACGCTGTTCTATGGGGCGTTATTCGTCTTGATGGGCTATGTGCTGCTGTATTACTTCACCATGGCGCCGGCGTACGTGCTGGCGCTGTCCACGGCCTTTCTGCTGGCCGGCCCGTTTCTGGCGATCGGCCTGTACGATTTGGCGAGGCAGCGCGAAGGCGTGAAACGGCACGAACGCGTGTCGTTGCGCCGCAGCATGGTCGCCTGGCGCGGCAACGTCCAGGCGTTCACGCTGTACGCAGCGTTGCTGGCGGTGATGGCATTTACCTGGTTTCGCGTGTCGTTATTGGTGTTTGCGCTGTTCTACGATTATGCGGCGCTACCGTCGCTCGACGATATCGTGGCGAGGCTGCTCGATCCGCAAAATATCGTGTTCTTGCTGGTCTACTTCGCCGCCGGCTTCCTGTTCGCGCTGGTGACTTTCGTCGCCAGCGTGGTGTCGGTGCCGATGATGCTGGATAAGGAGGTCGACACGGTGACGGCGATGTTGACCAGCTTCATGGTGGTGCAACGCAACCTCAAGACAATGGCTTGGTGGGCGGCTATCATCGTGTTGCTGACCGGCGTGGGGCTCTTGACCTATTTTGTCGGCCTATTGTTCGTCATGCCGCTCGTCGGCTTGGCGACGTGGCACGCCTACCGCGATATGGTGGCATTCGAACATTGACGCGAACCCGCCTCGGGATGGGTTCGCTCCCTCCTGAGGTGTGTAGCGCATGACCGTCCACATTGTCTTTCCGGACCGGGACAGCCTGCCTGTCCCATTGCCCGAATTTCTTTTTTCCCATCGACTGACTTGTTTTGCCGAGACCGCGCCGGACGAGCTGCCGGCGCGTTGCGCCGACGCCGAGGTGCTGATTGTCAACAAGGCGCCGCTGAGTCGCGCGCTGTTGCAGGGCTTGCCGCGGCTCAAACTGATCGCCGTGGCCGCCACTGGCGTCAATAACGTCGATTTGGCGGCTTGCCGCGACTTGAAGATCGCCGTGAACAATGTGCGCCATTATGGCGACGACACGGTAGCCGAGCATGCTTTCATGCTGATGCTGGCGTTGTCGCGCGGCATGCCGGCGTATTTGGACGCGGTGCGCGCCGGAGCGTGGTCGCGTTCGCGCCAGTTTTGTCTTTACGAGGCGCCAGTGCGCGATCTTGGCGGCGCCTGTTTGGTGGTTGTCGGCTCCGGGGGGATCGGGCAGGCGTTGGCGGCCCGTGCGCGCGCGTTCGGCATGACGGTGTTGTTTGCCGAGCGCAAGGGCGTGGCGTCGCCCAGGCCGGGGTATTGCCGTTTCGAAGAGGGACTGGCGCGTGCGGACGTGCTGTCCTTGCATTGTCTGCTAACGCCGGAAACCCGCGGATTGATCGGCCGAGCGGAACTGGCGGCGATGAAGCGCGGCGCGCTGTTGATCAACACCGCGCGGGGCGAGTTGGTGGAGGAAACCGCGCTGTTGCAAGCGCTGGAGAGCGGTCATCTGGGCGGCGCCGGGCTCGACGTGTTGCGTGTCGAGCCGCCGCCCGCCGATGCGCCGCTATTGTCGAGCGCTTTGCCGAATTTGATCGTCACGCCGCATGTGGCCTGGGCCAGCGAGCAAGCGATGGCGCGTTTGGCCGCGCAGGTGGTCGACAACGTGACGGCTTTTCTGGCGGGCGAGGCGCGTAACCGGGTGGTTTAGCGTGAAAGAGATGGGGCATGGCGACGCGCGTGCCTGTGGTGCACTGCCTTCGGCGAGTGCACCCTACGCGACGACATGTCCGAGGCCGTGGGGCAATCGCCGCGCGACGCGCGGCATTGCACCAAATACCGCTAGCAGAGTGCTTCTTAGCGCTGATCGAGCGTCGGGCGCGGCGCGTCTTCCGCGCCCATGCCGAGCCGAGCGCGGACCGCACTGAGATAGACGTTGACGTCGGGGGGCGTCTGCGCGCGCTGCGCCTGCCAAATCATCTCCGCCAGGCAATCCATCATCGCGTGCTGGGCCGCGTGCTCGTCGCCGAGGCGCAGCGCCAGCTGCGCGTAGAGCGAGCGGATACCGAAGGGTTGGTCGATCGTGCGCTGTTCCTCGATGGCCAGATGCAGACTCATGTGCAGAAAGGGGTTGGTTTCGCCGAGTTCCGGCGGCCACTCCTGCTCCATATAGCGATCGGGGTGGTCGACGATCGGCTGGTACTCGGGGTGGGCGAACAGGATACCCAGGGTTTGGCGCTCCAGGTCGCCCAGGGCTTCTTGCGCTTTGTGCTTCGACCAGATATCAAAGAAAAAGCGACGCGCGTCTTGACGGCTTGGGTTGAACATCGAAACAGCCCGGGGAAAAAGGGGAAGTCCAAATTATACTCGATGGAGGTTTGCCATGCCCACGTTCCATGACTTCAGCGTAGCGGCCGCTGACGGCGGCATGCAATCGATGTCGGCTTACGCCGATAAAGTGGTGTTGGTGGTCAATACCGCCAGCGAATGCGGTTATACCCGGCAATACGCCGGCCTGCAGGAACTGCAACAGCATTTCGGCCAGGATCCGTTTACCGTGCTGGCCTTCCCCTGCAATCAATTCGGCGGCCAGGAGCCCGGCGGCGATGCCGCGATCCTCGATTTCTGCCAAACACGTTTCGGCGTCACCTTTCCGCTGATGGCGAAAGGCCCGGTGAATGGGCCCGAGGCCTCGGCGGTGTGGCAGTGGCTGACCCAGGCGGGCGGCAGCCATCCCCAGCCGGTGAAATGGAATTTCACCAAATTTCTGATCGATCAACAGGGACGGCTGATCAAGCGGTACGAGCCGGCGGTTGAGCCGTATGAATTGGTGGACGACATCAACCGCCTATTCCGGCGCGGCTAGGATGCGCGCTTGAAAATCACGTCCCACACGCCGTGGCCGAGGCGAATGCCGCGCAGCTCGAACTTGGTGAGCGGGCGGTAGTCCGGTCGCGGCGCGAAGCCTTCGGCCACGCTGTTGGTCAACAGCGGCTCGTGGCTGAACACGTCCAGCATCTGCTGAGCGTACTCTTCCCAATCGGTGGCGGCGTGCAGGTAGCCGCCAGGCTTGAGCTTGCGCGCGAGCTTGGCGATCAAGGGCGACTGAATCAGCCGGCGCTTGTGGTGGCGTTTCTTCGGCCACGGGTCGGGGAAAAAGATGTGGATACCGTCCAGACAGCCATCGGCCAGCATGTGGTCGATGACCTCGACCGCATCGTGGCGGATCAGGCGCAGATTGGCGAGCTGCTTCTCGTCGATCAGCTTGAGCAGGTTGCCCACGCCCGGCGAGTGTACCTCGATGCCCAGATAATCGTTGCCGGGGTTTTGCTCGGCGATCTCGGCGGTGGCGGCGCCCATGCCGAAGCCGATCTCCAGGATCTTCGGCGCCTCGCGACCAAAGGCCTGGGCCAAATCCAGCGCGGCGGGCCGGTAGTCGATGCCCCAACGCGGCATGCCGTTATCCATCGCGCGCTTCTGCGCTTCCGACAGGTGGCCTTGCCGCAAGACGAAGCTGCGAATATGCCGTTGAAAATCCGGGTTTTCCATCGTGTAGACCGTCAAAAATCCAAAAACAGGTGATGTTACCGAATCTTGCCGTCCAGAGCGAGCGTGGCGTCGGCGAGAAACGCGCGCACCGAGGGATAGCGCAGTGCGGCGCCCAATTCCCGTTTGAGCCGGCGGTTGTCGAGGCGGCGCGATTCGGCCAGAAACGAGGCTTGCACCGGGGTGAGGCTCTGTTGCAGCGTCGCCAACGGCAGCCGGGGAGGACGGGGCAGTCCGAAGCGCTCGGCCAGCAGGTCGAACCAGTCGCCAAAGCGGATCGGCTCGTCGTCGCAGGCGTTATAGATCCGGATGCCGCCTCGGCGCCGCAAAGCCAGCGCGCACAGGCGCGCCAGATCGTCGGCATGGATGTGGTTGCCGTAACTGTCGTCCTCGGCCATGGCGACCGGCGTGCCGGCGTGAAGCCGCGCCAGCGGCAGCCGGTCGCCGGCGTAGATGCCTGGCGCGCGCAGGATCGTCACGGCCATCGGCCAGGCGGCGGCGCGGCGCAGACAGCGCTCGGCGGCCAGGCGGCGGCGCGCCCGCGCGGTGGCGGGGCGGCATGGCGCGCACTCGTCGATCCACTGTCCGTCGCGGTTGCCATAGACGCCCGAAGTGCTGATATAGACCAGGCGCTGTGGTATGCTGTCGGCTTTTCTCAACGCAGACAATAGGTTAAGCAAGCGCGGGTCATGCGTTGTGCTTGACGGCGGCGGCGCGGTGTATAGCACGGCCTGCGCCAGGCCCGCGAGCCGGGCGAGACTTGCGGCATCGTCGAGATCGGCGAGGATAGGCACGATACCTAGGTCGCGCGCCGATTGTCGCTGATCCGCCGTGTGCGTCAGCGCGAGCAAGCGCCAGTGTCCGCGCAGCAGCGGTACCGCCCGGCGGGCCACGTCGCCCAGACCGGCAATGAGAAGTGTCTGCATGATGCTCACTATTTTAGCGAATTCAAGGTAAGGGCAAGATGGTATCTCAAGTCAAAGTGCAACCGAGCGGGCATGCGTTTGGTGTCGAAGCCGGTGAAACCATTCTCGAAGCGGCGCTGCGCCAGGGTATCGGCCTGCCGTACGGCTGCCGCAATGGCGCCTGTGGCGCTTGCCGCGGCAAGGTCGTCAGCGGAGAGGTCGAGGCCAACGGCTATTCCGAGCAGGCGTTGTCCGAGCAGGAACGCGTGCAAGGCTATACCTTGTTTTGCTGCGCGCATCCCAAAGGGGACGTCACCATCGAGGCCAACGAGCTGACCAGCGCCGGGCAGATTCAGATCAAGACCTTGCCTTGCCGCGTGGAAACGATCGAGAAAATCCACGATGTCGCCGTGCTGCGCCTGAAGCTGCCGGTCTCCGAGCGGCTGCAGTTCCTGGCCGGCCAATACATCGACATCCTGATGAAGGATGGCAACAAGCGTAGTTTCTCCATTGCCAATGCGCCGCATGACGACGCCTTCATCGAATTGCACATCCGTCATCAGCCGGGCGGTTCATTCTCGGAATATGTCTTCAACCAGATGAAGGAACGCGAGATCATGCGTTTCAAAGGGCCGATGGGCTCGTTCTTCATGCGTGAGGATTCCGACAAACCGATCTTGTTGCTGGCCAGCGGCACGGGCTTCGCGCCGATCAAGGGCATCGTCGAACATGCTTTGTTTGCCGGTAGCAAGCGTCCCATGGTGTTGTATTGGGGGGCGCGCACTCAGCCCGACCTTTATCTGTCGGCATTGGCCGAGCGTTGGCAGGCCGAGCACCCCGATCTGTTCCGCTACGTGCCGGTTTTGTCCGAGGTCGGCGGGAGCGATGGCTGGCAGGGCCGTACCGGCTTCGTACATCAGGCGGTGTTGGACGACTTCGCCGACCTGTCCGGCTACCAGGTTTATGCCTGCGGCGCGCCGGTGATGGTGGAGGCTGCGCACCGCAGTTTTACCGCCGAGCGCGGCCTGCCGGAGAACGAATTCTTCTCCGATGCGTTCTTCTTGGCCAAGGACATGCAGGGCAGATAAAAGCGCCGAATTTGGTCTTGCCCAAATGCGACCCGGAATATCTGTTTCGGGTCGCATTTTTTGCCGCATGGCGCCCTAATACGGCGCCATGTGCGCTTTCATCGCGGGCATGTGATGTGCCACGTCAAAACGCGCTGCCGCGGTTCTTGCCGGTAGGTCGCGCTGTAATTAATTGATTTTATTTTGTTATCTCTTTTTTGTTGCGACGCAATATTTCATGCGTGCCGCAAGGCGCTGCCATTTTTTTACATATGAAAATTGCAAAATATCGAGCTGGGTCAAGGGGTCGGGTTTGCTGAGGCGGTCCCGTCGCAGAGCTTGGACGGCTATCTTACTGTTTAATTATTTAATAATATTTAGCTCATAAACGTATGCCGCTTTTCAATAGCTGCGGCATATTCCGCCGGCGTGAGAGGGTTGCGCCGGCCGCCATCCACACCCCGCGAAGCGGTCGCCGGGCGGTGACCGCCAAAACCCATTTGGATGCAAGTCCAAGGAGTGCAACATGACCAAGTTTGGTGTCCATTCGGAATGCGGCAAGCTGCGAAGTGTTCTCGTCAGCCGTCCCAATCTGGCTCACAAACGTCTGACCCCTGCCAACTGTGATAGCTTGCTGTTCGATGACGTGATTTGGGTGGAACGCGCCCAGCAAGATCACGCGTTCTTCGTCGAACAAATGCGCTCGCGCGGCATCGAGGTGGTCGAACTCATGGATGCGCTGGGCAAAGTGCTGGACGACAAGGCGGGCCGCGGCTGGCTGTTGGACCGCAAGGTGAAGCCCGATAACGTCGGCATCGGCATGCAGAAGGAACTGCGCGCCTGGCTCGACGAAATGCCGTCCGCGCAACTGGCCGAGTACATGATCGGCGGTATCGCCAAGTTCGAGCTGCCGTTCGACGCCAAGGGCCTGTTCGGCGGTTACCTCGATCGCTCCGACTTTGTGCTGCCGCCGGTGCCGAACATCTTGTTCCAGCGCGATACCACCTGCTGGATGTACGAAGGCGTGACGCTCAACCCGATGTACTGGCCGGCGCGCCGTCAGGAAACCCTGCTGTTGCAGGCGGTTTACCAGTTCCACCCGTATTTCGCCGGCAAGGTGAACGTATGGTGGGGCGACAGCGACAAGGACTACGGTCTGGCGACGCTGGAAGGCGGCGACGTGATGCCGATCGGCAACGGCGTGGTCCTGATCGGCATGGGCGAGCGCACGAGCCCGCAAGCCGTGGTGCAAGTCGCGCGCAACATCCTGGGCAAAGAGGGCGGCGCCACGCGCGTCATCGCCTGCCAAATGCCGAAGAGCCGCGGCGCGATGCATCTGGACACCGTGTTCAGCTTCCTCGACATCGATCTGTTGTCGGTATTCCCGGACGTGGTCGACGAGATCGTCTGCACCAGCATGTACGCCGGCGACAAGGCGGGCGAGGTGCGTTTCGAACGCCACGAAGGCAAGCACCTGACCGAAGTGGTGCGCGAAGCGCTCGGCTTGAGCGAAATACGCGTGCTGGAAACCGGCGGCGACGCCTATCAGCGCGAACGCGAACAGTGGGACGACGGCAATAACGTCGTGGCGCTGGACCGCCGCGTGGTAGTGGCCTACGATCGTAATACTTACACCAACCGCCTGATGCGCGAGCATGGTGTGGAAGTGATCGAGATCCCGGCGGCCGAACTCGGCCGAGGCCGTGGCGGCGGTCACTGCATGACCTGCCCGCTGATCCGCGACGAAGTGAAAATCTAAACAGACGGGAGTAGGGAATGGTGAGTAGTGGGTCGTCATCCGGCTCTCTCCCACCCCCTGCTCCCTACTCACTACTCCCCATAAACAGGAGCAATCATGGCTTTCAACCTGCGCAACCGTCATTTTTTGAAAATGCTGGACTTCACCCCGCGTGAAATCCGCTACATGCTGGACCTGGCCCGCGATCTGAAGCGCGCCAAGTACAACGGCACCGAACAGCAGCACCTGAAGGGCAAGAACGTCGCGCTGATTTTCGAAAAGACCTCGACCCGCACCCGTTGCGCGTTCGAAGTGGCGTGCTACGACCAAGGCGCGCACGTGACCTACCTCGGGCCGTCGGGCTCGCAGATCGGCCACAAGGAATCGATGAAGGACACCGCGCGCGTTCTGGGCCGGATGTTCGACGCGATCGAATACCGCGGCTTCAGCCAAGAGATGGTGGAGAAGGAACTGGCGGCGTACGCGGGCGTGCCGGTGTACAACGGTCTGACCGACGAATTCCACCCGACGCAGATGCTGGCCGACGTGCTGACGATGTGGGAAAACAGCGATAAGCCGCTGTCGCAGATCAGCTATACCTACATGGGCGACGCCCGCAACAACATGGGCAACTCGCTGTTGGTGATCGGCTGCAAGCTGGGCATGCACGTGCGCATCGGCGCGCCGAAGCACCTGTGGCCGACGGACGAGCTGGTGGCCGAATGCAAGCAGATCGCGGCCGAAACCGGCGCGCGCATCACGCTGACGGAAGATCCGGTGGAAGCGGTGAAGGGCACGGACTTCGTGCACACCGACGTATGGGTATCGATGGGCGAGCCGGAATCGGCATGGAAGGAACGTATCGACCTGTTGAAGCCGTACCAAGTGAACATGGCGCTGATGAAGGCGAGCGGCAACCCGAACGTGAAGTTCATGCACTGTCTGCCGGCGTACCACAACAAGGAAACCAAGATCGGCAAGTGGGTGTTCGACACCTTCGGTCTGGACGGCGTGGAAGTGACGGAAGACGTGTTCGAGTCGCCGATGGCGCTGCAGTTCGAGCAAGCGGAAAACCGCATGCACACCATCAAGGCCATCCTGGTGTCCACGCTGGGCGACT
>Ga0213872_10001429_pt1 | contig 15596 bp, 12 predicted proteins | sample VelepicomBERX_R2_FD_160071 | JGI IMG/M metagenome (GOLD analysis project Ga0213872, IMG submission 160071) | Rhizosphere microbial communities from Vellozia epidendroides in rupestrian grasslands, the National Park of Serra do Cipo, Brazil - RX_R2 | ecosystem: Host-associated > Plants > Roots >...
CCCGGGATCCAGATCAGCGTGATTCTCGACGATGGCGAGCTGGACCTGGCGATGCGCGAGGCCGACGTGGCGATCCGCATGTCGCCGCCGCGCCAGCCCGACCTGGTGCAGCGCCATCTGGTCGATCTGCAATACAATATCTACGCCTCGCCGGATTACCTGGCGAAGCATGGCACCCCGGCGACGCCGGAGGAGCTCGACCAGCACCGCATCATCGTCTATGGCGACACGCCGCGCCCGCCGGTCGGCAGTCTGAACTGGCTGCTCCATGCCGGCGCCCATCCCGACCGGCCGCGCAAGCCGGTGCTGAAGGTCAACAGCCTGTACGGCATCTTCCTGGCGGCGCATAGCGGCCTGGGCATCGCCTCGCTGCCCAATTATTTCTCGCACCACACCGACAAGCTGGTGCAGATCCTGCCGGAACTGCGCGGCCCGACCATCGAGGCGTTCTTCGTTTACCCCGAGGAACTTAGGCACTCGATGCGGATCGCGGTGTTCCGCGACTTCCTGCTGAAGAAGATCGCGGAACGCTCGTAACCTGGAGCAAGATGATTCCATTCGGAATTATCTTGCGAGGACGAGCGAAGCGAGGACCCCGCGGGTGCGGGGGCCGGCCCCCGCGTATGTCAAGCTAGATCGTGGTGACGAGTAACGTCATCACGATCTAGCGGCTGAAGCCGTTCCGCAGCAGCTGATCGAAGTACTCGATCGTCTTCACCAGCCCGTCCTTCAGCGGAATCGTCGGCTGCCATCCCAATTTCTCGCGCGCCTGGGCGATGTCGGGCTGACGCTGGCGCGGATCGTCGGCCGGCAGCGGGCGGAACTCGATCGGCGATTTCGAGCCGGTCAGCTCCAGCACCTGCATGGCCAGTTCGCGCATGGTGAACTCGCCGGGATTGCCGAGATTGACCGGTCCGGTCACTGAATCCTCGCTGTCCATCAGCCGTACGAAGCCCTCGATCAGATCGTCGACATAGCAGAAGGACCGCGTTTGCTCGCCGTCGCCGAACAGGGTGATCGGGTCGCCCTTCAGCGCCTGGACGATGAAGTTCGACACCACCCGCCCGTCATTGGGATGCATCTTCGGTCCATAGGTGTTGAAGATGCGCGCCACCTTGATGCGCGTCCTGTGCTGGCGGTGATAGTCGAAGAACAGGGTTTCGGCGCAGCGCTTGCCCTCGTCGTAGCAGCTGCGCGGGCCGATCGGGTTGACGTTGCCCCAATAGCTTTCCGGCTGGGGATGGATCGACGGGTCGCCATAGACCTCGGAGGTCGAGGCCTGGAAGATCTTGGCCCGCGTGCGCTTGGCCAGCCCGAGCATGTTGATCGCGCCATGCACCGAGGTCTTGGTGGTCTGCACCGGATCGAACTGGTAATGCACCGGCGAGGCCGGGCAGGCCAGGTTGTAGATCTCGTCCACCTCGACATAGAGCGGGAAGGTGACGTCGTGGCGCATCAGTTCGAAGCGGGGATTTTCCAGCAGCGAGGCGACATTGGCGCGGCGGCCGGTGAAGAAATTATCGACGCACAGGACTTCATGGCCGTCATCGAGCAGCCGCCGGCAGAGATGGGATCCGAGAAAGCCCGCCCCGCCGGTCACCAAAATGCGCTTACCGATCATCGTCCCCCTAAACTCCCTCACGCCGCCGGCGGCGCTTCCGCCTCGTGCAAATGGATGGCATCGAGAACCGCACCGGCCAGCGACGGCAGCACGGCGATCTCGTCCTGCCTCGGCTCGCGCTTCTCGCGCAGCAGCCGCTGGCACAATACCCTCAGCCCCGAGGTCAATTCTATAGCCGGCGCATAGTCGGTGTTGGCGGCGCGCCGCACCATGTCGTCCGAAGCCTCGAGCAGCGAACGCACGGTGGGCAGGATGGCGACGTGGCCGCCGGCCGAAAAACGCTCGACCGCCAGCTCCGCCAGAAAGCGCAGCTGGCCGCCCGAACTCTTGATCCGCAGCCGGTTGACCTGCAGCAGGGCGCCCTCGATCTTCAGGCGGAAAGCCTCGCGGTCGGCATTGCCGGCATTGAGCCATTGCACCGGATTGGGCACGTCGATCGACTGCGGCGCGTCCTCGTCCTCGCGCAGCAGGCCGCGGCGCTCGGGGCCGATATAGTCGTGGGTGACCATGAACGGCTTGCGGCCGCGCGCGAACCCGTCCAGCCGCGCCACCAGCAGCCGTCCCAGCCAGGGCGACAGCAGCAGATCGTCGGCCCCCGCATTCACCACCGCGCTGACCGTGCGCGGCGTCGGCTCCTCCAGCAGGACGATGATCACCATGAAGGGATTGGTGCCGACGGCGCTCAGGCGCACCTCGCGGATCAGGGCGGCGGCGTCCCACTGCCCCTCCTCCAGCGAGATGATCAGCAGATCGGCATCGGACTGCTTGAGCTTGTCGCGCAGGGCCGGCAGCGCTGCGACCTCGCGGCAATAGAGCAGGCCTTCGGATTGCAGGTCCTTGCGCAACGCCTGGCGCGCGCCGGCGTCGGGCAACGCGACCAGTGTGCGCAATTCGTCATAAGCCAGCTTTCGCACCGCGGCCCCCTCGCATTAGCCGGGCTTAACTGGAGCAGATAATTTGCAACAAAATACTAACGGCGAACTTTGCGCCCGCCTTTTACCTGACGCTGCGGCATCGGCCGGCGCGCCGTGGGGATTTCCAGCTCGTTCTGCTCCAGGCGGCGGATCTCGTCGCGCAGGCGGGCCGCCTCCTCGAATTCCAGATTGGCCGCCGCCGCGCGCATCCTTTTGTCAAGATCGGCCAGCACCGCGGTCAGATTGTGGCCGATATAGTTGTTGCCGCCGCCATCGGCCAGCTCGACCGTCATGTAATCCTGCTCGTAGACCGTATCCAGCACGTCGGAGATCGATTTCCTGACGCTTTCCGGCGTGATGCCGTGCTGGACGTTGTAGGCCTGCTGCTTCTCGCGCCGGCGGTTGGTCTCGCCGATGGCGTATTCCAGGCTGTCGGTCATCTTGTCGGCATAGAGCAGCACCCGTCCGTCGAGATTGCGAGCGGCTCGGCCGATCGTCTGCACCAGCGAGGTGCGCGAGCGCAGGAAGCCTTCCTTGTCGGCGTCGAGAATGGCCACCAGCGAGCATTCCGGGATGTCGAGACCCTCGCGCAGCAGATTGATGCCGACCAGCACGTCGAACACGCCCTTCCGGAGATCGCGGATGATCTCGATGCGTTCCAGCGTGTCGATGTCGGAATGCAGATAGCGCACCCGGACGCCCTGATCGTGAAGATATTCCGTCAGGTCCTCGGCCATCTTCTTGGTCAGCACGGTGACCAGCACGCGCTGTCCCTTGGCGGCGCAGATCCGCGCCTCGGCCAGCAGATCGTCGACCTGATGCTCGACCGGGCGGATGACGCAGACCGGATCGATCAGGCCGGTCGGGCGGATCACCTGTTCGGTGAAGACGCCGCCGGTGCGTTCCATCTCCCATCCGCCGGGGGTCGCCGAGACGAAAATCGACGAGCCGCGCATGGCGTCCCATTCCTCGAATTTCAGCGGCCGGTTGTCGACGCAGGACGGCAGGCGGAAGCCATACTCAGCCAGCACGGATTTGCGGTTGAAGTCGCCTTTGAACATGCCGCCGATCTGCGGCACGGTGACGTGGCTTTCGTCGACGATCACCAGCGCGTCCTCCGGCAGATATTCGAACAGGGTCGGCGGCGGCTGGCCGGCGGCGCGGCCGGTGAGATAGCGGGAATAGTTCTCGATCGATTTGCAGTGGCCGGTGGCCTCCATCATTTCGAGATCGAAGCTGGTGCGCTCCTGCAGGCGCTGCGCCTCCAGCAGCTTGCCGTTGGCGATGAACCAGTCGACGCGGTGGCGCATCTCCTCCTTGATGCCCTTGATGGCGCCGGTCAGGGTCGGGCGCGGCGTGACATAGTGGCTGGAGGGAAAGACCCGGATGTCGCTCAGGCCGCAGGTCTTGTCGCCGGTCAGCGGATCGAATTCGGAAATGGCGTCGATCTCGTCGCCGAACAGCGACAGGCGCCAGGCGCGATCCTCGTAGTGGACCGGGAAGATCTCGATGGAATCGCCACGCACGCGGAAGGTGCCGCGCACGAACGCGGCGTCGTTGCGGGTATATTGCAGCGCCACCAGGCCCTTCAGCAGTTCGCGCTGGTCGATGCGCTGCCCGACCTGCAGGCTGATGGTCATGGCGGCGTAGCTTTCCACCGCGCCGATACCGTAAATGCAGGACACCGAGGCGACGATCACCACGTCGCGACGCTCCAGCAGCGCCCGCGTCGCGGCGTGCCGCATGCGGTCGATCTGCTCGTTGATCTGGCTGTCCTTCTCGATATAGGTGTCGGTGCGCGGAACATAGGCTTCCGGCTGGTAGTAATCGTAGTACGAGACGAAGTACTCGACCGCGTTATTGGGGAAGAAGCTCTTCATCTCGCCATAGAGCTGCGCCGCCAGGGTCTTGTTCGGCGCCAGGATCAGCGCCGGCCGCTTGGTCTGCGCGATGACATGCGCCATGGTGAAGGTCTTGCCCGACCCGGTGACGCCCAGCAGCACCTGATCATGTTCCCCGGCCGCCAGGCCGGCGGCCAGTTCGGCGATCGCCGTCGGCTGGTCCCCCGAGGGCGCGAAATCCGAGACCAGATCGAACTCGGCCGGCGGCCCGGCCGGACGCGGCTGGAATTCGGGCAGGAAAGGCAGGACGCGCATCGTCGGAAACCTGAATGAGGGGGGAGAGCAGACATTGATGTGGATCAAAGCCTGCCTATGTCAATGCAGCATTGTAGTGCAGAATATTGCCTCGCGCGGGTGCGGCCGTTAGGATGCCCCCTTCGCGCGCGGCGATGACCGTGTGCCGCCGAATGAGGCAAGGATGGATTTCGAGCAATTTTTCGCCGACCGCATCGGCGATCTGCACCGCGAAGGACGCTATCGCATTTTCGCCGACCTGGAACGCCAGGCCGGCGCCTTCCCCAACGCGACCAATCATCGCGGCGGGCAGGCCCATGACGTCACCGTCTGGTGCAGCAACGACTATCTCGGCATGGGCCAGCATCCCGCCGTGATCGACGCCATGTGCGAGGCGGCCCGCAAATGCGGCGCCGGCGCCGGCGGCACCCGCAACATCTCGGGCACCAACCATTTCCACGTGTTGCTGGAACGCGAACTGGCCGGCTGGATGCGCAAGGAAGCGGCGCTGATCTTCACTTCGGGCTATGTGTCGAACCAGACCACCCTGTCGACGCTGGGCAACCAGATCCCCAACCTGCACATCTTCTCCGATGCCCTCAACCACAATTCGATGATCGAGGGCATCCGCCATTCCAAGGCGCAGAAGCACATTTTCCGCCATAACGACCTGGCCTATCTCGACCGGCTGCTGGCCTCGGTCGATCCGGCGGCGCCCAAGCTGATCGCCTTCGAATCGGTCTATTCGATGGATGGCGACATCGCGCCGATGGCCGCCATCTGCGACATCGCCGACAAATATGGCGCCATGACCTATTGCGACGAGGTCCACGCCGTCGGCATGTATGGCGAGACCGGCTCCGGCGTCGCCGAGCGCGACGGGGTGGCCGACCGCATCACCATCCTGCAGGGCACCATGGCCAAGGCGATCGGCGTGATCGGCGGCTATGTCGCCGGTTCGGCCGCCATGGTGGATTTCATCCGCAGCTTCGGGCCCGGCTTCATCTTCTCCTCGGCCCTGCCGCCCTCGGTGGCCGCCGCCGCGTTGGCCAGCATCCGCTTCCTGCGCCAGCACAACGAGATCCGCCTGCGCCATCAGGAGCGCGCCGCCACCCTGAAGAAGCGCCTGACCGCGCTCGGCTTCCCGCTGGCGCCTTCGGTCAGCCATATCGTGCCGGTGATGGTGGGCGACGCCACCCTGTGCAAACAGGCCTCGGACGACCTGCTGCAGCGTCACCGCATCTATGTGCAGCCGATCAACTATCCCACCGTGCCCAAAGGCACCGAGCGCCTGCGCATCACCCCGACCCCGTTGCACGACGACGCCATGATGGACCGGCTGGTCGCGGCGCTGGTCGATGTATGGGGCACTCTCGGGATCAAGAAGGCGGCCTGACCATTCTGACCCGCCTCGCGATGCCGTTGCTGCGGCTGCTCCCGGCCGAGACGGCGCACGGGGTGACGCTGTCGCTGCTCAAGGCCGGGCTGGTGCCGGGCCAGTCGGCGGTGCGGGATCCGGTCCTGGCCAGCCGCCATTGGGATCTCGATTTTCCCAATCCGCTGGGTCTCGCCGCCGGCTTCGACAAGAATGGCGAAGTGCCCGACGCCATGCTGGAACTGGGCTTCGGCTTCACCGAGATCGGCAGCGTGACGCCGCGTCCGCAGCCGGGCAATCCCAAGCCGCGCCTGTTCCGCCTGTCGGCCGACCGCGCCGTGATCAACCGCATGGGCTTCAACAATCACGGCCTTGACGCCGCCGCCGCCCGCCTGGCGGCGCGCGAGAGGCGCGGCATCGTCGGCGCCAATCTCGGCAAGAACAAGGATACCGAGGACGCCGCCTCGGATTATGTGAAGGGCGTCGAGAAACTCGGCCCTCTGGCCGATTATCTGGTGATCAACGTCTCCTCGCCCAACACGCCGGGCCTGCGCGCCCTGCAGGGCCGCGCCCCGCTGGAAGCGCTGGTCGGCCGCACCAAGGCGGCGGTCGCCCGCCTGCCGGCGGCCAAGCCGCTGCTGCTGAAGATCGCCCCCGACCTCACCCCCGAGGACCGGGCCGACATCGCCGAGGTGGCGCTGACCTCGGGACTCGACGGGCTGATCGTCAGCAACACCACCATCGAGCGGCCGGCCAGCCTGACCTCCGCCGCCGCCAAGGAGACCGGCGGGCTGTCAGGCGCGCCGTTGTTCGAGCCGTCGACCCGGCTGCTCGGCGAGATGTACAGGCTGACCGGCGGCAAGATCGTTCTGATCGGGGTCGGCGGCATCGCGTCGGGCGAGCAGGCCTATGCCAAGATCCGCGCCGGCGCCTCGCTGCTGCAGCTCTATTCCGGCCTGGTCTATGGCGGACCGGCGCTGATCGCGGCGATCAACCGCGATCTGGCCGCGCGGCTGAAGCGCGACGGCTTTTCCCGGGTAGCGGACGCGGTCGGAGCCAATCACCGATGACTCCGATCCCCATTCTGCCCGGCATCGGCGCCATCGCCGATCGCTATGACGGCTTCATCCTCGACCTGTGGGGCCTGATCCATGACGGCCGCGCCGCCTATCCCGGCGCCGCCGACTCGCTGAAACGGCTGCAGGATCTCGGCAAGCGGGTGGTGATGCTGTCCAACTCGCCGCGCCGCGCCGAATCGCTGAAAAGGATGATGGAAGGCTTCGGCATCGGCCGCGACCATTACACCGAGGTGATGAGTTCCGGCGAAGCGGTCTATCAGGAACTGCTGACCCGCGCCGATCCCTGGTTCGCCGCCTTGGGCAGGCGCTGCCTGCTGGTCGGGGTCGAGCGCGACGGCGATCTGCTGGAAGGGCTCGACGTGGTGCGGGTGGAAGCCCCGGACGAGGCCGATTTCATCCTCAATTCCGGCCCTGACGGTCCGGAGGCGAGGATGGAGGACTTCACCCCCCTGCTCGACCGCGCCGCCGCCCGGAAACTGCCGATGATCTGCGCCAATCCCGATCTGGTGGTGATGGTGGACGGGCAGCAGGTCCTGTGCGCCGGCGCGCTGGCCGCCTATTACCAGAAAAAGGGCGGCGACGTGCGCTATCGCGGCAAGCCCGACCCGGCCATCTATGCCACCTGCTTCTCGCTGCTGAAGATCGCCGACAAAAGCCGTATCCTGGCGGCCGGGGACGCGTTCCACACCGACATGGCGGGGGCGCGCAACGCCGGGATCGACGGGCTGTTCTGCAGCGGCGGAATCCACGCCGACGATCTGGCGACGCAGTATGGCCAACCGCCCGACCCGGCGCGGCTGAAAATGCTGGCGGCGAGCTATCCCGATACCCGCCCGGTCGCGGCGGTCGGCGGCTTCGCCTGGTAGAAGGAGGGGTTCGATGCGTTTATCCGCGGTCTGTCTCGCCCTGCTGACGCTGTTCACCGCACCGGTTTTCGCCGAATCCCTGCCCCGCTCGCTCTATGTCGATCCGCCGGACGACCCGCACGCCCCGGCCCGCATGGAAGTGCTGCATATCCCCAGCGGCGAGGTGCAGATCAACGGCATCGCCTATGTCGCCGCCGGGCCCGGCCCGCATCCTGCGGTGCTGCTGCTGCACGGAATGCCCGGCAACGAAAAGAATCTCGATCTCGCCCAGGCGATGCGCCGCTCCGGCTGGACGGTGGTGGCGATCAATTACCGCGGCACCTGGGGCAGTCCCGGCCCGTTCCATTTCGCCCAGACCTTCGAGGACGCCACCGCCGCCTTGTCCTATCTGCGCGCGCCGGAGAACGCGGCGCGGCTGGGCATCGATCCCAAGCGGGTGGCGCTGGTCGGACACAGCATGGGCGGCTGGGTCGGCGCGCACACCCTGGCGCACGACCCGGCCCTGCTGGGCGCCGCGCTGATTTCGCCGGCCGACATGGCGCGCATCGGCCATGACGGACGCGACGCCGCCCTGGCCTTCGTCGCCGACGACCGCGAGACGGTCGCCGAGACCTCGACGGATGCCCTGGCCGACGAGATGCTGGCCCTCGCCGAGGATTGGCGGATGCCCGGTCTGGCGTCGAAGCTGGCCGACAGCCGCCTGCTGCTGCTCTACAGCAATGATCCGTACAAGGCGGACGCCGTGGCGCTGATCGACGCGATGAAGACGACCAAGACCAAAAAGCTGACGGTCGGCTACACCGCCACCGACCATGCCTGGTCGGATCATCGCATCGCCCTGCAGGCCCAGGTGATCAACTGGCTGGCGGCGCTGCCGGCCAAGTGACCGGTCAGAACTCGGCGTCCAATTCCTTGAAATGATCCGGTTCGGCCCGTGCCGCCTCGGTCCATTCGATCAGCGCCGGCCAGCGCCGGATCGCCGCCACATAGTCGCCGCAGACAGAATCCAACTCGACGTCATAGGTGTGGAAGCGGGTGCAGACCGGGGCGAACATGGCGTCGGCCATGGTCAGGCGGTCGCCGAACAGATAAGGTCCGCCGTAGGTGGCGATACAGTCCCGCCACAGGGCGAACACGCGTTCGATATCGTGGCGCGCCCCCTGCCACACCGTGAAGCCCTCGTGCCGCACATTGAGGTTCATCGGCAGGGCCGAGCGCAGGTTGAAGAAGCCCTGATGCATCTCGCCCGAAATCGAGCGGCAATGGGCCCGGGCCTTGCGGTCGGCGGGAAGCAGGCCGGCCTGGGGAAAGGTCTCGGCCAGATAATCGGCGATCGCCAAGGTATCCCACACCACCGCCCCGTCATGCTCCAGCTTCGGCACCAGGAAGGAGGGGGAGAGCATCAGCAGCTCGGCGCGCACCTCGGGATCGTCGATCGGCACCGCCTTCTCGGCGAAATCGAGGCCCGCCATCTTGCACAGGAGCCAGCCGCGCAGCGACCACGAGGAGTAGTTCCGGCTGGAAATGGTCAGCACCGCCTGTGTCATCGGCCATCGCTCCCTGCATTTATCTCGCAACGCAGCATAAACTTTATTAGGATTTCCCGACAGGTCCTAGTGGGGACGGAAAGCAGCCTTGTCGATCCTGTATTACGCCTATGACTGGCACCGCGCCATGCTGGCGCCCTGGCGCGCCCTGGCCGCCAACGGGCTGACCCTGGTCGGCGAGATGAACGCGGTCGAGGCGCAGTCCCCCCTGTCCCATTTCAACGCCCTGTGCCATCTGCTGGCGGAAACCCGGGTCACCCACGCCCGGCCGGCCTTCGGCATCGACCAGGTGGAGATCGACGGCCGCATTGCGCCGGTCGTCGAGGAGGTGGCCGCCGCCACGCCGTTCTGCACCTTGCTGCGCTTTCGCCAGCCCGACGCGCCGCCGCAGCCGCGCGTGCTGGTGTCGGCCCCGCTGTCGGGCCATTTCGCCACGCTGCTGCAGGCCACGGTGAAGCGCCTGGTGCGCGATCACGACGTCTACATCACCGACTGGCACAATGTGCGCGACGTGCCGGTTTCCGCCGGCGCCTTCGGATTCGACGATTATGTCGACCACCTGATCCGCTTCCAGGATGTGCTGGGGCCGGGCGGACACATGCTGGCGGTGTGCCAGCCCTGCGTGCCGGCCCTGGCGGCGGTGGCGGTGATGGCGGAACGCGACGATCCCTGCACGCCGCGCAGCATGACCCTGATGGCCGGGCCGATCGACACGCGGATAAATCCCACCAAGGTCAATGAGCTGGCGACGTCGAAATCGATCGAATGGTTCCGCGCCCATCTCATCACCAGCGTCCCTTATGGCTATGGCGGCGCCGGGCGCGACGTCTATCCGGGCTTCCTGCAACTCTCGGCCTTCATGGCGATGCAGCCGCAGCGCCATGTGAAGGCGCATGCCGATCTCTACGATCACATCGTTCATCGCCGCCTAGCCGAGGCGCGCACCATCGACGAGTTCTACCAGGAATATTTCGCCGTCCTCGACCTGTCGGCCGAGTTCTATCTCGAGACGGTGGAGAAAGTGTTCCAGCGCGCCTGCCTGGCCGAAGGCACCCTGACCTTCCGCAACCAAAGGGTCGATCCCGGCCGCATCCGCCGCACCGGGCTGCTGACGGTCGAGGGCGAGCGCGACGACATCTGCGCCCCGGGCCAGACCCTGGCGGCGCACAGCCTCTGTACGGGGCTGAAGCCTTTCATGAAACGTCATCATCTGCAGGCGGGAGTGGGCCATTACGGCGTGTTCAGCGGCCGCCGTTGGGAGAGCCAAGTCTATCCGATCGTGCAGAACTTTATCTTATCGATGAATGAGGGCGGCGCCAGGAACCCCGAGCCGGTGAGGGTAATTATGTAGATTGGCCATAATTTCACCACGAAATTGACGGATGTAATCATTGTATCTATGAGTCTGCCGGCTTCTTAACAGGGTGACCTCTCGTGTCTCGTTCTCTGAAAATCTGTCTCGCCCTCGCGGCCCTGACGGGCCTGGCAGGGTGCAGTGGTACCGACTATTCCCCCAACACCTATGCCAGCAATGCGGCGCAGCAGGCCAGCAAGGTCGAAGCGGGCATCGTGATCGGCTTCCGCGAGGTGCTGATTAGCGCCAATGGCACGGTCGGCGCCGTCACCGGCGGCGCGGCGGGCGGCGTGCTGGGCTCGCAGGTGGGCGGCGGCAACGTGGACCAGGCGCTGGGCGGGGTGATCGGCACCGCCGTGGGCAGCGTCATCGGCACGACCATCGAACACGTCACCGGCGACACCAAGGGCTGGGAATACATCGTCAGGAAACATAATGGCGACATGGTCTCGGTGACCCAGACCGAGCCCAAGCCGCTGGCCCTGGGCCAGAAGGTGCTGGTGATCAGCAGCGCCCAGCAGGCGCGCATCGTCGCCGACTATTCGATCGACATCCCGGTCGAGAAGGCCAAGGACGAGAAGAAGTCCGACGAGAAGAAGGCCGAAGAGCGGAAACCCGAGCAGATCAAGTCGGACGACAGGAAGCCGGACGAGGACAAGCGCTCGGAGGAACCGGTCCGCGTGCCGGTGGCCGACAAGCCGACGGTATCCGATCTGCCGCCGCCGCCGGCGCCGCAGGCCGCCGCGCCGACCGAGCCGACCGAATTACCGACGGCCGGTTCCTGGTCGCCTTGAGTCAGGCGTCCGCCTCGGCGTCGAGATCGGCGGGGCGGACGAAATCGTCCAGCCGGCCCGACCCGACCTTCAGGTCGCCCCAGTCGGTGGACGGCACGGACAGCACGGCCAGGCTGCCGGTGGGGTATTTGTCCTGCAACCGGGCCGCGCCCGGACCATGGCCGTGATCGCTCATCAGATAGAGCGCCAGCCGCTCCAACCCCGGATTGTGCCCGATCAGCAAGGCGGAGTTGGCCTCCGACGGCAGATCGGCCAGGCAGAGCAGCAGGGTCTGATAGCTGGCCTCGTAGATCCGCCGGTCGAATTGCACCGGCACGTCTCCTAGAACCGGCGTCAGATGTTTCAGGGTTTCCCGCGTGCGCTTGGAGGGAGAACAGAGCACCGCCTCAGGGTGGAGTCCGGCCTCGCGGAAATGCGCGGCCATCACCTTCGCCGCCTTGCGCCCCCGCTTGTTCAACGGCCGGTCGAAATCGTCGATATCGGGATCATCCCAGCTCGATTTGGCATGTCGCAACAAATACAACAGCTTCATAGGGATATCCCGGGTCCGGCAACCGATGCATTAAAACCATAAATAGGGTCACTGGTGCCAGTGCTCAACGATGACAGCTTCAAGACAATGAACAGGGTCTCCATGACAGAACCGAGGCAAACCGATATAACACTCCTTCGTCGGGACCATTCCAGGAGGCCAAAATGAGCCAGCACGAACCGCATGAATCCGGGGCGCGGGCGAATTCGGCCGGTGGCATCGCCGGGCTCGACGACACGCCGATGATCGGCTTCGGCTCGGAACGCCGCTTCATCAATCGCGAGCTGTCCTGGCTGGCCTTCAACACGCGCGTGCTGGAGGAAGCCGACAATCTGTCGCATCCGCTGCTCGAACGGCTGCGCTTCCTGTCGATCTCGGCGGCCAATCTCGACGAATTCTACATGGTCCGCGTCGCCGGCCTGAAGGGCCAGGTGACCAACAATGTCGCCAGCATCAGCCAGGACGGGCTGACCCCGGCGCAGCAGCTTGCCGCTATCCGGGACACGGTCGAGAAGCTGCTCGACAAGCAGTCCGCCTGCTGGTTCCGCCTGAAGCAGGAGCTGCGCGACGCCCGCATCGCCGTCATCGACGTCGCCGAGCTGACCCGCGCCGACCGCAAATGGCTGGAAAGCCATTTCATGACCGAGATCTTCCCGGTGCTGACGCCGCTGGCCATCGACCCCGCCCATCCCTTTCCGTTCATCCCCAATCTCGGCGTCGCCATCGCCCTGACCCTGGCGCATCACGGCGACGGCGAGGTGATGCGCGCTTTGGTGCCGCTGCCGCAGCAGATCGACCGCTACATCTCGCTGCCCGGCACCTCGCACCGCTTCCTGCCGCTCGAGGAGCTGGTGGCGCTGTTCATGGACCGGCTGTTCCCCGGCTTCCGCGTCGAAGGCTCCGGCGTATTCCGCGTGATCCGCGATTCCGAGATGGAGATCGACGAAGAGGCCGAGGATCTGGTGCGCGTGTTCGAATCGGCGCTGAAGCGCCGCCGCCGCGGCCACGTCATCCGCCTGGCGGTCAGCGCCGACATGCCGCAGGACCTACTCGACCTGATCGTCACCGAGATGCAGCTCGAGCCGGGCGAAGTGTTCACCATCAGCGGTCCGATCGGCACCGTCGACGTCAAGCAGATGATCGTCGACGAGCGGCCCGACCTGCAATTCACCCGCTACAACGCCCGCTTCCCCGAGCGCATCCGCGATTTCGGCGGCGATTGCTTCGCCGCCATCCGCAAGAAGGACATCGTCGTCCACCATCCTTTCGAGTCCTTCGACGTGGTGGTTCAGTTCCTGCATCAGGCGGCGCGCGATCCCAATGTGGTGGCGATCCGCCAGACGCTCTATCGCACCAGCAAGAACAGCCCGATCGTGAAAGCGCTGGTCGAAGCCGCCGAAATGGGCAAGTCGGTCACCGCCATGATCGAGCTGAAGGCGCGGTTCGACGAAGAGGCCAATATCGGCTGGGCCCGCGACCTGGAGCGCGCCGGCGCCCAGGTGGTGTACGGCTTCATGGAGCTGAAGACCCACGCCAAGATCTCGCTGGTGGTGCGCCGGGAAAGCGGCGAGCTGCGCTCCTACGCCCATTTCGGCACCGGCAACTATCATCCGATCACCGCCAAGATCTATACCGATCTCAGCTTCTTCACCTGCGACCCGGCCTTGTGCCGCGACGCCAACCGCACCTTCAACTTCATGACCGGCTACGCCAAGCCGGAGAAGATGGAGAAGCTGGCGATCGCCCCGCTGATGGCGCGCGACCGGCTGCTGTGCCATATCCAGGGCGAGATCGACAATGCCCGCGCCGGCCGGCCGGCGGCGATCTGGGCCAAGATGAACTCGCTGACCGACGCCAAGCTGATCGACGCGCTGTACGAAGCCTCGCAGGCCGGGGTGCAGATCGATCTGGTGATCCGCGGCATCTGCTGCCTGCGCCCCGGCGTGCCGGGCCTGTCCGAGAACATCCGGGTGAAGAGCATCGTCGGCCGCTTTCTCGAGCATGGCCGCGTCGTCGCCTTCGCCAACGGGCACCGCCTGCCATCGCGCCATGCCAAGCTGTTCATGTCCTCGGCCGACTGGATGAACCGCAACATGGATTGGCGCGTCGAGAGCCTGGTGCCGATCGAAAACAGCACCGTGCACCGCCAGATTCTCGATCAGATCCTGGTGGCCAATCTGAAGGACAATCTGCAAAGCTGGGTGTTGGATGCCGAGGGCAATTACACTAGGGTGGCGCCCGATGACGGCGAGCAGCCCTTCTCGGCGCACACCTTCTTCATGACCAATCCCAGCCTGTCCGGGCGGGGCAGCGCGCTGACCCGGAATCATCCCCTGCCGAAACTGCTCTTGAAGGATCACAGCTAAGCGATGAAGTCCCAGGCGGTGCCCCAGTCCCAAGCCACCCAGAAGAACATCGCGATCATCGATATCGGCTCGAATTCGGTGCGCCTGGTCGTCTATGACGGCCGCACCCGGGCGCCGGTGCCGCTGTTCAATGAAAAGGCGGTGTGCGGCCTGGGCATCGGGCTGCAGCAGACCGGCCGGCTCAACGCCGAAGGCGTGGCCGAGGCGCTGCTGATGGTCGGGCGCTTCGTCCGCCTCGCCCGCGCCATGGATGTCGGCATTCTCGACGTGCTGGCCACCGCCGCGGTGCGCGACGCCAGCGACGGCGCCGCCTTCGTCGCCGCGATCGAGGAGCAGTGCGACATCGGCGTCACCGTGCTGGCCGGCGAGGAGGAAGCCCGCCTGGCCGCCATGGGCGTGCTGTGCAGCACCCCCAACGCCGACGGCGCCGTGGCCGATCTCGGCGGCGGAAGCCTGGAACTGGTGGCGCTCGACCATGGCCGCTTCGCCGGCCTCTCGACCACCTTTCCGCTGGGCGTGCTGCGCCTGTTCGACGCCTCGATGGGGCAGCGCGCCGCCGCCGAGATGCTGATCGACAAGCATTTCTCCTCGCTCGGCTGGTGGGACCGCACCCATCAGCGCCCCCTCTACGCCGTCGGCGGCGCCTGGCGCGCCCTCGCGCGCCTCTGCATCGCCCAGACCGGCCACCCCCTGCACGTGCTGGACAATTTCACCCTGCCCGCCGACGAGGCGAGCGATCTGGCCGAGCTGATCTCGCGCCAGAGCCTGCGCTCGCTCGACAAGGTGCCGGGCCTGTCGAAGAAGCGCCTGCAGCATTTGCCGATGGCGGCGCTGCTGCTGGGCAAGGTGCTGACCTATGCCCGGCCGTCGCGGCTGGTTTTCTCGGTCTATGGCATGCGCGAGGGGCGCTTCTACCAGCATCTCAATCCGGAATCGCGCTCGTGGGACCCGCTGCTGGCCGCCTGCGCCGACATGGCCTGCACCGCCGGACGCTTCCCCGAGCACGGCCAGGA
>Ga0213872_10001430_pt1 | contig 15589 bp, 14 predicted proteins | sample VelepicomBERX_R2_FD_160071 | JGI IMG/M metagenome (GOLD analysis project Ga0213872, IMG submission 160071) | Rhizosphere microbial communities from Vellozia epidendroides in rupestrian grasslands, the National Park of Serra do Cipo, Brazil - RX_R2 | ecosystem: Host-associated > Plants > Roots >...
TGCAGGCGTCACGCACCTTTGCTGACGCGAATCAAGCCGGGCGCACTACGCATCAAGGTTGCCAATACCAACGCCGAAGAAGTCGTGGTCTACGTGTCGGGCGGCATTCTTGAAGTGCAACCGCATGTGGTCACCGTACTGGCCGACACCGCGATCCGCGGTGCCGACCTCGACGAGGCCCAGGCCGCTCAAGCCAAGAAATTGGCGGAAGAGGCCCTGGCCAATCGCGGCGGCGCGATGGACTATGCCAAGGCGCAAGCCGAACTGGCACAAGCCATTGCCCAGCTCGCGACGATTCAGAAACTGCGCAAGCGCAGCAACTGATCGGGCGACCGTGGCTTGAAAGAAAAGGGGTAACCGCGAGGTTGCCCCTTTTTGTTTGTCCATGCACCCCAGCACCGTCTGTACGCTGCGGCATTCGCTTCACGCCGCCACCCACAGCGGTGATAATTCGGCTTATACGACCTGACCGGATTCCCTCATGAGCACCGATGTCATCATCCTGGCGGCAGGCCAGGGCAAACGCATGCATTCGCGCCTACCCAAGGTGCTGCAACCCATCGCACAGCGACCCATGCTGCAGCATGTCATCGAAACCGCCCGAGCGCTGGTGCACGCCGCGCCCATCGTCGTCTACGGGCATGGCGGCGAGCAGGTCCGCGCGGCCTTTGCCCAGCAGGGCGACCTGCGCTGGGCAGAACAGGCCCAGCAACTCGGTACCGGGCACGCAGTGGCCCAAGCCCTACCCCAATGTGGCGCCGGTATGGCACTGGTGCTCTATGGCGACACCCCGCTGCTCACCTCCGCCACGCTGCGCGAGTTGCTGATCGCCGCCGGCACAGACCGCGTGGCCGTGCTGACAGCCCATATGGCCGACCCGACGGGTTACGGGCGCATCGTGCGTGATACGCATGGCAACGTGCAACGCATCGTCGAGCAGAAAGATGCACTCCAGAGCGAACTGGCCATCCATGAGATCAATACCGGTGTGATCGCCGCGCCGGTCGAGCAGCTGCGCCGCTGGCTGCCCATGCTGCGCAATGGCAACGCACAGGGCGAGTACTACCTGACCGATATCATCGGCATGGCGGTCGAGGCCGGCATACCCGTGGAAGGCGTGGTGGCGGCCGACGCCGTCGAGACGGCGGGTGTGAACGACAAGCGCCAGCTTGCCACGCTGGAACGCGCCTATCAGCTGCGCCAGGCCGACCGGCTACTGGCGGCTGGCGTCACACTGATCGACCCCGCCCGCTTCGACCTGCGCGGCACCGTCGAGCACGGCCAGGATGTCGAGATCGACATCAACGTGATCCTCGAAGGCACGGTGAAGCTCGGCCACGGCGTCAAGATCGGCCCGAATTGCCACTTGAAGAACGTCACGCTGGGCGATGGCGTCGTCATCAAGGCCAATACGGTGATTGAAGACAGCGAAGTCGGCAAGGGCTCCGACATTGGCCCCTTCGCCCGCATCCGCCCAGATTCGGTGCTCGGCGAACAGGTGCACATCGGCAACTTCGTCGAGCTCAAGAAGGCACGTCTCGGCAATGGCACCAAGGCCGGCCACCTCGCCTACCTCGGCGACACGGTGATCGGCCAGCGCGTCAACATCTCGGCCGGTGTCATCACCTGCAATTACGACGGTGCCAACAAGCATCAAACCACCATCGGCGACGATGCCTTCATTGGCACCGATACGCAGCTGGTAGCGCCCGTCACCATTGAAGACCGCGCCTATATCGCCGCAGGCTCCACCATCACGCTGACTGCACCCGCCGATGCGCTCACCATCTGTCGGGCGCGCGGCCAAAAGTCGATTGCAGGCTGGAAAAAGCCGACCAAACAGGTGAAATAGCCCTCCACCATGATCAGCACCGTCCGCCTTCGCCCGCTCAACACCCAGCAGCGCTTCTGGCTGACGGTGGCGGTGCTGATGGCGGCGGACGCCATCGTGGGCCGCGGCCTGCACCAGATCGATCGCGACCCGCGCCTCGCCTTGGGCCCCTTGGCCGATGGCCTGCTCGTGGTGCCGCTGCTTTATCTGTATTTCCATCGCGCGCAATCACGCTCGCCCTGGTCGTTGATCAAGGCCGCCCTGGTCGGCGCGAGCCTCGCTTGGCTGGTCATCCCAGCCCATGCGTTGCCTGATCTTGCGCGGCTCAAACACGGGTTGATGGCGCTGCAGTTTGGTGCCGAAAGCTGGCTTGTCTGGCGTATCGGCAGACTCATCCTTGCCCTGTCACGCCAGCCATCGACAAGGCCCGAGACCATCATACGCAGTGCCTGCCAGCAGGCGGTGGGCACCGGGCTTGCGGCGCGCGCGCTCGTTATGGAAATGCTTACCTGGTATCTGGCGCTATTTTCCTGGCGCCGAAAGACGCCAATCGTCGATGACGGCCGCGCCTTCACCTATGGCCAACGCGATGGCAGCGCTGCCGTGTGGCTGGGTTTGGCGTTCATGCAGTGGCTGGAGCCGCCTTTCTTGCACTTGGTCATCGCCATCTGGAGCAAGCCACTCGCGTGGGTGTTCACCGTACTCAGCATCTACGGCTTCTTATTCCTGCTGGCCTGCTATCGGGCAACCCGCCTGCGGCCTGTCACGCTCGATGCCACCACCCTGCATATCCGCTGCGGCCTGCTGGGTGATGTGGATCTGCCGCGTGCCGCCATTTCGCATGCCAACCATCACACAGGGTTCGTGGATAAGCGGGCACCCGGCGTATTGCTCCGGGCTGGCCCCCTTGCCACGCCAAACCTGTGCATCACGCTCAGCCAGCCGCTGACGATCACTTTGCCGCTTGGCCGGAGCAAAGTCGTTCACGTCGTCTACCTCAGCCTCGACGCGCCCGATGCGCTCATCACGGCATTACAGCCATTGCCTCACTGATTTGTCTCATATTTCTTGACACCCAATCGGGTCGGCGGAATGATCGCAACCGGGCAGGAGGCGATGCGTTTACGCATCGAGCAAGCCCACAATAACCAACAACAAGCAGGATTCTCATGCCTACTTCGCCGCGTAGAAAAGGCATTACGCCCTATTGGGAATGCTTCCCCAGCTTCTTTTTGTATCCCTTCACGCTGACGCCCTTGCTGATCATCATCGGCCTCACGTCGCTCCAGACCTTCCATATGATTTTCCTGGGCCTGCGCAGTATCTGGCTTTGGCTCGTCTATGGCGCCGTGCTGGCGAACCTCTTGTTCGGCATTCTGGAAAAGACCGCTGTCGGCTACCTGAACGACAACACGCCCTTTGAAAGCAGCCATCAGGGGCGACGTACGGTGTTCAAGCAACTGGCCGTCTTTCTGGTGGCGGGGGGCGTGATCGTGCTGGTGGGTCTCTTGCTGGGTAAGATCGCCACCATCGTCTGCCTCGTGTTCGCCGTCACGCTGTGGCCGGCTTCAACCATGGTGCTCGCCCTTGAAGCCGATGTCGGCGCGGCGCTCGACTTGCCCCGGCTGATCCGGATGGCGTTTTCGATTGGCATGCCTTATTTCGGCCTCGTCGGCTGCTTGATCCTGCTTTCCTCAAGCGCGGGCGCTGTACAGGCGCTGGTGTTCAAGGGCCAGACCACCCCTGGTGTCATCCCGGTCATGGTGAGCATGGCGGCCCAGCTGTATTTCAGCGTCGTCATGTTCCGGCTGATGGGCTATGTCGTGTATCAGTATCACGAGGCAGTCGGCGTCGACGTGTTACGGGATTTCGACGAACAGGGCGGCAACGTGCTCACGCCCAAGCAGCGGCAGATGGCCGAGGTCAATCGCATGCTGCTGGAAGGGCAGCAGGACGAAGCGCTGGCCGCCGCTTTTGATATCCGCCGTGAATACCCCTACGACATCGATACCAATGAATGTTTGTTCAAGGTACTCCTGGGCCGACCCAATGCGTTGCCGGAGTTCGATAAACAGGGCAAGCGGCTGATCTCGCTGCTGCTGAAGGCGGATCGTGATACGCGTGCGGTCGAGGTACTGGAACAGGTACGCGCCGTACTGCCCGATTTTCAGCCGGAAGCACCGAACGAAGTGCTGCCGCTGGGCAAGGCCGCCGTGCGCAATCGGCGCATCGATACCGCGATGAGCCTGATCAGAGGCTTCGACAAGCGACAACCCAAACACCCCGACGTACCGGCCGTCTATCTATTGGGCGCACGCATCCTGTGCGAACATCGGCGCGACGACGCGGCGGCTGAAAAGATTCTGCGTGCACTCTGCGCACGCTACCCGGCCCATCCAATCACGCAGGAAGCCGAACAGCTCCTGAGCGTGATCGCACAGCTCAAACCGAGCGGTGCAGCGGCCACCTGAATTGAGGTACTAGAGTTGTAACTGGCGGGCCTCGTCGGAATGGGAATGGAGCGTTAGCAACATGCGCTCCACTCTTTTCGCACGTTCCGGCTCATTGGCGGCCCGATAGGCACGCGCCAAACGAAAGAGCAGCGGCGGCCCCATCACTGCCCCTTCTCGACCCAGCTTCAAGACCAACTTTTCGGCCATATCGAGCTGGTTTGCGTCGAGCGCATGGCGCGCGAGAATCGCAAAGTCCGCGCTCTTGAAACGCGGCACCGGCAATTGACGGCGCGCAGCCTCACGCAAGGCATCTACCACGACGTCGGATGGCAGGCGGGTCATGCGAACCGCCAGGCCAAGAATCTGGGGTACCGCATCAGCCAGCGCGGCGGGTGCCAGCTTGGCCGCACGAAATTGGGCCACCGCAGCATCGGCGTCGCCCGGTAGCAGCAGCATCACCTTTGCATACTGCTGCGCCGCGCGCTCATACTTGCCCGCCTCGAATAGCGCATCGGCCGCTTCGCGCAGCTTGTGGGCATCGGCTGCCTTGTCAGCCTCATTCACCACGGCAATCGCCTTGTCGCCATAGCGCAGCGAATAACACGCTGCCAGGAACGCACCGGCGATAAAGCCGCAAAAGTGCACCATGAAGTTCACATGCTCATCCGGCCCGCGCATGAGGTACTGAAACAATTCGTTGCCCAGCCACACCGGCAACACCGCGATAGCCGGCCAGCGCGCCGTATTGAAGAACACAACCAGGAAGTAGAAAAAGCGGACCCGGCGCAAGCCGAATAGCATGACGTAGCTTGCCATCACCGCCGAAATCGCGCCGGATGCGCCCAACGAGATACCTGGCTGGGCACGGATCAGATCGGCCACCGACGCCCCTAAACCGCCCAATAGGAAAAACATCAAGAACCACAGCCCACCCACTGAGCCTTCGACCGCATAACCCACAATGAACAGCACCACCATATTGCCAATCAGATGGTCCCAGCTGCCATGCATGAATATGCTGGCCAGCACAGATTTCAGACTGGGATTCGACGGATCGAGCGCGTAGCGTGGCGTTGCGGCGCGTGCCAACAGGCGATCAAACAACAACCTATCCTGCCGCCAATGATCGAAGACGAACATATTGGGCGTCACGATGCGATTCGCGTGCAGCTGGTCCATGAATGGCTTGTCATGGTCCATCGCAATCAGCAGCTGCGCCTGCTGACCTTTCTTGTAGTCATCCATCAGCCGGGCAGCATCGGCGCCTCGCCCTTGCTGCTTCATCTGCTCCATAAAGGCTGGAATTTCCAGCTCGGGCAGCGATGAATTTGCATAGAACCTGACCGCCTCTGCAATGCGAGCGTCATCACCATCCTGCCACATGTAGACCAGCGTACAGACCACGATGATCAACAAGGTAACGACAGGCGGTCGGCGCCAATCAGGCTTGGGCGGGAGCGGCAGAATCAGCATTGCGAGGGGTGTTCAATCGGAATGCCAGGAGCATGCCTGAAGCCCTCTGTGGCGTCGAGCCACCGCAGCGGCTTTCCCTGCGAAAGGCGCAAAACCGCCACACACCTTGATATGCTTATGTCATTTTAAGAATGAAGAAATAAATGACATAAACATACTCACGTCATGCCCAAGATTCACTAGACTGGCATCAACATGCATGATGCCGTGGCTCGAACACGGTAATGCCCAAACAACCATACCTTGGCACACAGCCAGGGAAAACCTGCCCCACAATGCGATTGGGAGGCAGGCACTGAACCAAACCGGAGAGAGCCATGTGCGGGATTGTCGGCGCGATCGCCCAACGAGATGTCACCAGCCACTTGATCGACGGCCTGAAGCGGCTTGAATACCGTGGCTACGATTCGTCGGGCCTCGCCGTGCTCGACGCGCAGGGCGAGATCCACCGCGTGCGCCGCGTCGGCCGCGTGGCCGAGATGGAATCGGCCGCACAGGCCGAGCACCTGCGCGGTCTGCTCGGCATCGGCCATACCCGCTGGGCCACGCACGGCGGGGTGACAGAGCCCAATGCCCACCCGCACGTATCGGGCGGTATCGCCGTGGTGCACAACGGCATCATCGAAAACCACGAAGCGCAGCGCGCCCGCCTCAAGGCACACGGTTACACCTTCACTTCGCAGACCGATACCGAAGTCATCGCCCATCTGGTCCACCACTACCTGCAAGAAACCGGCGCCCTCTTCCCAGCCGTACAACGGGCGGTGCGTGAACTGCACGGCGCCTACGCCATAGCCGTCATCAGCCAGGCCGAGCCAGGCCTCTTGGCTTGCGCCCGCATGGGCTGCCCGCTGCTGATCGGCCTAGGCGATGGTGAGAACTTCGTCGGTTCCGACGTCTCGGCCGTGCTCGCCGCCACCCGCAACATCATCTACCTGGAAGAGGGCGACGTCGCGGCCCTCACCTGTGACAGCGTGCAGATCCTCGACCAAGCCGGCAGCGAAGTCATGCGTGCGGTGCATGTATCCGACGTCTCGCTCGCATCGATGGACCTCGGCCCCTACAACCACTTCATGCAGAAGGAAATCCACGAGCAGCCCAAGGCACTGGCCGACACCGTGGAGCAAGTCATCGAAGGCGGCTTCGATGCCGGCCTCTTCGGCGCCAACGCAGCCGATCTGCTGTCGCAGGTCGAAGGCGTCCAGATCATTGCCTGCGGCACCAGCTTTTACGCGGGCTCGGTCGCCCGCTACTGGATCGAAAGCATCGCCAAGCTGCCCTGCACGGTCGAGATCGCCAGCGAATACCGCTACCGCGAAGCCTACGCCAACCCGCGCCACCTTATCGTCACCATCTCTCAGTCGGGCGAAACGCTCGATACGATGGAAGCGCTGAAGTACGCCAAGTCGCTCGGCCACATGCTCACCCTGTCGATCTGCAATGTACGCGAGTCGGCCATCCCGCGCGCATCATCGCTCGTCTACTACACCCGCGCTGGCGCCGAGATCGGCGTCGCCTCGACCAAGGCCTTCACCACCCAGCTCGCCGCCCTCTTCACCCTCGCCGCCACGCTGGCCAAGCTCAATGGCCGCCTCACGCCCGAGACCGAAAAGGGTTACCTCGACGACCTGCGCCAGCTCCCTGGCAGCGTGCAGCACGCGCTCAACCTAGAGCCGCAAATCAAGGGCTGGTCCAGCCTCTTCGCACCCAAGCACCATGCGCTCTACCTTGGCCGTGGCGTGCACTACCCCATCGCCATGGAAGGCGCGCTGAAGATGAAGGAAATCACCTACATCCACGCCGAAGCCTACGCAGCGGGCGAGCTCAAGCACGGCCCGCTCGCGCTGGTCGACGAACAAATGCCCGTCGTCGTCATCGCCCCCAACGACAGCCTGCTCGAAAAAGTGAAGTCCAATATGCAGGAAGTCCGCGCCCGCGGCGGCGAACTCTTCGTCTTCACCGACCTCGACAGCCACTTCGGCGAATCGGAAGGCCTGCACGTCATCCGCACACCGCGCCACGCAGGCGTGCTGTCGCCCATCGTGCATGCGATTCCGGTGCAGTTGCTGGCGTATCACACGGCACTAGCACGCGGGACGGATGTAGATAAGCCACGGAATTTGGCGAAGAGTGTGACGGTGGAGTGAGAAGAGCCATGTCGAACAATCAAGTACCAAATGAGTTACCAGATCACGTGTACGAAGAAATCACCGCTCTTTGCAAACGTGGAGACGAGCTCGTCAACACGGGTAATCATGCGGAAGGCCGGCAGCTTTACGTCGACGCGCTCCGGCTGCTGCCTGCAGACCATGTAAACTGGAATGCGGCGACCTGGATCTATGTTGCGCTTGGCGATAGCCATTTTCTGGAAGGCTCGTTTGAGAAATCGCTGCGTTGCTTCGTCAATGCAGTGCAGTGCCCAGAAGGGCTTGGTAACCCCTTCATCCATCTTCGTCTTGGGCAGTCATGCTTTGAACTGGGCGATCTCGACAAAGCGGCCGACGAACTGACGAGAGCCTACATGGGCGCTGGGCTCGACATATTCTTGCAGGACGATCCTAAGTATCTTGATTACCTGAAAACACGCATCGAGATCTAAAGGCGCCTGAGCACGAAGGCGAATCCGTGGGCTAACGAAGACGGCGCGGGACGCGCGCATCATAGGAGTCAGGTCAAGAAATCTAACATGCCAACTGCCGGACAGATGCTGGGTTATGAGACCTGACCCCATTTTCCTAGCGCTTGAAATGATGCGGCGTTGGGTATCTTGATCTGAGCACTGCCGCCTCAATGAACCCAAGCAGGGCGTACGAAGATCATGAACACACCACAAAATAACAATCCCCAGCACGGCATCACACTGGAAACCATGCTCAACGACTTGGTCACGCACTTCGGCTGGGCCGAGCTGGCGCGCCGCATCCCCATCAACTGTTTTATCAAAGACCCGTCGATCAAATCCAGCCTGAAGTTCCTGCGGCGAACGCCGTGGGCGCGGGAGAAGGTGGAGCAGCTGGATGCCAGCCTGCGCAAGTAGGTGAGCGGAAGACGAGGAGTCTTGGAATCTAACGTCGTATAAACTTAGAGCCTAATACGATTTTCTTGGTTAACTTGGATCAGGTGTCAGTCGTTCGAAAGACTATGAGCAAAGCCGTCACCGACGAGAAGCATGTGGCAGATATTCGGCGTCGCGTTGCGATAGTCGCGGCCGCAATGTTGTCAGACGAAATGCCCTTCCTCGAAGGCGCGATCGAATTGGACGCCTTGCGACACAACGCATACGTCACCGAAGACGACCAAGACTTCCTCGTGTTTGTAGCAATCACCTCTGAGACCGATCACTTACCTCTTGGCGCTGCACGTGTGCGTTGGTCTGCCGAGGCGCTCACGAAGCACCAACCTGAGATCGAATCAGCTACTGCGTGGGCCAGGCAAATAGGTATAAGAGCGTGCGAGTCGCTGGTGCAACGCTTCGGTGAATGACCAATCACCTTGACCCGGAAAAGCTGAGAGTCTTGCGATATCGTAAGCTGCCGATTGACCTGACGCTGTATAGCAAGACCTGCTTCCTAATCTGCTTCCGCCACTCTCAATCTGCTTTTCAGACACATCGAACACTCGCCGAAGCTTATAGCGACCCACCAGGGGGAAATATGCAGCTCGCACAAAGGATTTTCGTCATTGTCATTGCAATCTGCGCATGCCAAACCTATGCACTGACAACGACGCAAACGCATGAAATTTCTCAGCGACTCCTGAGCAACGACGACAGCGCGATCAAAACGTGTGTAGGCGACGGACTGATGATCGGCCAAGCGGTCTTTTTTTGGAAGCTTGCCCACAAGACAGATGACCAGATTGCGGCCAAGTTCATGGGGTACGGCAGCGACCCGCTATACAAGATGCTGAGCGATGCATGGCCGAAGCTACATGATGCCGGCAAGATCGGTCAGATGCGTTATCAGTACTGCATGGATGAGCGTAAGGAACCAGAACCGATGACTGACGCAGCGACGACGTGCTTCTCGGTGGCGCAGACGATCTCGCTGCTCGTCGCTGAACGAACGGCCATGCATGACAAAGAGAAAGCGCGGCAGGATCTAATGCGGATGTTTGGCGCGACGCTTCCGGCAAATGTTTTGGAGTCGTATGTCGATGACGCCTATGCCGGGCCGCTGGATGACAACGGCCGCGCATTGCAATTGAAGGAATTCGCGAGCTGCGTCAGCCATATGCAATCCGGCGCTCCATGATCGGCGCGCGGCTTACCGCGCCGCTCTAGTCCTCGGCTTCCGCAAACGAGCCGAGGACCACAAGCAAGCCAGGGGTCTGGTCTTGCAACGTGGCAAGCTGCTCACCGGCGAGATGCTGGGTTGCAGGACTTGCCCTCTAATCTGCCCAATGGAACGGTCATTTCTGGAGAGGAGGCATTTTCCAACCCGTACCTTGATATTCAAGATTATCCGCAGTCGCCTGCGCTACGTCGCGACCGTAGTACTCTTCCACGATATGCAATGCCAAATCGATGCCGGCAGATAAACCGCCCGACGTGAACAAAGTAGGGCTAGATTGCACGTACCGCGCACCACGAACGACCTTGATGTTGGGATAATGTTTCGCAAACTCGTCCAGCGCGTCGTGATGCGTGGTGGCAACTTTGCCATCCAATAACCCGGTTTCCGCCAGGTTGAATGCGCCAGTGCACACCGACATGATAATTTTATGATCGGCATTGATTTTTTTCAGCCAGGCAGTCAGCGCCGGGCTTCCTTTATCCGCTGGCACCACGACCAGATCGGGTTCTGGGACATTTGAAAAATCGTAATCCGGTGTGATTTGCATACCGGGGCTATGGGTACCTGAGGTATGTATCGGTTTAGTCGACGTCCCAACGGTATAAAGGTCAAATGGCATGCTGTCTTGCATGTTCTTGAAATCACCGGGCAGCATGACATTGGAAAAAACTTCCCATGGCCCACCGAAATCAATGACGACAGCACCTTCATTAAGCACAAAAGCGACCTTGATCGGGCGATTTTTGGGTGGCGTCAATTTCCCATCCATGCCCTCTGCGTAAGCGCTCTGAAAAGTAGCGATGGCGCACAACACAAACGCAAATACATGCATCATTAAAAATCGTTTCATCAAAACTCTCCTGAGTTGGTTTGGCTAAAAGCAGCGAAACTAATGCGTAGGCTTTGAAACTCCACTCGCATTGCCCTGCTTTCGCTGACCGCTGCGCCCTGGCTTCGAACTAAGTTACAAACATAGCGAAGCCAGCCCATGGCAGCAATGCCAACCACCCCTGCTTTTCAGCCAAATGCAGCTCATTAAACGACGCGCTTGCGGGGGAATTGTTCTTTACAGAAGGCCAGAGTAAGCAGGGGGGATTGCACGGCCGCGCCGTGGCTCGGCGGGCCGCAGCAATGCGACGATGTCATCTTGTAGAAAAGGGCGATGTGCGAACGGCATCGCTCCTTGGCTGATAGGCTAAGGCGTCGATGCCGGCTGACTACGGTAGGCCGTTGCTCAATCACCGCTCGGGCAGAAGCGGGCCGATCGGCTCAACAGCCGTCGGTAATCCATCTGCCTGCTCGTCCCCATCCAGCGATATGTCGGCAGAAGCGCGTGACCGAGGCCACCTAGCCGGCGACCCTACTCCGCTTTCGGGTGATGCATTTCATGCGGCTCGTAGTTGATGCCGATCGACATGGCACAAATGCGCGAGAGGTGGGTATACGGCAGGCCAGTCTCTTGCGCCCAGGTATTGAACTGCGTTTGCACCGCCTTGAGATCGGTCTTGGACTTCACCTCTTCGGCGATGCTAAGACCCGCCGCGCGCAGGCAGGCCACCACATCGGCCGAGAGCACGAAGCCATCCCAGCCGATAAAGCGCAGGAACATCTGGCCCGAGTTGCCACCCATGCGGCTGCCGCGCTTGGCCAACAGGTCGAGCAAGCCCACCTGATCAGACGAGGGCCACTCAGCCAACAGCTTGCCTACACTGCCGTGCTCGGCAGCGAGATCGGCAACAAACTGGGCGTTGTGCTTCACCGACATGATCTTGGCTGCGTTGCGCACGATACGCGTGTCGCCGGTCAGCCTTTCCCAGAACTCAGCCGGTTGGTAGTTGAGCCGGGCGATGTCAAAGCCCAAGAAGGCCTCCTCGAAGCCCGGCCACTTGGCCTCGATCACCGCCCAGACAAAGCCCGCCGAAAACACGCGCTTGGTCATTTCGGCGAGGATACGGTCGTCCGGCAACTTCGCCAGCGCTTTGCGATCAGGGACGGCTGGCAGCAGGGCCTTGAGGGCCTTTGCACCGCCCTTGCGGCTTTGGGCCCGGGCGAGGATAGCGTCGAAACTGGATGCAGATGTGGGCATGGCAAATCTCCGCAGCGTGTGTGCCGCAAAAACGGGGGTCAATGAACCAAGGGGCAAGCATTGGAAACCGGCATCGCGTCAATTCAAAACTTGGCGCCGTCTCGCAGAAACTCAGCACCGCACCGCATAAGCCCGGATAATAGCGGCCAAATCGTACAGGAACTCGCAGCATGGAAATCAAAGTCAACTTTCTCGACAAGCTTCGCCTCGAAGCCAAGTTCGATGATTTTACGGTGATCGCCGACCAGCCGATCCGCTACAAGGGTGATGGCTCGGCGCCGGGGCCGTTTGACTATTTTCTGGCGTCTTCCGCTCTGTGCGCAGCCTACTTTGTAAAGCTGTACTGCGTGACGCGCGATATCCCGACCGAGAACATTCGCCTCTCGCAGAACAATATCGTCGACCCGGAAAACCGTTACCAGCAGATTATCAAGATCCAGGTTGAGCTGCCGGAGGATATCTCCGAAAAAGATCGCCAAGGCATTCTGCGCTCCATCGACCGTTGCACCGTCAAGAAAGTGGTGCAAGCCGGGCCGGAGTTTGTGATCGAAGAGGTGGCCAACCTCGACGAAGATGCACAAGCCCTGCTGACCCTGCGCCCGGATACGGACGCCAGTACCTATATCCTGGGCAAGGATCTGCCGCTGGAGCAGACCATCGCCAATATGTCGGCCGTGATGGCGAATCTGGGCATCAAAATCGAGATCGCATCGTGGCGCAATATCGTGCCCAATGTGTGGTCGCTGCATATTCGCGATGCGCACTCGCCGATGTGCTTTACTAATGGCAAGGGCGCAACCAAAGAAAGTGCGCTGGCCTCCGCCCTGGGCGAGTATATCGAGCGGCTGAACTGCAACCATTTCTATGCCAGCAGCTTCTGGGGCGAAGACATCGCCGAGGCGGCATTTGTGCATTACCCGGACGAGCGCTGGTTCAAACCGGGCGGTAAAGATGCATTGCCGGCAGAGATTCTAGACGACTACTGCCGGCCCATTTACGACCTCGATGGGGAGCTGCGTGCGTCCCACCTGTATGACACCAACTCGGGCAATGTAAAGCGCGGCATCTGCTCGCTGCCTTTTGTGCGCCAGTCCGACGGCGAGGTGGTGTACTTCCCGTCCAACCTCGTTGAAAACCTGTTCGCCAGCAACGGCATGAGTGCCGGCAATACGCTGGCCGAGGCGCAGGTGCAGTGCCTGTCGGAAATCTTCGAGCGCGCCGTTAAGCGCGAGATTCTGGAAGGCGAACTCGCCCTGCCCGATGTGCCGCCAGACGTGCTAGCGAAATACCCGCGCATCCAGGCCGGCATTCAGGGCCTCGAAGAGCAAGGCTTCCCCGTATTGGTGAAGGATGCCTCGCTGGGCGGCGTGTACCCCTTGATGTGCGTCACGCTGATGAACCCACGCACTGGCGGCGTATTTGCCTCGTTCGGCGCGCACCCAAGCTTTGAGGTCGCGCTTGAGCGCAGCCTGACGGAGCTACTGCAGGGCCGTAGTTTCGAAGGGTTGAACGATCTCCCGCCGCCCACTTTTGAGAGCCTCGCGGTGACGGAGCCCAACAACTTCGTCGAGCACTTTATCGATTCGAGCGGCGTGGTGTCGTGGCGCTTTTTCAGTGCCCGCGCCGATTACGAATTCGTGGAATGGGATTTCTCCGGCCAAGGCGAAAACTCGAATGCCGAAGAAGCAGCCGCGCTGTTCGGCATTCTCGAAGAGCTGGGCAAGGAATCGTATATGGCGGTATACGAGCACCTCGGCGCCACCGCATGCCGCATCCTGGTGCCGGGCTATTCTGAAGTGTTCCCAATCGAGGATCTGGTCTGGGACAACACCAACAAGGCGCTGCTATTCCGTGCTGACATCCTGAACCTGCACAGCCTCGACGATGACAGCCTGGAAGCCCTGCTCGATCGCTTGAACAACAACGAGTTGGATGATTACTCCGACGTCGCCACACTGATCGGCATCGAATTCGACGAAAACACGGTCTGGGGCCAGCTCACGGTGCTGGAACTCAAGCTCCTGATACACCTCGCCCTGCAACAGTTCGAGGAAGCCCACGAGCTGGTCGGCGCTTTCCTGCAGTACAACGATAACACCGTCGAGCGTGGGCTGTTCTACCAAGCCTTGAACGTGGTGCTTGAGGTAACGCTGGATGATGATCTTGATCTCGCTGACTACGAGTTCAACTTCCGCCGCATGTTCGGCAACCCACGCATGGACGCCGTGCTGGGCTCGGTGGACGGCAGCGTGCGCTTCTACGGCCTGACACCAACCAGCATGAAGCTGGAAGGGCTCGACCGGCATCAACGACTGATCGATAGCTATAAGAAGTTGCATGTGGCGCGGGGTAAGGCGGCAAGCTCCCGCTAAGATGTGTGACGTGCGCGCGGGGTCGGGCCTTGCAAGCTAGCACCCTGCGCGCGTCACGGTATTGTCGCCTCAAGCCCCACAAAGGCGCGCACCGATGCCAGGATTTCCCTCACCTGTGACGACGCCGTCACCGACCGCACAATCGCATCCTCCGTCGTGCAGTCGCCGATCAAGGGAACGACCATCGAGCCCTCGCCAATCATCGTGGCCGACATGGTACGCAGCGTCTCCTGTAGCGCATCGTAGGCATGGTGGGCGCGTGGCGAGGTATTGATGACGGCAATTGGTTTGTTCACAAAGCCATCGAAACCCACCAGCCAATCGAGCGCGTTTTTCAGCGAGCCTGCTACGCCATGGGCGTATTCGGGGCTGGCGATCAGCAGTGCATTGGCTTCGGCAACAGCGTGTCGGAGCGCAATCACCCGCTCGGGTACGGCATCTTCCAAGTCGAAGTTGTAGTGCGGTAGATCGCCAAGGCCGGTGTAGAGCGTGACGCTCACGCCTTCGGGCGCCAGCCGTTGCGCGGCGCGGCAAAACGCGGCGTTGATCGAGGCTGCGCGCAGGCTGCCAGCAATCGCAAGTATCTTGGTCGTACGCACGCCTTTCCCCTCGTGTTCAGCCCGTTTCAGCGGTCAGTCACCAATCGGGCTTTCATATCTTCGTATGCAGCTTGTATCAGCGCTTTGAGTGCCGTTTCGTTAACCGCCTGCCCCGGTCGCAGCTTCACATGCCGCATGAATCTGCCCGTGCCTTCGAGTATGCGCATGGGGTCGGCAAGCTCGGCACCACGAAAGAAGCCGATATTGACGTGGGCACTGAAGGCATTGACGTAGGCAAAAGCCGCCTCACCCACACAGGCGGTCGGGTGGCCGTCGTGCAGCAGCTCCCGAATATCCGCCCCGCTGTTTCGGATGATATCGAACCAATACAGGGCCGTGGCGCCCAGCTCGCCCGGATGCGTACACATCCATGTATCGACTTCAGGGTCACGTGCAACCGCAGCAGGAAACCGAAAGAGACTGTCCATCGCATTGTCACCCTAGTCAGTAGGAGGCCGGGCCGCGATGCCCTCAACACCG
>Ga0213872_10001431_pt1 | contig 15588 bp, 12 predicted proteins | sample VelepicomBERX_R2_FD_160071 | JGI IMG/M metagenome (GOLD analysis project Ga0213872, IMG submission 160071) | Rhizosphere microbial communities from Vellozia epidendroides in rupestrian grasslands, the National Park of Serra do Cipo, Brazil - RX_R2 | ecosystem: Host-associated > Plants > Roots >...
TGGCGCGCCTCTTCCGCCATCACACCCGGTGCCTCGCCGTTGATACGCATGGCCAGATCGGTCTCGCGTTCGGCCAGATCCACCGCCGTATAGGCAGCGGGATTGACAATCAAGTTGGGCCGCACCGACCGTATGACTTCGCGTATCTGTGCCGGCTCGGCCAGATTCATCTGGGCGGAATTGACTGCAACCACCTCACCCATGCCCTGCAAGCTGCGCTCGAGCTGATAGCCGACCTGCCCGGTCCTGCCCGTGAGCAAGATCTTCACTCGAACACCTCGGCTTCGCTCAACAGTTTGCCCTGGCGATCCTTGTCGGACAATACCGGCTCTCCGTCGACGGGCCACTCGATGCCGAGCGCCGGGTCGTTCCAGAGTATGCAGCGCTCGTGTTCCGGGGCCCAGTAATCGGTGGTCTTATACAGGAATTCCGCGGATTCGCTGGTCACCACGAAACCATGTGCGAAACCCGCCGGCACCCACAGCTGCCTTTGGTTCGCAGCCGAAAGCGTGACGCCGACCGACCGGCCGAAGGTCGGCGAGCTGCGGCGGATATCGACCACCACGTCGAACACTTCGCCGGCGACGACGCGCACCAGCTTTCCCTGAGCTTGCCGGATCTGGTAGTGCAGTCCGCGCAACACGTTCTTCGCCGATTTCGAATGATTATCCTGCACAAAGCGCGGTGCGGCAGCCAGTCCGGCCAGCTCCACAAAACGCCTCTCGTTATAGCTCTCGTAAAAGAAGCCGCGGTCGTCGCCGAAAACCTTGGGTTCGAGAATCACAACGCCGTCAATAGCAGTTTGGACCGCCTTCATAGTCAATACACTTTTCCTGCCAAAATTTGCATCAGATAACGGCCATACGCATTTTTCTTGAGCGGATCCGCCAATTTCTCAAGCTGTGCCGCATCGATGTAGCCCTTGCGAAATGCAATCTCCTCGGGGCAAGCCACTTTCAGTCCCTGCCGTTTCTCCAGGGTGGCCACGAATTGCGAGGCATCCAGCAGCGACTCATGTGTGCCGGTGTCGAGCCATGCCATGCCGCGTCCCATGACTTCCACGTTGAGTTGACCGCGCTCGAGGTAAATTCGATTGACGTCGGTAATCTCGAGCTCGCCGCGCGCCGACGGTTTCATTTCGGCCGCAATATCGCATACCTGGTTGTCGTAGAAATACAGGCCGGTCACTGCGTAATTCGATTTCGGCTGGGTCGGTTTCTCCACGATGCTGATGGCGCGCCGCTGGCCGTCGAACTCCACCACGCCATAACGCTCAGGATCGTGCACGTGATACGCAAACACGGTAGCACCGTCAACCCGGCGCGCAGCGGTGTTCAACTGCGCGTCGAATTCGTGGCCGTAATAGATGTTGTCGCCCAGAATCAACACCGACGGGTCTTGTCCGACGAATTCACGCCCGATGATGAAGGCTTGGGCCAAGCCATCGGGCGAAGGTTGCACCGCATAGCTGATATTGATGCCCCATTGATTGCCGTCGCCGAGCAGTTCTCGAAAGCGCGGTGTGTCTTGCGGCGTCGATATCAGCAGGATATCGCGCATGCCTGCCAGCATCAGCGTGGTCAGGGGATAGTAAATCATCGGCTTGTCGTACACCGGCAGCAACTGCTTGGAGGTCGACGTCGTGATCGGATACAGCCGGGTACCCGAACCACCAGCCAAAATAATGCCTTTACGTTTCTCGGTCATGGCTTGCCATCCTGCGTCGTAACCGCGGTATCGCGCTGGTTGTAGTTCTTCTCGACCCAGTTCTGATACGCCCCGGACTGCACTTCAGCAACCCAGGTTTGGTTGTCGAGATACCATTGCACTGTCTTCTTGATGCCGCTCTCGAAAGTTTCGACCGGTTTCCAGCCGAGTTCGCGCTCGATCTTGCGGGCGTCGATTGCATAGCGGCGGTCATGGCCCGGTCGATCGGTCACAAAATGGATTTGTTCGCGGTAGCTGGCATGACCGGCATTCGGTTTCAATTCATCGAGTATCGCGCACAGAGTGTGAACAACCTCAAGATTGGTTTTCTCATTCCAGCCGCCGATATTGTAGGTTTCCCCGCAGCGGCCTTTCTGCAAAACTTGCCGAATAGCGGCACAGTGATCACTCACATACAGCCAATCACGCACGTTTTTCCCGTCACCGTAGACTGGCAAGGCCTTGCCTGCCAGGGCGTTGGCGATCATCAAGGGAATCAGCTTTTCCGGAAAGTGGTAGGGACCATAGTTGTTCGAACAATTGGTCGTCAGGGTCGGCAAGCCATAAGTGTGGTGATAAGAACGCACCAAGTGATCGGCAGCAGCCTTCGAAGCCGAGTAAGGGCTGTTCGGCGCGTAGGCTGTGGTCTCTGAAAATGCCGGGTCGGCGTCGCCTAGAGAGCCGAACACTTCGTCGGTGGAAACATGCAGGAAACGGAAGCCGGCACATTCCGCCTCCGGCAAACCAGTCCAGTACGCGCGGGCCGCTTCCAGCATGCTGAAAGTGCCGTTGATGTTGGTCGAGATGAATTCACCGGGGCCGTGTATCGAACGGTCCACATGGCTTTCCGCGGCAAAGTGCACAATCGCGCGCGGCTTATGGGTATTCAGCAATGCCTCTATGCCAGCCGTGTCGCGGATATCGACCCGAACGAAGATATGCTCGGGTCGCCCTTGCAGGGCAAGCAAATTATTCAAATTGCCGGCGTAGGTCAGCTTGTCGACATTGACGACAGGCTCATTGGATTGCGCCAGCCAATCGAGAACGAAATTCGAGCCGATAAAACCAGCTCCTCCCGTCACTAATATCATCCGTTAACCCCTTCTGGACAGCCAAAAATCAGCATTCCCTGCTTTTCCGCTATTTTACGTGACTACACTTGATAAATTCGCATGAACCTACGATTACAACAGGTATTCAAGAGAATTACTGTAATTCATTGTTAATATTTGTTCTATTTTGGAAACATCATTCCCGCGCGCCGCGCCGACCGGCGTTCCCGGCAACCCGAATCGAAAACTACATCCATGAGCATTTACGCAATAGGCGATGCGCAAGGCTGCCTGGATCAAGTCCAGCGGCTCTTGGAACAATTGTCGTCCGCCGGACCCGATCCGCGTTATATCTTTGTCGGTGATTTGATCAACCGCGGCCCGCGCTCGCTCGACACCCTGCGTTTTGTCCGCAGCCTGGGCGAACGTGCAAAAGTGTTGTTGGGAAATCACGATTTGCATTTGCTGGCCGTCGCCAATGGCGTCCGCCTGCCTGGCAAGTCCGACACCATAGCCGAAATTTTGCAGGCGCCGGACAGGGAAGAGCTGCTCACCTGGTTGCGCCAACAGCCGTTGGCCTTGTTTGAAAACGGCCACTTGCTCGTGCATGCCGGTGTATTGCCGCAATGGGATGTCGCGCAGACCCTGGCCTTGGCGCAGGAAGTTTCCGACGCCTTGCGCGGTCCGGCCTGGCAGGAATTCCTGCATCACATGTACGGCAATTCCCCGGCCCGCTGGGATAATGCACTGCATGGCGTGGACAGGCTGCGCTGCATCGTGAACGCTTTGACACGCATACGCTATTGCCGCGCAGACGGCAGCATGGATTTCAGCAGTTCGGAAAATATTGCGGCGGCCCCGGCCGATTGCCTGCCTTGGTTCGAGCTCTCGGAGCGCCGCACGGCCGGCACCCCGGTGGTGTTCGGCCATTGGTCCACCCTGGGCCTGCTGATGCGCGACAACCTGGTCGGCCTCGACACCGGTTGTGTCTGGGGAGGAAAACTGACTGCCGTGCGCCTACAGGACCGCACGGTGTTTCAAGTCGGCTGCCCGCAACATCAGCAGCCCGGCATCAAGAAATAAATCGTCAATCCGGGATGCCCAGAGCGGCGGCAATCACCGCCCGGCTGGCATCGGCCAGCTCGCGCCGGTGCGCCCCGGCCGTGTCGATCAGGGGCAACACCTTCAGATATGCGGTAATGTCGCTGCCGCGCAAGATGGCAAGCAGGCTTTCCGCAAAGCTCATGTCCCCGACGAAATCCACCGCAGGGTGCAGCTCGCCGCCGGCGTCCAGATAACGCAGCGCACATGGCAGGATGGCTGCCTTGGCATCGAGCGCCGCTTCAAACAGGTTTGCATGGAAAGGCAGCAATGCCCCTTGCCCCGCCGTCGTCCCCTCGGGAAAGAACGCGACGTGCTCGTTGCCGCGTATGCTGGCGACCAGGTCCTCGAAAATCCTGCGCACGTCGCGCAAGCGGCCGCGCGCGATAAAGATGGTGCCGGTACGCGCGCACAGCCAGCCGATCAGCGGCCAATTGCGTATGTCCGACTTGGCGACGAAGCGGTGCGGAGTCATCGAGTTGATGACGAAAATATCGAGCCAGGATATGTGGTTAGCAACCAGTAGCGCCGGCACGCCCTCGGTTTGAGGTCCGCAATACTCAACCTCGACACGCACCCGGCAGTGACGCAGCAATTGTGCCGACCAGCGTTGAATATGGCGTCTGCGCCCAGTCTCATCGATAAAAGGGAAAATGCACGCGCAAATGGCCAATCCCGCAAGCAAATGCAGAATTACGCGCAACAGACGGAAAGCCAGCATAGTGTTATCGGTATCAATGATGGTGCGAATTACGTTGCAGCTGCCTCGTCGAAGTACTGCTGCAAGATAACGGCGGCGGCCTGCGCGTCGATCACTTCGCCGCGTACCTGGGATAGAACGGCCGACGAATAGCGCTCGTCGACCAGCGCGGTAGCGACGCCGAAACGGCCGTGCAATTGGTTGGCGAAGCGGCGGCAGCGAACCGTCATTTCATGTTCTGCGCCATCCGGATGACGCGGCAAACCGACGACGCAGCAAGACGGGCGCCATTCCTCGATCAAGGCTTCGATCGCCGCGAATTTACCGTCGTTGGTTGCCTGCTCAATGACTGCCAGCGGCTGCGCTTGCCGGATGAGCGTGTTGCCCACTGCGACGCCGATGCGCTTGAGGCCGAAATCAAAGGCCAGCAAAGTCTCCATCAAGAATGGAACTATGCGTGTCCGGCTTCGCCGGCCAGCATATAGGGATCGATGCCAAGCAGGCGCATGGCGGCGTCGAAGCGTTCCTCGATCGGCAAATCGAACACGATACGCGGATCAGCGCGCACTGTCAGCCAGCCATTGCGCGCAATCTCCTGTTCGAGCTGGCCGGCGCTCCAGCCGGAACAACCCAGGCTGACCAAGAGGCGGGTCGGTCCCGAACCGTGCGCGACCGCCTCCAGCACATCCTTGGAAGTCGTGAGCACGATGTCGTCGCTGACCGTCATCATGGAAGAGAACTGCGCCATCGGCGCATGCAGCACAAAACCGCGCTCGACCTGGACCGGACCACCGAACATCACCAGCTTGCGATCGAGCGGCGCCGTATCGGACTCGCCCTCCTGCACCAGGTCTATGCGATCGAGCAGCACGTCGACGGTCATATCGGTCGGCTTGTTGATGATCACGCCCAAGGCGCCGCCCGCATTGTGTTCGCACAGGTAGACCACGCTGCCACCGAAGATAGGGTCGAGCATCGAGGGCATGGCGATCAGAAAATGATTGGACAAATTCAATTCCGACGCCGATGGCGCGGCCGCAGCGGAGGTTTCCGCGGAAGATTTTGAAAAACCGGAGGTTTCCTGCGAGGTTCCAGGCGAGGAAGGAGACTTTTGCGGTTTGCTTGACTTCACCATGACTGCATTTTAGCAGTTTTGATAAATCCTCAATGTATCCAAGGCAAGATACTTCCAAGCAACAAAGCTACGGGCGACGCGTCGCCCGCCGGTAGCTTATGCCGCGCGCGATTCGATATAGCCCGCAATCGACTTCAGCAAAGTCTCTTCCTGATATGGCTTGCCCAGATATTCGTTGACGCCAAGTTCCATTGCGTAGTTCCGGTGCTTGCTGGCCGTCCGCGAGGTGATCATGATGATGGGAATGTGGCGGGTGCGTTCGCTATCGCGCACGTTGCGGGTCAGGTCGAATCCGTCCATGCGCGGCATCTCGATATCGACCAGCATGACGTCCGGCGTCACAGCCTGCAACTGCTCCAGGGCATCCACCCCGTCCTTGGCCAGCACCACTTGGTAGCCTTCGCGCGCCAGCAGCCTCTGCGTCACGCGGCGCACCGTCAGCGAGTCGTCGACCACCATGACGATACGGTGGGTGCGCAGACCCTGCACCGGCTCGGCCAGCGCAGGCCCTCCCATTTCCGCCACCGCGCCAACGGCTTCGTGCAAGACATCGCCACGCAAATCAGCCGGCGCGGTGCCGGCCGCATGATCAAAACCGTGGCCGGCGCTCAAGCGCGGCGCCCGGCCCATCTCGTGGGTCAAGCGCTGCGCCAACGGCACCGGATTGAGAATCAGCACGATATCGCCCGAACCCAGCACTGTGGCCCCTGCTATCCCTATCATGCGCGACAACTGCGGGCCGATGTTCTTGACCACCACTTCGCGGTTGCCGACGATCTCGTCGACGTGGATGGCGACGCGCTCGCCGCCGCTGCGCAAGACCAGGATAGGCGAATATTGCTGCGTCAGCGGCGCCGCCTCGCGGTCGCCCAGCAAGGCCGACAAATAATACAAAGGCACACGCTGTCCCTGCCACGATACTGCACCATCGTTGTAGGCGCTGGCCAGCGGGTGAGCTTTCAACTGCAATACTTGTTCAACCAATACCGACGGCACCGCGTAAGTCTTGCCGCCCGTGGTCAGGATGACGACCTGGGTAACCGCCAGCGTCAAGGGCAGGCGGATCGTGAAATGCGCACCCTTGCCGACTTCAGAAACCACGGAAACGCGGCCGCCCAGGGCCGCCGCCTCGGAGCGCACCACGTCCATACCCACGCCGCGCCCAGCCAGCTCGGTGACCTGTTCGGCTGTCGAAAAACCGGGATGGAAAATCAAATCTGTCGCTTCGGTATCGGACACATCCTCATCGGCCGCCAGCAAGCCGACCTTGCGCGCCTTGTCGCGTATGCCGGCGAGATTGAGCCCGCGGCCGTCATCGGAAAACTGGATGGCGACTTCATTGCCCTCCTGCCGGATTTCGACCAGCAGCTCGCCAACTTCGTTTTTCCCGCTGGCCAGGCGCTGCTCGCGCCCCTCGATGCCGTGCACGATGGCATTGCGCAGCAGGTGCTCGAAGGGGCCCGCCATCTTTTCCAGCACGCTGCGGTCGATTTCGACAGCACTGCCGCGAATGTCGAGATTGACGCGCTTGTCGACTTCCTTCGAAGCCTGGCGCGTCACACGGTACAAGCGTTCGGCGATACTGGCGAATTGCACCATGCGCACGCGCATCAGGTCTTGCTGCAGTTCGCGCGTCAGGCGCCCTTGGGAGGTCAAGTCGGCGCTGGCGTTATCCACCGTACGTGCCAGGTTTTGCTGTACCGAACTGACGTCGGCCACGCTCTCGGCCATCATGCGCGTCAATTCCTGCAAGCGCGTAAACCGGTCGAATTCAAGCGGATCGAACTCGCGGTCGGCGCTCTGTCCCATGCGCGAGGTGATTTGCGTCTCGGCCTGCATTTCGATTTCGCGCAACTGGTCGCGCAGGCGCGCCACGTTGTCTGTCATCTCGCCCAGCGACTGCCGCAAGGCGCCGACTTCGGTCTCCAGCCGCGAACGCGCGATCGACACCTCACCCGCCTGGTTCACCATGCGGTCGAGCAGGTCGGCGCGCACGCGCACCAGCGGCGCAGCCGGCTTCCCGACCGCTGCAGCCACCGGCGCAAGCGGCGCCCGCACCGGAGCCGATTCCACGGCGCCGGTCGCGATTGGCGCTCCCGCACTCGGCGTTTCCATGATCTCGAGCGCAACCGCCTGTGACGCCACAACCGGCGCTTGCGCCATTTCAGCCGCCCTGGCTGCTGCAGCCTGCGGATTTTGCAAGTCCTCGAACATTTGCAGGCCGTGGTCGTAGCGGCCGACAATTTCGTCGAGATCGCCGCCGCCGGCCCTTCCGGAATGCGCCAAATGCTCGATGCGCGTCTCCATCTCGTGCCAATGCTGCCCCAGCCCCATGGCGCCTGCCATGCGGGCGCTGCCCTTCAGGGTGTGCAGCAGGCGCAGGATCGCCTGCGGCGGCGCCGCATCGCCCGGATTATCCTGCCATGAACGCAATTCATGCCCCATCTGCGGCAACATGTCGCGCCCTTCCTCGAGGAAGACCGGCAACAGGTCAGGGTCGAGTTCATCCTTGAGCAAGGATGCCAAAGCGGGATCAAGCGCCACATTGCTCTGCGTGGTCAACACCGGTTCCGCAAACGGCAGTTCGGCGGCGTGCGCGATCTCCATTTTTTCCAGCGGGAGACTGGCGTCGTGTTGAGCGGGCGCAAGGTCCAGCACGGGCGCCGCTGCGGTGTCTTCCTGGCCCAGATCAAAATATTCCGATTGGCCCGATTGGTCCCGCCTGGATGGCGCGCCAGCTTCGGCGGCGGCAGCCTGTTCGCGCTGCGCGGCCATTTCCTGCTCCAGGCGCAGGCGCTCCTCAATCACGGACGGCAAGCGTTCCAGGGCATCGACCTGCGTCTGCTCGCGGTCGGGCATTTCGCCGAGTGCAAACATCTGCAGCATGAAGCGTATGCGCTCGACTGCCTGTTCGAGGATATCGAATTCCCCTGCAGCGAGATGCGCCGGCCGGCGCGCCAGGTATTGCAGCGCCAATTCGAGCGCATGCGCCACTTCATGCAAAGGCGCAAAGCCCACCGTTGCCGAACTTCCGGCCAGCGAATGCGCGGCATGCACGGCCTGAATATTGACCAATCGCTCCGGCTCATGGCGCCACTCGGAAACGTCCTGCGACAAAAGGCGCACCAACTCGTCAGTTTCGGCCAAATAGATATTGTGCAGGGGTACGCTGATTTCCAGGTCGCCGATGCGCTTGACGCTATCGTCCGGTGCGACAGGCGCAGCCGCGGTCGGGAAATCGATGACTTCGGCAATTTCGGGAAGACCGGCTTGCGCCGCCGGCATTTCCGCAAAATGCTCCTCGGCCTGCATTTCGTCCAGCGTCGGGATGGAGAGCGACAATTCCTCCAGATCCGGTACTCCAAGGTCGGCAACAGCTTCGGCCATAGGTTCGGCCGCTTGGACAGGCGCGGAAGCTTCCGCTTCCGCCAACGCCGCCTGCTGCGGTTCCGGTTCCAGCACAGGGGTTGCCACAAGCTCCGGTTCGGTCACTGCGGATTGCACTGCAACGAACGATTCCTCTGGCGGACCGTCGTAAGAAAATGCGCCTCCGGCCTTGACCCGTTCCGCAGCCTCCACCAGGGCATGCGGTGTCCGCGACGATTTTCCGGCTATCTGCAAATCGTTGACCCACGCTCCCAACAGGTCTGCCGCCTTGTCCAGCAGGGCATACAGATCGGCATCGCCCGGACGGGTCTCGGACAGACGCAGATTCAACACCTGTTCGATACCCCAAGCCGCCTCGCCGAACGTCATCAGGCCCACCATGCGGCCGCTACCCTTGAGTGTATGGAAGGAACGGCGCAAGGTGGTCAAGTGGTCCTGGTTGTGGGGCTCGTTGCGCGACAGCGGCACAGTTTCGCGCACGCTGGCCAGCACTTCCACCGCCTCGGTCAGGAAGATTTCGAGCAATTCGGCGTCGATCTCTTCGTCAGTCTCGGGCGCCGCCGGCGACATCGGCAGTGCCGCCTCGGCAGCGGCCGCACCAATCGCTGCAGGCGCTGCAGCGGAAGCGATTTCGGCCAATACTTCCTGAGTCGGGGCATCGTGCAACTCGCCCAGCATCTTGATGGCAGCCTGGGCGCGGTCATTGGCGTCAGCATCGTCGATCAGGGTAGCGTCGCGGCGGACCTGTTCCAGCGACTCCTTGAGTCGTTCCTGCAAGACCGGGTTATCGGGTTCCTCGGTCAGTGACAATGCCAGCTCTACCGATTGCTGTTGATGCCGCACAAGCTCGTCTTCGACCGTAGTCAAATCGGCTTCGGCAGGCGCAGACGAGGCCGTGGCGGCAGCCGCCGTTGCAGAAGCGGCGGTCAAATCAACTTCGACACCCGTTGCGCCCTGCGGCTCAACCAGGTTGGCACGGAACACGCCGGTAGCGCTGTCGAATGTAAAACGTTTCTTGGCGCCATCCGATTGCAGTTGCAGCGTCTCGATGAAAAAGCTCAAGGCGCCGACATTGCGTGCGACTTGCTGGAATTCCGCCACATCGGGCACGCCATCGCTTTCACCAAAGCGCTTGACCGCTGCTTGCGTATGCTGCACCGCCAACACCGCATCTTCCTGGTCGAGGATGGCAAGCGCGCCACCAATCTGATGCAACGTCGCCTCGATTTGCGTCAGCGCAGCGCGCTCGGCGGGATTATTGAAATATTCATCGAGCGTCTTCTCGACTTGCCGCAAACTGGTCTGCAATTCGTTGACCAATACCTGCATGGTCTGGCGCTGCTGCGCCTCGCGCGACATATCGTCCAGCCATTGCACCGACTCAGTCGGCGCCTGGCCGGATATGACCGACAACAGGCGCGCCGTCATCGCATCGGCGCGTTCCGCGAAATTGTCGGGCAAACGGCCGATATGATTCAGTGCATATTCGACGAACAACAAGCTGGTGGCCATTTCCAGCCCCAGCTTTTCGGCGAACTTTCCATCCGAGACATGGTGTGCGATGCCGCCGATCTCGCTCAGGAATTTCAGCAGAGGCGGCGATTGCAGACGCGCGCCGGCTTCTGCGAGTTTATGCAGTTCGGCTTCGAATTGGGCGCCGGCACCGGCATCACCGCTCGCCACCCGGTTCCAGGCATTCTTGGCCTGGGCCAAGCGATCTTTCGCGGCCGCCAGCGCGCTCGCATCGATCTGGCCGTAGCGCCGGCTTTCGAAGTCCGACGGCACCAAGCCATCCAATTGATAGGCGAGGCGCACCTGCTGCAAATTGGGAGAGGGATTTTCCGCGCAGGCGATGAAAAACAGCGCGTCGCGCAACAGGCGCTCGGCAATGCTGGGCGAACCTTCGGAGAGGCGCCTGATCTGCAGGTTGATCAGGCCGAACAATTGCTTGACGAAGCGATCGGCCTTGATCTCGCCGGCGGCGACACCTTCGACAAAACACCTTAATACCCACCAGAAGACGCGTGACTGCTGATTCCCCTGCGCCTGCTCAACTTCGGTCACCAGCTTGCCCATCTCGGCGGCCTGTGCCGCAATGGCGGCCGGTTCGGCACTCTTGATGAAGGGCAGCAAGGCGCGCTCGAAGCGCTTGCGCAATGCCGGGTAGTCGAGCGCATCAATCGGCGGCACGATCGCCGGCAACTGCGGCCGGTTGGCCAAATTGGGATAAAACAGGTCGGACGGATGAATGCGTTCGGCCCCCTGCACTTCAAGCAGAGTGCGGTAATACGGGAACAGGCGCACCGGCTGATGCCCCGCGCGGGACAATAATTCCTCAAAATACTCCAGCAAGGCCTGATAGGCTTGAACGATGGCGTCCGCCACTTCTGCGGACAGCTGAACAGTTCCGGCTTCGAGCTTGTCGAACAGGTTCTCGGCCGCCTCGGTGAGCAGCGCAACCCCATCGATATCGACGATCTGCAGTGCTCCATGGGCCTGATGCAAATGGGTCTTGGCATGGCGCAAGGCTGTCGAACGGACCTCTGCATCCAGGGTCAGCGCCTCATGCACTGCCTCTTTGGAGCGCGTCAGGGCTTCGCGGATTTCGCCTATCACCCATGACAGCGGCCCGGTATCGACCGGCAGCCCTTCGGAAGGATTGAGCACAGAGTTGGTCATTGGGCTGTCAGATGGCGGCTCAGGCGGCTCTCACACGGAAACGCGATACCGAGTTCTTCAATTCCTCCGCCAGCTTCGACAATTCGCGGATCGAATGTGCCGTCTGCTGCGTACCTTCCTTGGTCTGCTCGGTGACGGTCAAAATATTCTGGATACTCTGGGCCACGCCGGTTGCCGACGTCGCCTGCAATTCGGTTGCCGAGGAAATATTCCGGATCAGTTCCGCCAGGCGGTTCGAAACCCGCTGGATGTCCAGCAGGGCGGAGCCCGCGGCGTCCGAAAGCTTGGCCCCTTCAACCACACCCTGGGTCGACTTTTCCATAGCGGCGACCGCGTCGTGGGTATCGGTTTGAATCGTGCGGACCAGCGCACCGATCTGCTTGGTCGCTTCGCCGGAGCGCTCCGCCAGCCGCTGCACCTCTTCCGCCACCACCGAGAAGCCGCGTCCGGCCTCGCCCGCCGACGCGGCCTGGATGGCGGCGTTCAGTGCCAGCACGTTGGTCTGTTCGGTAATATCGGAAATCAGTTCGGTGATTTCGCCAATTTCCTGCGACGATTCACCGAGACGCTTGATGCGCTTGGATGTTTCCTGAATCTGCTCGCGGATTTCATTCATGCCCTTGATGGCATTTTCAACTGCCTTCGAGCCTTGCTCGGCGGCCGACACCGATTGGCGCGCCACTTCGGCCGATTCGTTGGCCGATTTGGATACGTCGGTAATCTGCGCCGCCATTTCCAGCACCGCCTGGCCGGTCTCCTGGATTTCCCGCGTCTGCTTTTGCGAAGCGCTCAGCAGTTCGTTCGAAATATTCTGCGCCTGATTCGATGCCGAGGTCACCAGCGAGGCTGTGGTCGTGACGCGCTCCACCAGTCCGCGCAACTCCTCCACCGTATAGTTGACTGAGTCGGCGATCGCACCGGTAATGTCTTCCGACACCGTCGCCTGCACCGTCAAGTCACCATCCGCCACTTCCTGCAATTCATTCATCAATCGCAAAATAGCGGCCTGATTCTGGTCGTTGGCGTTTTTCGCTTCTTCCTCGTGCTGCTGCGCCTCCTGGCGGCGCAGTTCCGCTTCCTGGCGGCGCAACTCAGCTTCCTTCGCGCGATTGCGGCCATCTTGCAGGAATACCAGGGCGACGCCGGCAGCGGCCATCAGGGCCAGAATGGCGCACAGGATCATCAGCCAGAAAATCGGGCTGTAGGAGTCCTGTTCGTCGCGGTAAGATTTCTGCAGCGCCGAAAGACTGTTCCGCAGTTTTTCGTTTTCCGCGGAAATCGTCACTTCGGCCTGCTTGGCTGTAATGAAGTTTTGCAGATTGCCGAGAATGGACTGCACCGATTGCTGATAGTCGCCGAACAGGGTCTGCAACTCGGTCAGGCGCGCACGCGCGTCCTTATCCTTGGTGGCAGGCAAATGCAGGCTGTCGCTGCCGTTAAGGAAGCCGTCGATGTATTCGCGGAAGGTATTGGTATCCTTGCCGAGCAGGAAGGCGGTTTCCGGGTTGACGCCTTCCGCAGTCATGAATTCGCTGGCGCTCCGATCGAGGCGCTGCGTCAACATTTCCAGGCGCCCTGCCGCGGAAATTTCCGCAGAGGTCGCCTGGCCTTGCACCTTTAAATTGGCGATCTGTTCGGTCAATTCCAGCAAGGAAGGCGACAGCGAGTTCAGTTTTTGCAGCGTTGCGCCGAAACCAGTCAATTCCTTCTTCAAACCGAGGATATCGGCCGCCGCCTTGTCGGAATGCGTCCAATCCTTTTGCGCCTCGCCCAAGGTCGCGGCCATGGCCGAGCCGACCGGGCTGATATTCGTGCCCTGGTAGTCGCCGCCCTCGGCCAATACCTGCAAGTCTTTGCTCAGCTCGGCGCGGCTTTCCTGCAATTGCCGGAACGCTTCGACATTGCCCTGAATCGCGTTCGGCGTCGCCTTACCGATGCGCTGCGAGTGCATCAGCGCGTCACCGGCGATTTGGGTCTGCGTCGAACTCAGGGTCGAGTGCCGCGCATTGAGGAAGACGAACAACAGGCCCAAGGCCAGCGAAAAGCCCAGCGCAATGAGCAGAATACGCACCTGCTGCTGCAAAGGCCGATTGCCGATCAGCGGCAAACGACCTTCACCGGCCTTTTGCAAGGCCTCGCCTATCATTGTCATATTTGGATTGCTGCGCTGCTCGGTTCCGGTGACTGCGAATTGCCCGGTGGCATCCGGATCGTGATGCCGGCCCGAGCGCGGCGCCCCGTCTTTGTCGCCGTTTTTTCCCCAGGAAGCGAACGATAGTCTAAACGCCATTACCGAGTCTCCTCATTCCAATTGCAGCTATAGCGATACTTCTTCAACCAGGTGCCCGACGGGCGATCTACAGGCCTACCTGCAGGAACATGGGATCCTGCACCACCTGGGATAAATTCAATTCGTTCCAGACTTGCGCGTCGCGATCGACATAGCGGCGGCTGGCCCAGTGCGCAGGGACGAAATCGTCACTGCCGCCATCGTTCTCGATTTGCATGTCGGCGATATTACGCAGTCCCAACACCCGCGTCACCAGCAAACCGCAATTGAACGCGAGTGCCGGGGCAAAGGCGACAATACGGCTTTCCTTGTCGATCGCAGTGGCCGGCCCGCCCTGAAAGCGCGCAAAATCGATCACGCTGATCAGATTGCCGCGTATATTGGACAAACCGAGATACCAGTCATGCGTCAGCGGCACTTGGCTGATGCCCCCCACCGACACGATTTCCCCAGCCTCCTGCAGATTGAGCAGCCAGCGCCGCTCGCCGATCAACACCCCGAGCTGGCTGACGCGTCCGGTGTCGCCGGCGCGCGCCGCCTGCATGCGCTCCACCAATTGCGTCTGGAACTCGCGCAGGCGCGTGCGGCGGTTTGCCGCATCGGGCTTGCCAGGCGGTGACTGCAGATCCGAGATGGGCTGGGTCATCTGTCGAGCTTACCCGAGCGCGGCAATTTTGCTCAACAGTTCGCGCGGATCGATCGGTTTGACGATGTAGTCGCGCGCACCTTGCCGCAGTCCCCAGATACGATCCGTTTCCTGGCCCTTGCTGGTGCAAATGATCACCGGCACGTCCTGCATCGCCGGGTCGCGCGTAATGGCACGCGTGACCTGGAAACCGTTCTGCCCAGGCATCACGACATCCATCAAAATCAATTGCGGTTTGTCCGCCTTGATTTTCAGCAGGGCGTCTTCGCCATTTTCGGCAGTCGACACGGAAAACCCGTTCTTGACCAGGATATCGGTCAAAAAATATCGTTCCGTGGGAGAGTCGTCAACGATCAGAATTTTCTGGATTGCCATCTTAAGCCTTCACTTCAATTTACTTGGCGGAATCATGCGCCGTATGTTCGCGCACGGTTTTAAGCAGACTGTCCTTCGTAAAAGGCTTGGTCAGATAAGCATCGGATCCGACCATGGCCCCGCGCGCCCGATCGAACAAACCGTCTTTCGAAGAAAGCATGACGACCGGCGTGGTATGGAACTTGGCGCTTTTCTTGATCAGCGCACAGGTCTGGTAACCGTCGAGACGCGGCATCAGGATGTCGCAGAATATCAGCGCCGGGCGATGATCGTTCATTTTTGCCAAGGCATCGAACCCGTCATCTGCCAACACCACTTGATAGCCGGCCTGTCCGAGAAAAATTTCCGCGGAGCGGCGAATCGTGCTGCTATCGTCGATCACCATGATCTTCAGACCGGTTTTCTCCGTTGATGTTGTCATAACGTCATCTCGATTAAACCAAGCCCCCATACTAAAGCGGAATAGTGACACAAAGCAATATTTTTACTCCCACTTGCAGCCTAGCATCAGCATAA
>Ga0213872_10001432_pt1 | contig 15584 bp, 9 predicted proteins | sample VelepicomBERX_R2_FD_160071 | JGI IMG/M metagenome (GOLD analysis project Ga0213872, IMG submission 160071) | Rhizosphere microbial communities from Vellozia epidendroides in rupestrian grasslands, the National Park of Serra do Cipo, Brazil - RX_R2 | ecosystem: Host-associated > Plants > Roots >...
GCGATGCGAACCGAATAGGTCAGCCATTTGGAATCCTGCGAAATGGCGAAATCGTCCTCGTCCCCGTACGGCTTGTTGGGCGTGTCGCCATCGACGCCGGCCATCAGATCGACCGCCTTCGCGCTGATCGCCACCCCTTGGCCGTCGACGGAAAGAGCGAACAGATGATTGCGCCGTCCGTCGGCCCAACTGTCCCAATGGCGGATGAACAGCCTGTCATAGACCACGCCGCTGGCCTTGACGGCCTTTTTGGCCTCCAGCCGTTCCTTGGTGCAGTTGAGATCGGGGCAATCGGTGAAGACCGGCTGGCTGACCACGATGGTCTTGCCGTCATTGCTGACGCGGAAGGCTTCCACGTCGAACGGCATGGCGGTCAGCTGCACCGCATTCTCGCCCGCAAGATCGGTCTTGAAGACCTGGCCGGTATCGCCCTCGCGGTCGCTGAGGAAATAGATGCTCTTGCCGTCCGCCGACCAGCGCGCATTAGAGGCGCCCTTGTCCGAGACGGCCAGGCGGCGCGGGCTCTCCTTGCCGGCGGTATCGACCAGCCACACGGCGTGGTGCGATTTGTTGGCGTCATAATCGACGGTGCGCAGGTCATAGAGGGCGTAACGGCCGTCCGGCGACAGGCGCGGGTCGGAGACGCGCTCGAAGGTGGCCATGTCATGGGCAGTGAAATTGCGCGCATCGGCAACGGCGCCGAAGCTCAGTCCCGCCGCGCACAGGGTGGCGGCGGAGAGCAGACGAAGGGTGGTTTTCATGAAGGAACTTTCCCGGGATTTGACGTTGGCGCAATCATCAGCGATCGCAAGCCCCGCGGCAAGCTGCTATGGTCCGCCCATGTCCCACGACCGATTTCCGCAACGCCCGCCTCTGCCGGAGGGCGGTCCCGAACGCCGTGCCGCGCTCACCCGCGAGATCATGGAGCGCACCGGCATCGACGAGCCGATGATCGAGCGCCTGGTGCGCGCCTTCTATGGCCGCGTGCAGGATGACCCGCTGCTGGCGCCGATCTTCGCCGAGAAGGTCGAGGATTGGGACGAGCATATCGCCACCCTCTGCAAATTCTGGTCCTCGGTGGCGCTGATGAGCGGCCGCTATGCCGGGCGGCCGATGCAGAAACACGCCAACCTTCCGGTCGAGCGGACCCATTTCCTGCGCTGGCTGGCTCTGTTCGAGAAGACCGCCCGCGAAATCTGTCCGCCCGTCGCCGCCGAGCATTTCATCGAGCGCGCCCGCTCCATCGCCGAAAGCCTGAGGCAGGGCGTTTCGCTGCATCAGGACCGGCCGATCTGAGAGCGGCCTGATGGGGAAGCTTTTCGTCGCTTGCCGACTCCGCTAAGTTAAGGCCCGTAAGCACTAAATGATTATATCTATTTCTAAATATCATAGCCTGGAGCAGGGCTTTTGACGAGCCTGGAAGACTGGCGTAAGAAATCGCCCGCATTTCGTTATGTGCTGGCGATATTGCTGGTTCTCGCGGCCTTGGGGCTTCGCGTCGCCATTTTTCCGCTGCATGCCGGATCTGGTTTTTTCACCTTCTATCCCGGCGTCGCCCTGACCGCCCTGGTCTGCAACTGGGGGCCGGCCTTGCTCTATGTCGCGCTGTCCGCCTTGGCCGGCGCCTGGATACTCGCTTCCAGCCCCGCGGCGGGGCCTTTAGCCGGAATGGTGCCCGCGATCGCCTATTGCTGCTCGGCAGGCGCCATTCTGTACATCTATTATGTCTATCAGCGCCAGCTCAGCGAGCGTACCGACGCGATGGCCGATCTCGAGGAACAATTCCGCGTCACCTTCGAGCGTGCCCCGGTCGGGGTCGCCCATGTCTCCTTCGACGGTCACTGGGTCCATGTCAATCAGCGCCTGTGCGACATTCTGCACTACGCGCGGGAGGAGCTGGAAAACCGCAATTTCGGCGAACTAACCCACCCCGAGGACCTTGCCGAGAGCACTCGGCTTTTGATGCAGGTGGCGCAGGGAGAGATCGCGGAATATGACCTGCAGAAGCGCTATATCCGCAAGGACGGCGCTGTCATCTGGGCCCACCTCACTGCCGCCCTGCTGCGCAATCGCGACGGCACGCCACGTTTCCTGGTGGTGGTGATCGAGGACATCACCGCCCATGTCGCCGCCGAACAGCAGCTCCGCCTCGCCGCCAAGGTGTTCCAGCGCGCCGGCGAGGGGGTGATGATCACCGATGCCGACAACCTCATTCTCACCGTCAATGAGGCCTTCACCCGGATCACCGGCTACAGCCAGCAGGACGCGGTGGGCAAGACCCCGTCGATGCTCAATTCCGGGCGGCAGCCGCCCGATTTCTACCGGCGCCTCTGGGTGCAGATTCAAAATGAAGGCTGGTGGCAGGGCGAGATCTGGAACAAGCGCAAGAATGGCGAGATCTATCCCGAATGGCTGACCATCAACGCGGTGCATGAGCCGGATGGATCGCTGGCCAATTATGTCGCCATCTTCAGCGACATATCGGCCATCAAGAAGTCCCAGCAGCGGCTCGACTATCTCGCCAGCCATGACGAGCTGACCGGACTGGCCAACCGGTCCGTATTCCAGGACCGGCTCGGCCAGGCCATCGCCCACGCGCGACGGGACGGCCAAGGGCTGGCGGTGCTCTTCGTCGATCTCGACAATTTCAAGACCATCAACGATTCGCTGGGGCATGAAGCCGGAGATCTTCTCCTCCAGGAGGTCGCTAAACGGCTGACCGAGGTGGTTCGCGAGGCCGATACGCTGGCGCGCCTCGGCGGCGACGAGTTCGGCATCCTCCTGTGTGAAATCGAGAATGTCGAGGCCAGCGCCGTATGCCATCGCGTGGCCGAAGCGCTGGCGGAGGGTTTTTCGATCGTCGGCCGCGAGCTGTTCATCACCACCAGCATCGGCATCAGCCTCTTTCCCGACGATGGCGAGGATGACGGAACCCTGCTCAAAAATGCCGATGCCGCTCTGTACCGCGCCAAAGAACGCGGCCGGAATCAATTTCAATATTTCGCCGGCTGCATGCGCGAGGTGGTTCACCGCCGCCTGACCCTGGAAACCGCTCTGCGCCACGCCTTGTCCCAGCGCTCGCTCAAACTTTTCTATCAACCCAAGATCAGCATCCGGACCCGCGAGCTGGTGGGGGCGGAGGCGCTGTTGCGCTGGGACGATCCCGAACTTGGACCTGTTTCCCCGGCCGAATTCATTCCTCTGGCCGAGAAGGTCGGACTGATCACCAATATCGGCCATTTCGTCGCCCTCCAGGCGATCGCCGATTTGTGTGCCTGGATCGCCGCCGGGCTGGCCCCGCCGCCGATCGCCATCAATGTTTCCCCCCTGCAGCTGCGCGACGATCACTACATCACCTGGCTTCAGGAGCGCTTGGCAGAGGCGGGCCTGCCGGTCGGAACTCTGAAGGTGGAAGTAACCGAAAGCGCCCTGATGGAGGATGGCGAAGCCAGCCTGCAATTGCTGGACCGGCTGGTCGGCCACGGCATCAAGGTCAGCATCGACGATTTCGGCACCGGCTATTCCTCCTTGTCCTATCTCAAGCGCATGCCGATTTCCGAGCTCAAGATCGACCGCAGCTTCGTCGACGGCATCGCCGATCAGCCCGACGACCGCGCCATCGCCTCGGCCATCCTCGGAATGGCGCACACGCTCGGCCTTTCCGTGGTGGCCGAAGGGGTGGAGACCGAGGAGCAGCTGGCGGTGCTGGCCGGGCTCAATTGCGACGTAGCGCAGGGCTATTACTTCCATAAGCCCATGGAGGAAGCGCGCTTCCGCGAATTGCTGTAGCCTGGATCGGATTTCCTCCGAAGCGAACCGAGCCCCGATGCCGAGCTTTCCCGCCAAACCGCATATCTTCGTCGCCACCCCCTGTTATGGCGGCCAGGTCACCAGCCTCTATACGATGTCGCTGCTCGGGCTGCAGCGCGCCTGCGCCGAGATCGGCATCGGCCTGTCCTTCAGCTTGATCGCCGGAGACTCGCTGATCACGCGGGCCCGCAATCTCGCCGTCCAGCAATTCCTGGCGCATAAGGAAGCCACCCATCTTCTGTTCATCGACGCCGATATCGGCTTCGCCCCCGATCAGGCGCTGGCCCTGCTGGCCGCCAATAAGGAAGTGTGCGGCGCCATCTATCCCTTGAAACGCCTCGATTGGGACCGCATCCGTACCCAGGCCAAGGCCGGCATCCAAAACCTCGCCGCCAGCACCTTGAATTATGTGGTGGACCTCAAGGAGGGCGAGCCGTCGCCGCCGAAAGAGGATTTCTTCCAGGTCAAATATCTCGGCACCGGCTTCCTCTTGATCCGCCGCGACGTACTGACCCGCATGGCCGAGCGCTACCCCGAGACCAAATTCAAGAAGATCCATCTCGGCCTCAATATCGACGCGGCGGGGCAGGAAGCGCATGCCCTGTTCGACTGCATGATCGATCCCGAGTCCGGCGACTATCTCAGCGAGGATTACACCTTCTGCAAACGCTGGACCGGTATGGGCGGCGAGATCTGGGCCTATTCCAGCAGCCGCCTCGCCCATGTCGGCACGCAGGTGTTCGAGGGCGATCTGGCGGCGGCTTTCAAGGAATTGGGCTGACGGCTTAAGAAGGCCCTAAACCGCCGGCTGTTCGCCCCGGCGGCCCTTCCACCAGGCCAGAAGGGGCAGCATCGGGTACTGGAACTGTTCGCGGATCGACAGGCGACGGCGGTCATCCTGCCCGACGACCGACGCCTCGCCGCTGCGAAAGGTTCCGAACACCCGGTCGCACAGGATCAGGCAATTGGCGTAATTGCACAGCGTGTCCTCATAAGGCACGGAATGGTGCAGGCTGTGATGCTCGATCGTGGTGAAAAAGAAGGAATACCAGCGCGGCGGGACGAAGCGCAGATTGGCATGGGCGAAAGCGGCGATCACGGTCAACACGCTGCCGGCGCCCAACAGGGCGTTGAGCTTGAAATCGAACAGAGCCACCACGCTGAGACTGATGAGGAACAATTCCAGCGGGTTGCCGACGGCGCCCTTGAGCGCATTCAGCTGGGTGATGTGATGGTGCGGCGCATGGGTCCACCATAAGAGGGAATTGTGCATGAGCCGGTGCATCCAGTACTGCCCGAGCTCGATGAGAAAGACCGCCAGCGCGATCTGGACGGCGATCGGAAGATGCTCGGTCCAGGGGGTCACGATGCCGAGGCTGCCCTTGAGCGCCTTGAGCGGATCATCGGCCAGCAATTTGGAGGCGGTGTCGATGACGCTCATGTTCAAGGCGACATAGAAGGCGTCGGTCAGAAATTCCCGTCGATTGATGCGCCAACCCTCATGCCGTTCCAGCACGAACTCCAGGGCCTGGATCGCGGCCAGGATAAGGCAGGAGACGATGATGGGCGCCGCGGCGCTTTCGACGATCGCGGCCGGGGCTAGCGACCAGAACAGCACCACCAGGACCACGAAGGCCGGCTGTATCAAGCTGAGCAGGGTGCTTTTCATCGACCCATCCCCTATCGGTTTCGATTCTGCAGACTAAAGATTAAAGAATGGGCAGCATGAATCAACGACTATTTTTTGTGCATATTTGCCTGCGTCAATCGGGACGGAGGCGCTCCTGAGCGGGCCGTCGGCGGCACGATATTTGCTTTGTCCGCCGTATCGAAAGCGAGGGGCGTGAGCAAATGACAAACTTCAAGACCAAGACCTTTTCCTTCTGTCCTCTGATAATCGCCGCCGCCCTCGTCCTGCCAGGTCGAGCGTCTGCCCAGACACCGCAAACTCTCGAGGTGCCGGGTTTCGCTGATTTTCTCACGATCGACCGCGACAGCGTCTGGGTTACCAATGAAGGGCGGGTCGAGCAATGGACGCGGCGCGGCAAGCGCGCGGCCGTGACCATCGCCAAACCCTGCGGCGCGATGGCCCTCTCCGCCGGTTCCTTGTGGGTGGCCAACTGCCAGGATGGGACGCTGCAGCGGGTCGACCGGCGGCGGGCGCGGATAACCGCCACCATCGCCACCGGCATCGCCAATCCCGAGGGCGAGCTGAATGTCGTGGCGGGCGCCGGCGCCATCTGGGTTCCCAGCGACGCGAAGGGCGAAATCGCGCGGGTCGATCCCAGGACCAATCGGGTGACCGCCCGGATCAGCGTGGATCCCGGCAGCTTCTACCTCGCCTTCGGGCAGGGCGCGCTGTGGGCGGTCAGCAACACGGCCCGCTCCCTCCAGCGCATCGATCCGCAGGCAAACAAGGTGACGGGGCGGACGGAGCTCGGCCGCGAGCCGGGCTTCCTGGTGGCGGGTGAGGGCGCGGTCTGGGTGCAGGAGCAAGGCGACGGCACCGTCGCCCGGATCGACCCGGTCAGCGGCGCGCTCACCGGCCGGGTCAAGGTCGGGGAGACGCTCAAATATGGCGATATAGACGCAGGCGGCGGCAGGGTCTGGTTGCGCACCACGGAAGACCAGCAATTCGTCGCCATCGACGCGCAAAGCCTTGCGATCGTCACGCGTGTCGGCGCCCCAGCCGGCAGTGGTGCTCTGCGCTACGGTCGTGCCGGCCTTTGGACGACAGCGCATGACCAGCACACTTTGTCCTGGTGGCCGCTGAAATAATAGGCAATTTAGCGGTATTGATGTAATTGCCTAATTTCTACTCACCTGTTGGTGGATCCGAAGCATTTTCCTCGCCTACACAGCCGGCCGGAGACTGAAATCCGCTGATTTTTCCTTGGCATAGTCATTGCTTTGTCACATTCGGCCCGCATAGGTCGGATGGGCGAAATGAGGGCGCTAGCTGAGGGGGAGTCGGGTATGCAAAGGGGGAATTTTCGTCGGAATCTGTTTTTGTCTGTGGCATCCCTGGCTCTATCGGTGCCGCTATCCGCCAACCTCCCGGCCGCGGCAGCGGAGACCGCCAGCGCCGCTGACCAGTTGCCGGAGCTGATCGTCACCGCCCAGAAGCGTTCCGAGGACCTCGGCAAGGTTCCCGCCAGCATCTCGGTTCTGTCCGGCGAGGGAATGGGCAGTGCCGCGATCAATGATTTTGATGATTTGTCGCGCGCGGTACCTGGCCTGTCCTTCCAGAGCGGCGGCTCCGAGGGTGCCGCCAATCTTCAAATCCGCGGCGTCAGCTCGACCGCCGGCGATTCCACGGTCAGCCTTTATCTGAACGAGACGCCGATCAGCGTCAGCGCCCGCTTCGGAGGCGCCAGCCAGCCGATCCCGTTCGACCTGGCCCAGGTCGAGATTCTGCGCGGCCCACAGGGGACGCTTTATGGCGCCAGTTCGCTCGGCGGCACGCTACGCTATATCCAGAACCGGCCCGATCTCGACAAGGTAAGCGGCTTTGTCAGCGGCAATGTCTCGGCGACCGATCATGGCGGCCTCGATTACGAGGATTCGGCCCTGATCAATATTCCGCTCATCCAGGGCCAGTTGGCGCTGCGCCTGGGCGGCCTCCAGGGGGCGGACAGCGGCTGGATCGACAATTATGACGGCAACGGCAATGTCGCCAAAAAGGGGGTGAACAGCGATCTGAAAAAGCTGCTCCGCCTGTCGGTCCTCTACCAGCCGGATGAGGATCTGGCCATCCTGGCCAATACCACCTATCAGCGTTTCGACAGCAATGCCGCTTCGACCTTCTACACCGCCGCCGGCACCGCCAATTCGACCGGGGCGGGTGCTGCGCCCTATCTCGTCACCAGCGGCCTGTTCAAGCAAAGCAAGCTGATCCAGGAATGGACCCATGACAGCATGCTGGTCAGCGATCTCGAGATCAGCCGCAATCTCGGCTTCGCCGATCTGACCTCGGTGTCCAGCTATTTCTACCGGTCCGACAATCAGGTCTTCGACGGCACCTATTACAATAGTGGCGCCCTGGCTTATTTCTATCTGCCGGCCCAATTCCCCCCGGCGGCGGCGGTCGCCTTCTCGCCGTCTCCGGTCTATCAGCCGGTCGGCTGGGACAGCTGGTCCGAAGAGCTCAGACTCGCCTCGCCAGCCGACGGACAGTCGCCTTGGAAATGGGTGGCGGGCCTTTATCTGTCGGCCGGTCATGTCGGCTATACCCAGAACGACCCCGACCCCAGTCTCGCCGGCAATTTCCTCAAGACCTACGGCGTGCCGATCTCCACCATTTCCGCGGCCCTGGGCGGCGCTCCCGACGATGCCGCCTTGTTCAATCCGATCTACTCGAACGCGCAGCATGAGACCACCGACCAATATGCTGCCTTCGGCCAGGTGACCTACGACATCCTGCCCAGCCTGCATCTGTCGGCCGGGCTGCGCTATTCCTACGCCCATGAGATCAATGTCGCTTTCAACCTGCAGAACTCCTTTTTCGATATCGGCCTGCCGGGGGAGGTCAAGAGCACCATCAAATCCTATTCGGCGACACCGCGCTTCTCGCTCTCCTACGATATCGACGAAGGGACTTCGGTCTACACGACCGAAGCCAAGGGCTTCCGTCTCGGCGGTCCGGCCGGCTCGCTGCCGAGCGGCCCGGGCAATCCCTGCCAGCCCGACTATGACGCGCTCGGTTTGACCGGCGGCGCGCCCGGCGCCTATGGCTCGGATTCGCTCTGGAGCTACGAGGCCGGGTTGAAATCGACCCTCGCCGAGCGCAGCCTCTCGATCAACGGCGCCGGCTATTACATCGACTGGTCGAAATTGCAGCAGAGCGTGGTCTTGCCGAGCTGCGGCTTCGCTTTCACCGCCAATGCCGGCGACGCGGCCATTTATGGCGGCGAGCTCGAGCTGCTTTATGCGCCGAAATTCATCAAGGGTCTCAAGCTGGGCCTGACCGCCAGCTTCAACCACGCGGAAATCACCAAGACCACCGCTCCCTTCGCCAAGGTCGGGCAGACCGTCGAGGATGTGCCGGAGCGGACGGCGAGCGTCTCCATCGACTATGATTTCCCGATCGTCGGCTTCTGGACCGGCTTCGCCCATGTCGATTACGATTTCATCGGCCACGCCCACGGCGCCTTCCAGACCTATCTGCCGAATTACGAGAACGCCGCCTATGGCGTGGTCAATGCGCAACTCGGCCTCAATAGCGACGATTGGAAGGCCTATCTCTATGCCAAGAATCTGCTGAACGACCACACCATCTTCCAACAGCCCACCGACGCTTCGGTGACCGAAGCCTATACGGTGCGGCCGCGTGTGATCGGCCTGTCCTTGAAACGAAGCTTTTGAAAATGGCCTGGGCCGGCGGCACGGAGCCAGACATAGGTGCATCAGAGCGCCGCCGGCGATCAGGCAAATTGTCACACTGTCTCCATATTGTGCGTGAGCAGATCCTCCAACTTCAGAGGGCGGTGCTACCCCAGCCAGTTACCGTGCGTTACGGCAGCAAGAGCAGGAACCAGACGCGGATAGCTCACTTCCCCATCGCCACCTGGGATGGAGCCTGGCCGTAATAAAGGGCGCTGACCAGCGGCGAACCGAGCTGGGTCACGGCACCATCCATCGCCTGCGTCAAGCAGGACCGATATTGTCCCCTCTGCGAGAGATCGCGCAAATCGGGACGTTCGCCGCAAACCTTGCTTGCCCCCGCCTGGAGACGGGCGAACATTCGCTCGGCACCGCTTGGACTGTTGAGGTTGAGATCCTCGTAACGGATCGAAAGTTGCTCTTGACCCGAAGCGGATTGACCTGCCTGCGACTCTCCCATACCGATGGCAAGGCTGATCGAAAGAGTAACCACCTTAATAATATGAGTCATGATATGCTCCTAAAAATTGAGTGGTGGCGGGATCAGCTCCCGCGATTCAGATCAACGCCGGATTGCTCGTCGGACGAAAGGACGCCAAACCGACCGGATGCCGATGAAATGCCGACCAAGGTGATGAATCGATGGTGCCGACAGCCGATGAACCCAATCGTGAGCCGGAAGAAATCGATCTAGCCCACGAATCTGCCTTTGCTCTCGGTCCGCTTTACTTATCCCCCGCCACCCGTGAAGTTCGGTTTGCGGAGCACACCGAAATTCTCGAACCGAGAGTGATGCAAACCCTGGTTTGCCTCGTCCGATCGCAGGAGTTGGTCGTTTCGCGCGACGACTTGATCCGCTCCTGCTGGGGAGGCCGAATCGTCGGCGAAGACGCGATCAATCGCTGTATCGGCAAAGTCCGTCAGGTCGCTAAACTGACTTCAGAGCCCGCTTTCGTCATCGAAACCATCCCGAGGGTCGGGTATCGCCTGAAACGGCCGTGCCCTGAGCCACGCAGCCAAGAGCTCCTGACGAACACGCTCGATGGCAGGAAGGTCGGTTCAGATACGGGCGCCGAGACCAGCATCGAACATCGGCCGGCCTGGGCAAATGCGATCACGGCCAAAATCGTGCTTGTCCTTGTCGCGACGGTGATCCTTGTCGCCGCCGCTATTCCCGGCGTGCATTTCCTGTCTCGTCGGCAATCTGAAATCGCCCTCGGTGTGATCGCGCTCGGGCCGATCGCGGCGGTGAAAAGCAGTCCCGAACTCGAATCTTTCGGTGAGGCCCTGAGGCGGGAGACATTGGCCCGGCTTGGCGAATTGAAGCTTCCCGTTCAGCCGTCCGTAACTATTGGGGCGCAAAAGCCCGAATTCATCTTGGAGGGTGCAGTCGCCCGCGACGGCGATCGAATACAGGTCAATGTGGCGCTGCGGAGAAGCCGCGACGGACTGCAGATCTGGACCGACCTCGACGAGCGCCCCGTGGCCGAAGCGGCCGTCATGCGCTCGTTCGATGCGGCGCGCAGTGCCGACGTCATTTATTGCGCCCTTGACTTTCGCTCACGCGAGCCCGGCATGTCAGAAGAGACGTTTCGTCTGTTTGTCCAATTTTGCTCCTCGCGCTGGCATCCGACAGCTTCGTCGGGGATGATCACGATAACCGAGAAGTTGATGGCGTCCGCGCCGGACAGCCTCCTGATTCAAGGCGTCCATGCCAGAATCATGGCCCACCTGCAGTGGGAACTGGCGGATGAGCAACAAGTCAAGATGCATGCGGCGGCGGAGGAACTGACCAAGAAAGTTCTTGCGCGCGACCCGGACAATTTCTTCGCCCACGTGGCGGCCGGAGCGCTCCAACCCGATACGCCCGTGGGTTGGATCGAGGCGGAACGCCATTATGTCCGGGCCTTGGCAACTGGCCCGTGGCACCCTTGGCCACTTATGAACTATATCGGTATCCTGGTCGGCGTGGGACGCCTCGAAGAGGCCGAGCTCAATCTTGTTCGACTGGCGACGATCGCGCCAACGATTCCGGGCTCGCACTATCTCCATTCCCGTGTCCTGTCTGTCCTGGATGATCTTCCTGGCGCGTTGCGGGAACTGGACCTGGCCGATCGCTTTCGCTTCTATGGGGATGGCGACTTCATGAGCGTTCGGATCGAGATCGCCGCATTCTATGGCGATCCGGCCAAGACGCTGGCCGACTATAGCGGACCGCTGAAATCGCGTTTCGACGGTCTTCCACCCGCACAGGGCGATTGCTATCTGGCTTTCATGCGCGCGCACGTCGCTGGAAAGACGGATCAAGCAGTGGTTGAAAAGGCATGTCAGCAGACCACGCCGGATCTTCGCTTTCGAATGTTCGCGGCCTTGGGCGATCCAGACCGGGCTTTCGCATCGCTTGCCAGTGCGAAGACCGGTACGCCGACCTCGACGCGTACCCTTTTCTACACCGAAGTGGCCCCCCTCCGCCGCGACCCGCGCTTCTGGAAAATCACGGCGAAAATGGGCCTGAACACCTACTGGACCGAAACCGGAAAATGGCCGGATTTTTGCCGGAATGACCTTGGTATTGCGACCTGCAAGGCTTTTGCAGCCCAAGCGCAATTTGCCCAGTGATCGGCCCGATCGAGGGGGCAAGGGCCAGTTTTTCTGGCGCTACTTTCGGTTGAAAAAAACAACTATTCATTGTTTTCTTGTGCCCGTCATGTCTCTCGGCGAGCCGTAAAGGTGATTTTTGCGGGGGGTGCGCATGAAGGGTCGGTCCGAAATCGGCGCTTTAAAGCGTGATGCAGAAACTCTGCATCACCTGTGCGGGGTAGCCTACCCCGCAGACCCTCGGGGTCGTCGCCTTGCTCCTCCGAGCGCGCCAACGTCGAGTGGTTCAGACTTAACGCAGCGCGCTCTAGCCTGCCGAATTGCCTGCTTTCTTGTCATCATGGCTTTGCCGTCCGGACGGGGTTCGGCATTGCCGGCCGACCAGCCTGACACTCCGGACATCAAAATGGACGAGATCGTCGTTACGGGCACTCATGTACGGACCCCGGGGCTCGTCGCATCCAGCCCGATCGTTTCCCTCGGCAGGGACGAGATCGGGTTTTCTCAGCCCGTCTCCGCAGAGGAATCTCTTCGCTCCCTGCCGTCCGTCACGCCGGCGACAGGATCCGCGACCAATAATGGCGCCAATGGCGCGGCGACGATCAATCTGCGTGGTTTGGGCCCCAGCCGGTCGCTGGTCCTGATGGATGGCCGGCGTATCGCGCCTTTCGATCTCTCCGGTGTCGTGGACGTCAACGTCATTCCGTTGGCCTTGATCGAGCGAGTGGATCTCGTTACCGGCGGCGCCTCTGTCGTCTATGGCGCGGATGCGATTACGGGGGTCGCCAACTTCGTTCTGCGCCGCAATTTCGAGGGGGTCGAGGCGTCAGCCTCCTATGGACGGTCCGAATATGGGGATGCCGACAAGCGGCGCGCGGATCTTACGGCCGGCGGCGATTTTGCCGATGGCAGAGGCAATGCAGTCCTGAGTTTCGGATATACGGATACTCGGAGCCTGCTGGAGGGACGCCGTTCCTTCGGCACGACAACGATCAATTCCATGACGGGCCTCCCCCAGGGATCGTCCACCACTGTTCCCGGCGTTTTCGCAGTTCCGACGGCACCCGGCGGCGCTCCTCTCGGCAATCCGCGTCAAATCGCTCCGGCGACGGGGCTGCTTCTACCGGTTTACCAGCTGTACAATTTCAACCCTGACAACTTCTTCCAGACACCTCTCCGGCGTTATCAGGGCACGGCGTTGGGGCACTTCTCTTTCGATCCGCATGCCGAACTCTATGGCGATTTTCAGTTCGTACGGAGCGCTGTGGATTCCCAGTTGGCGGCAACCGGAACATTCATGAGCCTCTTCCAGGTCCCGATCGGCAATCCCTTCATCCCGCAGCCGGCACGGGAGCAGATTTGCGCCGCGCGAGGGATCGCGCTCTCGGACTGCCAGGCCGGGAACCCAAGGCTGTTTCCCTTGATTGCCAATCGGCGTCTTGTCGAATTGGGGCCGCGCCAGGACAATTTTCTGACCGATCACATTCAGGGAACGATTGGATTGCGCGGCGACTTCGTCGGAACTTGGACCTATGACGCCTATTTTAGCGAGGGCAGGTCCGATCAGACGGCCACGCTGCTGAATTGGGGATCCTATTCCAAGGTGCAGCAAGCCTTGGGCACACTGAACGGGACGAGCTGCCTCGACGGGGCGGGAAATTGCGTGCCGATAAATCTGTTCGGTGGCGCGGGGTCGATAACCCCGGCCATGGCGGGTTTCATCGATCTGAATGGCATCCGGGGGCAATATACCGGTCAACGTGTCGCCGCCATCAATGTGAGCGGAGATCTCGGGTCGACTCTGGTCAGCCCATGGGCGAACGACACGCCGATCGGCATGTCTCTGGGATATGAATATCGGCGAATGGAGGCGGGAAACCACTCGGACGAAGCGAGCCAGACGAGCGGGGAGATTCTTGGTACAGGTTCCCCTCTGCCCGATCGTAGAGGTACTTTCGACCTGAATGAAGTGTCCGCCGAGGCGATTGCGCCGCTTGTGGCCGGTAAACCGTTTTTACATCGCGTCGATCTCGAAGCCGGCATGCGCTACACGCGGTTTCAGACCAGCAAGACGACCGACTATGTCACCTGGAAGGTCGGCACGACCATTGCCCCGATAGAAGAGGTTCGGTTGCGCTCAAGCTTTCAACGCGCGACCCGAGCCCCCAATATCAATGAGTTGTATGCGCCGTCATATTCCGGCCAGGTCATGGTCGACAGCGATCCCTGTGCAGGAAACGCGACCTCGCAAGCACAAGCGAACACGCCTGGCAGCTTGTCCAACCTATGCCGCCAGACCGGTGTGCCGGTGGCCCAATTGGGTCTCCTGGAACAGCCGACCACCGGGTATGTCAATTTTACGCAGCGAGGAAATCCCGCTCTCAGTCCCGAGACCGCCAACACGCAAACCATCGGTGCCATCTTTGGAGGGGGGGCGTCCGACGCTTACAGCCTGACGATCGACTATTTTCACATCAAGCTCACCAACACCATCGGGGATCCCGGCTTCGACGATATTTTTCAAGGATGCTATTCGCCCGCACTCAATCCCTCCTATGCCTTCAACAACGCCTGCTCCTTCATTCGGCGCTCGCAGTTGACGGGCATGTTGGAAGGCAATGGTGTTCCCGGCGTCATTCTGCAAACCTCCAATCAGGGGGTTTTCCGCACATCGGGCATCGATCTGGGCGGGAATCTGCGACTTCACGCCGAGGATCTGGGGCTGGCCTCGCGATGGGGGAGTTTGTCCTTTGCCGCTTTGGCCACGCTGGTTCAGAGCCTCGACTTTCAGTCGACTCCCACCGCGCCAAGCCGCAAGTGCCTGGGCTATTACAGTTACGATTGCGGCAATGCCTTCGGCGGGGTCAATCCGAGGCTCAAATTCCGGTTACGCTCGGCGTGGGACTTGGATGATCTGACGCTGGCCTTGTTGTGGCGGCATATTGGCGGGACCAAGGTCGAACCCGGCTCCGGTACCTACCTGCCGCAATTCTCGACGATTGGTTCCTATGACTATCTGGACTGCGACTTGGTCTGGCGTCCCTCCCAACAATGGCGAGTCAGCCTGTCCGTGCAAAATCTCCTGAAGCGACAGCCCCCGATCGTCGGCGCCGGCGTCGGATATGGCTCGCAAGACTCCGGGAACACCTTTCCGCAGGACTATGACGTGATCGGTCGTTACTTCACGCTGGGCTTCCGATGGAACTACTGACGCGACGATTGTCCGCTACGTGTTCAGTTTTTCTTCCCGCCGGACGATGGGAGCGGCGCCAGTCGTCCGTCAAGAACTCTGAGACGGGCAGCGCGCCGTGGCGGCTTTCAGGTAGACCCGTTCCGGAGGTTCCCGTAGCTTCGTCAGGCGGCAGCTATCAAGACGGGCAATAGGGGGATTCGTGGATATTCATAAACCGAAGCCGTTCCATTCCGTGAAGGAATTTTTCTCGGAAATCTGCGTCGTCGTCATAGGCATCGCCATCGCCCTGGGCGGTGAACAGATTATTGAGAGGATCCATTGGCGGGAGGCGATCGAAAGTGAGCGTGGTGCTTTGCGCGCGGACATAAAAGATCACCTCAGATCGGTTGCTGGTCGTGTGGCGCAGCAAAGTTGTGTGGATCGTCGGCTGAACGAACTCGACATGGTGCTGGCCCGGCACAAGGCCCGCCAGAAATTGGGATTGGCCGGTCCAGTCGGCCGGCCGCAAAATGCCTCGTCGGGTCAGGAAGTGTGGCAGGTCGCCATCGCCAGTCAGGCTCTCTCCCGCATGAGCACCGATGAGCGAGGTCGGTTTGCCGAT
>Ga0213872_10001433_pt1 | contig 15571 bp, 9 predicted proteins | sample VelepicomBERX_R2_FD_160071 | JGI IMG/M metagenome (GOLD analysis project Ga0213872, IMG submission 160071) | Rhizosphere microbial communities from Vellozia epidendroides in rupestrian grasslands, the National Park of Serra do Cipo, Brazil - RX_R2 | ecosystem: Host-associated > Plants > Roots >...
CACCCAGCTAAGGGCGCTGGACCTCATCCAAGCCATTCACCTGTAGACAGAACGCCACCCGCTGATTCACCGCAAGCGCTTGAATCAGAAGGGAAACTCGCTCCCCAGGACGGGGAACTTCAGCTTAAGCGTCGCGGTGGCCAGCAGGCGGCCGAGCGTCTCGGCCCCTGCGGTCATCGAGCGCACGTCACGCGGCCCCAGCGCCTTGAGCGCCAGCAGGACCGGCGTAGGCGCGTTCGCGTCCTGGTCGCTGGCGGCATCCTCGGAGCGCAGCTTGGTGAGCAGATCGGGCGCGAACTGCGTATGCAGGCCCTGAGCGCCGTCTTCCACGAGCAACGTGGCGCCTCCCTGCTCGGTCGTGGCCCCCTTGCCCTCGCCCTGGTGCCGTTGGATCTTGACGCCCAACTGGCCCTTGATGACCTGCGATCCGGAGAGTCTTTGCAAAGCAGCCTTCAGATCGGTCAGGCCGTCGGCATAGGACAAGGCCGGGGCGAGCAGCAGGCCGGCAATGAGGGACGCAGGGGTCATGGCGGAGTGATGCAGTGGTGCAGTGGTGGAGCTGCGAATCATCGCTGCTGGCCAAGGCGGCGCTGGCCCCGTCTCGTCAAGTTGCGCCTTGACGTCGGCGCCGAGCCGTAACTGAACGCCCGGCTCCCTCTGGGCATCGCCCCCCGGGCCAGAAGTCGATCGACATCTACTCCACCTACAAGCGTGATGGAGATGCCAGATCACTTCCAGAGCAAGCAGCCTCCACAGCTAGCAAGTACTCACACTTGTTTGACTCGCAAGCCAATTGCGAGTCCCCGAATCGCTCCTCTTCGTTGCGCATCAGCAACGAATCGATTCACTTTCGCGCTGGGATTTCAGTAAACGCACGTGAACTTTTTTTAAGATCGCGCCTCGCAATGTGAATGTAATTCAATATTTCTTCACATATCTTCACAAGGCACGCGTGCGACACAGCGCTCGAACTGCCGCCCTCCCCAGGAGACAACGCTTGAAATTCAGTCCCATTTGGCTCGCCGTCGCAGCCTCGCTGGCGAGCTACGCCGCCCCGTCGCTGGCCCAACAAGCCGACGCCCCACAGCAGCTCGAGCGCATCGAGGTGACCGGCTCCAGCATCCGCCGCATCGATGCTGAAACCGCTTCGCCCGTGCAGGTCATTTCCAAGGAAGACATCGCCCAGTCGGGCAAGGGCACGGTGGCCGAATACCTGCAGACTCTGACCGCCGACAGCCAGGGCTCAGTGCCCTTCACCTACGGCCGTGGCTTCTCCGGTGCCACCTCCGCCGGCATCTCGCTGCGCGGCCTGGGCGCCAACGCCACCCTGGTGCTGATCAACGGCCGTCGCGTAACGACCGCCGTGCTGGCCGACGACGCCCAGCGCAGCTACACCGACTTGAACCAGATCCCGATGGAGGCCGTTGAGCGTGTGGAGGTGCTCAAGGACGGCGCTTCGTCGACCTACGGCTCCGACGCCGTGGCCGGCGTGGTCAACATCATCCTGAAGAAGAACTTCGTCGGCTCCGTGGGCAAGGTGTCCTACGGCCTGTCCCAGAAGCGCGACGGCAAGGAGCCGCGCGTGGCCCTGACCCACGGTTTCGGAGACCTCACCACGGACGGCTACAACGTCCTGCTGAACGCCGAACTGGGCCAAAAGCAAGCGATCTACTACCACGACCGCATGGGCCGCGGCTCAGTTGGCGTGTCGGCGAGCGGCCAGGGCTGGGGCTTCGACCCCAACTCGTCCTCGAGCAACAACATCGGCCGCCTGGGTGGCCAGGGCTGGATTCCGGTGGGCGTGAACAACAGCGCCACGCAGTCGATCGTCGGCAACATCCGCAACCCCAACACGCTCGACTACTACAGCCGCAGCGACACCGCTGGCCTGGGCTTCTCCCCCACGTACACGGAGGCTGCCGCCGCTGCCGCTTTTTGCGCCAGCCACGTCAACCTGCCGCAGAACAACACCCGGGGCGGTTGCATTCTTGACCAGCGCCAGATGGTCAACCAGATCCAGCCTGAACAGCGCACGGTCAACTTCTATGGCCGCGTGACCAGGGCCTTCAACGCCGATACCGAAGGTTTCTTCGAACTGGGCTATTACCACACCGCCTCGCATGTGGACGGCCTGGCCCCCAACCCTGGCGGCGCCTACTTCACCTCAGACGGCGTTTCGCATTCGCAGGCGGCCGCCACAGTGCTCGGCGCAAGTCACCCGGACAACCCCTACCAAGGCGCGACGCCCCGACTGAGCTATCTGCCGCTGTTTGACACCGGCATCGCCGGCACGGACTCCGCCGCTCACACCGTGCGGGGCGCCGCCGGCCTGAAGGGCACCTTCGGCGCCTGGGACTACGACACGGCCGTGACCTACTCCGAGGCGCGCCAAACCGACACGTCGTTGAAGGTCATCGACTGGCGCGTCAAAAATGCCCTGCTGAACCCGACCGCCGCCAACGTGGCGCTGGCCACCTCATGGAGCAGCAAGTATGCCGCCCTGCCGGCCGGCACCGTCTGGCGCATCGGCGAGAACGCCAACCTGAACTCGCAGGCCATGTACGACGCCCTGCTGGCCAACAAGTCACGCGAAGGCTTCAGCCAGCAATACGGCGCCGACTTCAAGGTCTCGCGCGAAATCGGCCAGTTGCCGGGCGGCCCGGTGGGCATCGCCCTGGGCGCCGAAGCTCGCCACGAGGCCTACAACCTGCCGTTCTACGATGGTCTGGGCAACTACATCGGCCTGTCGCTGACCTCCTACGGCTCCAAGCGCGACCTGTACGCCACCTACGGCGAAATTCTCGCCCCGGTGACCAAGCAGCTCGAACTGAACGCCGCCCTGCGTTACGACAACTACTCCGACGCCGGCAACTCCACGACGCCCAAGATCGGCATCAAGTTCAAGCCAGTCAGCAATGTCGCCCTGCGCGGCACGTACTCGGAAGGCTTCCGTGCTCCGTCGTCCTCGGAAAACGGCGCCAAGTCGATCGCCGCTTTCAGCGGCACGACCGTGACCGACAACGCCCGCTGCACGGCGCTCAAGAGCGATGGCCTGCCCCAAGCCACCATCAACGCCAACTGCGTGGGTGTCGCCCCGGCCTTCGTGCAGCACGGCAACCCCAACCTCAAGCCCGAGAAGTCCAAGAGCTACACCCTGGGGCTGGTCTGGGACGTGATGAGCAGCCTGAGCCTGACGACCGACCTGTGGAAGATCAAGCGCACCGGCATGCCGGTGCTCGAGAGCACCCAGGCCGCCGTCGATGCCGGCCGCATTGTGCGCGACCCCGCCACCAAGATCAGCCCGAACGATCCGGGTGTGATCCTGAACGGCTTCGTTGTGTTCCAGAACTCCAGCAGCAGCGAGACCAGCGGCGTGGACATCGAGGCAAAGAACCGCTTCAACCTCGGTGCTGGCATGGGCAAGCTGACCAACAGCCTGACCTGGACGCACCTCACTCGCCAGCGCGTGGTCGACAACGACGGCACCCGGCATGACTTTGCTGGCACCCACGGCAACTGTGACATCACGAACTGCATGGGCTCGCCCAAGGACCGTCTGAGCCTGGCATCGACTTGGGACATGGGCCAGTGGCGCCTGGGCGTGAACGTGAACTATCGCGGCACGATGGACAACAAGCTGGAGCAATCCAGCCCCACCTGCGCGCAGACGCTGCTCAACGGCAGCGACTTCCCCTCGGGCTGCAAGGTCAAGTCCTTCACGACAACGGATCTCTCGGGGGCGTACAAGCTGAACAAGAACATCGAGTTCACGGGCTCGGTCTCCAACCTGTTCGACCGCGTGCCGCCGCCTGACTTCCTGACCTACGGCGCCATCGGCTACAACCCGCTCGACTACTCGGGCGCCATCGGCCGCTACTTCCGCGTGAGCATGCGCGTGGCCTACTAAGTCTGGCTCAATGGGCCGGTCCCAGCCGGCCTCGATTCAAGCAAAGCCGCCCCTTTCTTCGAGGGGCGGCTTTTTTTTGCTGACACGAGTCGCACAAGCGACGTCAACGCGCCAACACCGGCGCCAGCGCTCGACCCGTGTGGCTGCCCGACTCCACCAACTGCTCAGGCGTTCCTGCCAGCACGACCCGCCCGCCGCCCGTGCCGCCTTCGGGCCCGAGGTCGATGATCCAGTCGCCCTCAGCGATCACGTCGAGGTCGTGCTCGATCACCACCACCGAATGTCCGCCGGCTACGAGGCGGTGCAGCACGCGAATGAGGCGCTCGACGTCGGCCATGTGCAGACCTACGGTTGGCTCGTCGAGCACGTACAGCGTGTGCGGCGACTTCTGACCGCGGCGGGTTACGTCGTCGCGAACCTTGACGAGCTCGCTGACCAGCTTGATGCGCTGCGCCTCGCCGCCCGAGAGCGTCGGGCTGGGCTGGCCCAGGGTGAGGTAGCCGAGCCCGACGTCCTTGAGCAGCTGCAGCGGGTGCGCGATGTTGGGCATGGCGGCGAAGAACTCGACGGCCTCGTCCACTTCCATGGCCAGCACGTCGCCGATGCTCTTGCCGCGCCAGCTCACGCCGAGCGTCTCGGGGTTGAAGCGCCGGCCGTGGCATTGGTCGCACAGCAGCTTCACGTCAGGCAGGAAGCTCATCTCGATGGTGCGCATGCCCTGGCCTTCGCAGCCGGGGCAGCGGCCCTCACCGGTATTGAAGCTGAAGCGGTTGGGCGCGTAGCCGCGCGCCTTGGCTTCAAGCGTCTCTGCGAAGAGCTTGCGGATGGCGTCCCAGAAGCCGATGTAGGTAGCCGGGCATGAGCGCGGCGTCTTGCCGATCGGCGTCTGGTCGACCTCAAGCACACGGTCCACGAGCTCATGGCCCGTGATGCCCTCGCACCCGATCCAACTTGACGGCGCCTTGCGAAGGGGCACGGCCATGGCCATATTGGCCAGGAGCACGTCGCGGGCCAGCGTGCTCTTGCCCGAGCCCGAGACGCCGGTGACGGCAACGAGGCGTTGCAAGGGCACGTCCACGCTCACGCCCTGCAGGTTGTGCAGATGCGCTGAAACGACTCGTAGCCTCGGCGCATCCGGCTCCACCGCGCGGCGCGGCTGCAGCGGGTGCGCCAGGGGTGCAGCCAAGAAGCGGCCCGTGACCGAGGCTTGCTGCGCGGCCAGGTCGGCCGCCGTGCCCTGTGCCACGACGGTACCACCGCGTTTGCCGGCGCCGGGACCGATGTCGATGATGTGGTCGGCGCGGCGGATCGTGTCCTCGTCGTGCTCCACCACCACCAAGGTGTTGCCCTTGTCGCCGAGGCGACCCAACGCCTTCAACAGGATCTGGTTGTCGCGCGGATGCAGGCCGATGGTCGGCTCGTCCAGCACGTAGCAGACGCCCTGCAGGTTGCTGCCGAGCTGTGCGGCCAGACGAATGCGCTGGGCTTCGCCGCCGGAGAGTGTCGGAGCGGCGCGGTCCAGGGTCAGGTAGCCGAGGCCCACCTCTTCCAGGAACTCGAGGCGGCCGCGGATCTCGCTGATCACGTCGCGGGCAATGTCGGCATCGCGTCCCACGAGGCTCAGACCCTCGATCCACTCGCGGGCCTCATTGACGCTCCAGCCAGCCACGGTGCTGATGGCCTGATCGTCGAAGGTCACCGCACGCGCCGCGGGGTTCAGGCGAGAGCCCTGGCAGTCGGGGCACACGGCGTCTTCCAGCCCTTCGATCTCCGCCTCCTCTGCCGGGAAGCTGTGCTCGCGGCCCTTGTCGTCGCGACCCATCTGAGAATCATCGAGCGCCTTGCGCTGCTCGCGCGTGAGCGCCAGGCCCGTGCCCACGCAACCGGGGCACCAGCCGTGCTTGGAGTTGTAGGAGAAGAGCCGCGGGTCGAGCTCACCGTAGCTCGTGCCACAGGCAGGGCAGGCGCGCTTGGTGGAGAAGACCTTGACTTCACCGATGCCCACCGTCGACTGGCCATCGGCCATGGCCTCGTGCAAGCCGGCCAGCGGCGTCAGCAGGTGCAGCACGCCCTTGCCCAGGTCCAGGGCCTTGGCGAGCAGCTCGCGCAACTCGGTCTCGCCCTCCGGCGCGATCACGAGATCGCCCACCGGCAGCTCCAGCGTGTGTTCCTTGAAGCGGTCCAGGCGCGGCCATTTGTCGGTCGGCAGGAATTCCCCGTCCACACGGATGTGGGTGTGGCCGCGGGCCTTGGCCCATTTGGCAAGGTCGGTATAGAGGCCTTTGCGGTTGACGACCAGCGGCGCGAGCAGGCCGACATGCTGCCCCCGGTGGTCCCGCATCAGCTGGACCGCGATGGACTCCACGCTTTGCGGCCGCACGGGCGTGCCGTCCTTGGTGCAGTGCTGGACGCCGAGCTTCACGTAGAGCAGGCGTAGGAAGTGCCAGACCTCGGTGGTCGTGGCCACCGTGCTCTTGCGACCGCCGCGCGAGAGGCGCTGCTCGATGGCCACGGTGGGCGGGATGCCCCAGACCGCGTCGACCTCGGGCCGGCCCGCGGGCTGCACGATGGAGCGCGCGTAGGCGTTCAGAGATTCAAGGTAGCGGCGCTGGCCTTCGTTGAAGAGGATGTCGAAAGCCAGCGTGCTCTTGCCCGAGCCCGACACGCCGGTGATGACGTTGAACTTGCCGCGCGGGATCGAGACGTCCAGCGACTTGAGGTTGTGCTCCCGCGCATTGACGATGCGGATGACCTCCTCGGCCTTGCGCCGCGCGCGCACGAGCGACTGCAGCGGCCTGCCCTCCTCCACCGCGTGGGCGGGCCGGTCCATGGCCTCGGCGTACTCGCGCAGGGCCCGAGCCGTGTGCGAGCTCGGATGGTCCTTGACCTCCTCGGGCGTGCCGGCACAGATCAGCTCGCCGCCGCCCTCGCCGCCTTCGGGGCCGAGGTCGATCAGCCAGTCGGCGGCGCGGATCACGTCGAGGTTGTGTTCGATGAGAATCAGCGAGTGTCCGCCCGACATCAGCTTGCGCAGCGCGCGCATGAGCTTGGCGATGTCGTCGAAATGCAGACCCGTGGTCGGCTCGTCGAAGAGAAAGAGCGTGCCCTTCTTCGCCACCATCTGGCGTGGCTTGCTGGCCGCATCGGCGAGGAAGCCGGCAAGCTTGAGGCGCTGCGCCTCACCGCCCGAGAGCGTGGGCACGGGCTGGCCGAGGCGGACGTATTCCAGGCCCACGTCCACGAGCGGCTGCAGACGCTGCACCACCTCGCGGTTCTCGGCAAAGAGCTGCACGGCTTCGCTGACGGTCAGCTCCAGCACATCGGCCACGCTGAGCTCGCGGTCGCGCTTGAGCAGCTTCACGTCAAGCATCTCGGCGCGGAATCGCCGACCGTCACAGTCGGCGCAGCGCAGGTAGACGTCGGACAGGAACTGCATCTCCACATGCTCGAAGCCCGAGCCGCCGCAGGTGGGGCAGCGGCCGTCGCCGGCATTGAAGCTGAACATGCCGGCCGTGTAGCTGCGCTCCCGGGCGATTGGCGCGTCAGCAAAGAGCTTGCGGATCTCGTCAAAGGCGCCCACATAGCTGGCGGGGTTGGAGCGCGCGGTCTTGCCGATGGGCGATTGGTCCACGAACACGGCGTCGGCCAGGTGGTCCATGCCGAGCACAGCCTCGTGCGCGCCGGGCGCCTCCGTGGCGCGGCCGAAATTGCGGCTCAGGGCCGGCACGAGCACATCTTGAATCAGCGTGCTCTTGCCCGAGCCCGACACGCCGGTGACGACCACCATGCGCTGAAGGGGGAACTCGATGTCCAGGCCCTTGAGGTTGTGCTCGCGCGCGCCCTGCACGATCAACTTGGGCGTGCCCGGCTCGATCAGGCGCTTGAGGCCCATGCCCACGCTCTTGCGGGCACCGAGATAGGCGCCGGTGAGCGTGTCGGCGCCGCGGATTTCCTCCGGTGTGCCGTCGAAGACCACGGCCCCCCCCTTTTCGCCGGGGCCGGGACCCATGTCGATCAGCCGGTCGGCGGCCAGCATCACCGCTGGGTCATGTTCGACCACGACCAGGGTGTTGCCGGCATCGCGCAGCCGGTGCATGGCTTCGACAATGCGGTTCATGTCGCGCGGGTGCAGGCCGATGCTGGGCTCGTCGAGCACGAAGAGCGTGTTGACCAAGGAGGTGCCCAGCGCCGTGGTCAGGTTGATGCGCTGGACCTCGCCGCCGGAGAGCGTGCGGCTCTGGCGGTCCAGGGTGAGGTAGCCGATGCCCACGTCGCAGAGGTATTGCAGGCGTTTGCGGATCTCCTCCAACAGGAGCTTGAGCGCTTCGTCGAGCAAGGAGCTCGGCAGCTCCAGCTCGTCCACGAAGCGTCGCAGCCGATCCAGCGGCAGCTGCATCATGTCGTGCAGGTTCAGGCCCGGCAGCTCTTCGAGCTGCGCGCGGCTCCAGGCCACGCCGACGGGCATGACGCGCTGGCTCGCCGGCAACGCCGCGTCGGCCAGCGCCTTGGCTCCCACGCGCCACAGCAACGCCTCAGTCTTGAGCCGTGCGCCCTGGCAGGCCGGGCAGGTCGTGTACGAACGGTACTTGGACAAGAGCACGCGAATGTGCATCTTGTAGGCTTTGCTCTCCAGGTACTCGAAGAACCGTTTGACGCCGTACCACTGGCGGTTCCAGTTGCCGCTCCAGTTCGGCGAGCCGTCGACGACCCAGGCCTTCTGTGCCTCGGTCAGTTGGCTCCAGGCCGTGTCCCGGGGGATGCCGGCCTCGCCGGCGTACTTCATCAGGTCGGCCTGGCAGGATTCCCAGGCCGGTGTCTGCATGGGCTTGATCGCGCCGCTGCGCAGGGTCTTCTTCGGGTCAGGAATGACCAGGCCCATGTCCACGCCGATCACGCGACCGAAACCGCGGCAATGCTCGCAAGCGCCGAAGGCCGAATTGAAGCTGAACAGGGCCGGTTGAGGATCCTGGTAGCGCAGATCACTCTCCGGGCAATGCAGGCCGGTCGAGTAACTCCAGACCTCGGCGTCACCGACCTCGCGCAGGGCGTAGGCCTTGAGCCGGCCGCCGCCGCGTTTCAAGGCCAGCTCAATGGCCTCCATGGCTCGCTGCTTGTCCACGCCCTGCATGCGAAAGCGGTCCGCCACCACGTCAAGGATCTTCACGCCGTCCGCCTCGCGCTCGGCCTGCACGCGCGTGAAGCCGCTTGCAGCCAGCCACTGCTCGACCTGCTCGGCCGTGGTGTTGGCCGGCAGGGTGACGGGGAAGGTCAGCACCAGGCGCGGGTCGCCCTCGCGGGTTCGTTCCAGCAGTTCGTCGTGGATGGTCTGCGGCGTGTCGTGGCGCACCTCCAGCGCGGTCTTCTGGTCGAAGAGCCGGGCCGCGCGGGCGAAGAGCAGCTTGAGGTGGTCGTTGAGCTCAGTCATCGTGCCGACCGTGGAGCGCGAGGTACGCACCGGATTGGTCTGGTCGATGGCGATGGCCGGCGGCACGCCGTCCACGCGGTCCACGGCGGGGCGGTCCATGCGGTCCAGAAACTGGCGCGCGTAGGCCGAGAAGGTCTCGACATAACGCCGTTGTCCCTCGGCATACAGCGTGTCGAAGACCAGGCTCGACTTGCCCGAGCCGCTCGGGCCGGTGACGACCGTCAGCTCCCCGGTGCGAAGGTCCAGGTCGAGGTTCTTTAAGTTGTGCTGGCGTGCACCTCGGATGCGGATCTGGCCTTCGTCGGACATGGTGGCTCTGCGAATCAGGGACCGGACATTCTATGGAGGGCCATTTCACCGTTTTGTCAGTAGGTTAGGATGCTCCAACGCGCTTTGTAACAAGGCACATGATCAGGGAAGCGGCTGGCGAGGCGAGGCGTCATCGGGCCGAATGAGAGGCGATGGACATCAAGACATCTGGGTACGGCACGACGGTTGCCAACCGGCTGATGGCTGGAGGCGGCCCCCCGGGCGAGGAGTCTCCCAACTCCAGCTTCGACGCTGCCCGACCGCGCCACGACGGGCCACCGATCGTGCTCCTGGTCGAGGACAACCACATCAACCAGGTCGTGGCCATGGAGTTCCTCTCGCTGATGGGCGTACAGGCCCGCCTGGCCACGGATGGCTTGGAGGCACTGGAGGCCTGCGCTCAGGAGGTCCCCGATCTCGTGCTCATGGACATTCAGATGCCCGGCATGGACGGCCTGGAATGCGCGCGCCGCCTGCGCGCCCAGCAGGCGGCCGGCGAGTTGCCGCGCTTCCCCATCCTCGCCCTCACCGCCCATGCCCTGGAAAGCGACGTCAGCGCCAGCATGGCCGCCGGCATGGACGAACACCTGACCAAGCCACTGGACTTCAGCTCGCTGCGCAAGCGCCTGGGCCGCTGGCTGCAGATGCCGGGCGGGAATTAGCGGGGCGCCCGATGGGCGTTTGAAGCTCGGCTCCTTGGCCCGCCGTGGCTCACAATGCGGCGTTCCTTGCACCCCTGGCCACAGACCCGTCATGAGCAACGCCAATCTCTTCGCTGCACTGCGCGCGGGCTTCCCCGCCGACCTGGACGCGACGGCGATCGAATGCGCCGACGGGGAGGCGCTCTGCTACAGCTGGCGCGACCTCGAACGCGGCACGGCCATGCTGGCCAATCTGCTGGCCTCGCTGGACCTGCCCGCGGGCAGCCGCGTGGCAGCGCAGACCGAGAAGAGCGTGGAAGCGCTGATGCTCTACCTCGCCGTGCTGCGTGCCGGCTTCGTCTACCTGCCGCTGAACACGGCCTACCAGGCGGCCGAACTCGAATACTTCATCGGCAACGCGGAGCCTGCCGTCTTCGTCTGCTCGAGCCGGCATTTCGGGTGGATCAGCAAGCTCGCCTTCAAGGCCGGCACCCGGCATGTGTTCACGCTCGACGAGGGCCGCAGCGGCAGCCTGCTCGACCGCGCCGCGCACTGCAGCGACCAGCACGTACCGGCCACGAAAGCCGCCACCGACCTGGCCGCCATCCTCTACACCAGCGGCACGACCGGCCGCAGCAAGGGCGCCATGCTCAGCCACGGCAACTTGCTCGCCAACGCGCGCGTGCTGCACGAGGCCTGGGGCTGGTCGCGGGGTGACGTGCTGGTCCATGCCCTGCCGATCTTCCATGTGCATGGGTTGTTCGTGGCCTCGCACGGCGCGCTGCTGAGCGGCAGCCGGATGATCTGGTTCAGCAAGTTCGAGCCCCGAGCGGTGATCGCAAGGCTGCCTGATGCCACGGTCTTCATGGGCGTGCCCACGCTGTACGTGCGCATGCTCGCCGAGCCCCAGCTCCGCCGCGAAACCTGCCGCCACATGCGGCTCTTCATCAGCGGCTCGGCGCCGCTCTTGATGGAGACCTTCCGCGAATGGCAAGAGCGCAGCGGCCACACCATCCTGGAGCGCTACGGCATGAGCGAGACCGTGATGCTGACCTCCAACCCCTACCAGCCCGAGAGTGCGCGCAAGGGCGGCACGGTTGGCCCCGCACTGCCAGGCGTGGGCCTGCGCATCCGCAGTGACGCCGGCGCGGACTGCGCGGTGGACGAGATCGGCAATATCGAGGTCAGCGGCCCCAATGTCTTCGCCGGCTACTGGCGCATGCCCGAGAAGACGGCGGAGGAGTTCACCGCCGACGGCTGGTTCAAGACCGGTGACGTGGGTCGGCGTGACGCCGAGAACTACGTGACCATTGTCGGCCGTAGCAAGGACCTCATCATCAGCGGCGGCTACAACGTCTACCCTGCTGAGGTAGAGGGTTACGTCAACGACATGGAAGGCGTGGCCGAATCGGCCGTGATCGGCGTGCCGCACCCGGACTTCGGCGAGGCCGTGGTGGCCGTGGTCGTGCCGAAGGCGGGCGCGGACTTGGACGGCGAGGCGATCATGGCGACGCTCAAGCGCCAGATCGCCAACTTCAAGGTGCCCAAGAAGGTATTCATCGTGCCAGAGCTGCCGCGCAACACCATGGGCAAGGTGCAGAAGAATCTGCTGCGCGACGCGCACGGAGCGCTGTTCCAGTGAACCGACTCGACGACCGCTGCCCACGCTGCGGCAACGCCTTCCATTGTGGTGCGCAGGACGCGCATTGCGACTGTTTCGACCTCAAGCTCGGCCCCGAGCTGCGCGAGCGCCTGTCGCGCCAGTACGAGGGCTGCCTGTGCATCCGCTGCCTCAAGGAACTTCAAGCCGCGAACGCACCCGAGATCCGTTTTGACGATGGTGCCGCCTATGAACGCATGATGGGCCGCTGGAGCGCGCTCGTCGGCGAGCGTTTCCTCGACTGGATCTGCGTTGCGCCCAGCTCGCGCTGGATCGATGTGGGCTGCGGCAACGGTGCCTTCACCGAGCAGATCGTGCAGCGCTGCCAGCCGGCGCAGGTGCTGGCCTTCGACCCGGCGCTGGCCCAGCTCGCGTTCGCGCGCACACGGCTGCCAGCCGAAGCGCCGGTGGTCTGGAGCGAGGGCGACGCCATGCGTCTGGCCGTGCCCGACGGGGCGGCCGACGCCGCGGTGATGGCCCTGGTGCTCTTCTTCGTTCCGGAACCTGCAGTCGGCGTGGCCGAGATGCTCAGGGCCGTTCGCCCGGGTGGCACGGTGGCCGCCTACCACTGGGACATCTTGGAGGGCGGCTTCCCGCTGGCCGTCATTGGCGACGAACTGAAGGCGCTGGGCACGCCGGCGCGCCTGCCACCCAGCGTGCAGGCCTCCACGCTGGCCGCCTCCGAGGCCTTGTGGCGCGCCGCGGGGCTTGAGCAGGTCCGCTGCTGCCAATTCACGGTTGAGCGGACCTTTGAGAATTTCGACGATTTCTGGAGCAGCGCCCTGACCAGCAACACGATCCGCTCGATCCTGGAAGCCATGCCGGCCGAGGCGGTGGCGGCGCTGCGGCGCGGTGTCCATGTGCGAGTCGGCTGCGGTGACGGTCCCTTGACACTGAGCGCACGGGCCAACGCGGTGTGCGGCGTGAAGCCCAGTTAGTCTGAGCGGACGGGCGCTTCGCCCGCCTCAAGCGGCAGCGATCACCCTCATCACCTGCCCAGCCGCCATCTCGCCCATGGTGACTGCCACGGCGAGCACCTCGAGCTTGGGATCGTCGAATAGCACCTCGTGAGCGGCATAGAGCGAATCGAATACCAGGCGCAGCGTGAGCCGCGCGCGGGCGCGATCGACCCGCGGGTGGGCGGTGAGCAAAGGCGCCAGCATCAGGTCCGTCACGGCCTCGTTGGATTGAAGGCGCACGGGCTGCAGCGCGGGCACCGCGCGAAGCGCGCGCGTGACCCAGATGCCCGCGGGCGAGGCTTCTGTGAGCTCGTGCATCTGCGTGAGCAGCTGGGCAATGCCAGCGGCGAACTGATCCTCCGGCAGCCGGAAGGTCTCCGGAATGGCCCAGGGCCGCAACAGGTGGTTCTGCTGAGCCATCAGCCTCAGGCTCAGCTCATGCAAGATGGCGTACTTGTTCGGGAAGTACTGGTAGAGCGCCGGCGGCGAGATGCCAGCGCGCTGGCAGACCAGATTCGTGGACAGCCGCTCGATGCCGACCTCGCCCAACAACTCGGCACAGGCCGACAGAATGCGCTCGAAGGTCTCGACGGCGCGGGGCTGCAAGGGCGCTCGCTTGCGCTGCAGATCAGGTGCCGGGGCGGGGGCAGGAGAGGGAGCCAAGGAATCATCGACACTCATGCGGGAAGTTTAGGCTTTGTCCCCAAGCTCGGACCCCAGTGCTTCCACCGTCAGGGTAGACGGACGCTCTGTGCCAGCTCGCGCACGCGGCGCAGGGTCAGCTGCAGCACCTTGGCATCGATGCTCGCGCGATGGCGGCAGATGTTCTTCTCGCGCCGAATCTCCGCAATCACCGGGTTCCACAGCGCCGCCTCCTCCTCCGTGAGCAGGGTGCGCAGGTCTTCGAGCTTGAAGGACGGCTGCAGATCGGCGCCATCGTAGAGCCGCGCCAGCCACGGATAGTCATGGCCCCAGCCATCGCAATAGACGGTGAGGCCGGACAGTCGCGCATTCATCTCGGCCGCCACCCATTCGGGCGGCTTGCCGTGGCGAAGCAAGAGGTCGCGACTGATGCCGTGCAAAGATTCGGCCTCGTCGTCCCAATGCTTCCATTCCGGCAGCGGGTGGATGAGGCTGCAGAAACAGCGCCCTTCTGGTTCGACGAAACCGACCTCGATTGGATAACTGCCGCGACCGAAGCCGGAGGCTTCAAGGTCGATGATGGCGGGCACTTCAGGCATGGGCATGAGCGACGCTCCCTAAGGACCTGCTCGAAGCAGTGTAGCCTCGAAGCCTCAGGGCCTGTACGCCAAGCCAGCAGCGTGCCGGCGCCAGATCGTTTGGGCCTCGCCGTCCTTGATCGAGGCGGCCAGTTCGGCGTTCAGGGCCGGCAGCAGCGCCGCGCCCGGGCCGCCGAGTCGGGTCAGCAGATGCTTGCTCGGCGCCTGTGCCCCCGGCACCGGCCCATGCACGACCCGCGGATCGTCGAGGTAGTTGTCCCCCAGCGCTTTGAAGCCGGCCATGACCTCGAGCTCCTCCACGAAGTAGTCGCACCGTCCGCCCAAGAGCTTTTCGATCAGCTTGGAATACTGGTTGACGCCCAGCTCTAGCGCTCGAGGCGGCAACCGGTAATGGCTGTAGTTGGCGCCAATGAGGCCGCAGCCTCGATAGCGACTCAGGTCCTCGGCGCTGTTGATCGTGATCGGGCGTTGCCACGAGTAGAAGACCTGCGGCGTCAACGTGCTGTATGAGATGGAGAACGCGAAGTGCTGGGCTCTATCGCTGCTGTAGTAGCCGTCCATCGCGAAGTCCACGTCGCCTTGCTCGACGGCGTTCAGGCAGCGTGCCCACGGCATGCCACCGTCGAATACGATGTTGCGCCCGATGCGCCCGAACACGGCGCGCATCAGATCGATCGAGAAGCCGGCCAGCTGCTGGGTCTTGCGGCCCTGTGCATCACGGACCCAGTAGGACCAAGGTGGCGGATCGGGGTCGAGGCACGCCGTCAGCGGACGCGCGGGCGCGACACCGATGTCCGCCGCGCGCGCCATTGCCGGCACGATCAGCAGAGCGGCGCCCAGCCACAGCGCGGCCAGGACTCGCCCAACCGCGAAACTCGTCGGATCGTTCATCGACAACCCTGCATTCGTTGCCAGCAGGCTGTGGGAACGCGCATAACGTTAGGCGTTATGGCGGTTCAAATCAACAAGATGGCTCCGTTGGAGCAGCATATGCCGGTCCTAAAGAGCACCAAATCGCGAGCAAATCTTGCCGGACTGCGCGCATATGCTGGCGTCGTCATTTGAACAGGCTAAATCATCCGCGTCGACCGGTGGCTGAACTATCTGTACAAGCCGATCAAGTGCTAAGGCAGCCAATGGCATGTGAATGCCCACGATTCGGCCGAAGCGGCCGACGCTTTCACCCTTTGCAGTCCTACGCTACGGCAATCTCGGCGCGAAGAAGCGGTCGCACAACATGCGTGTCGAAGGTACGTCCGCTCGATGGAAGGGTTTGGCACCTCGTCGCGAGAGTGCGCCACGACGACACTACCGCCGTGCGCCGCCCGGCGCGCGTCAAGGTAGTTGTCGCCTCGGTCATGCAGCCTTTGGCTGAATATCTTTGCCCCGCAGCGCGGCCTCGATGACCGCATCACGCTCAGGGTTGAGC
>Ga0213872_10001434_pt1 | contig 15545 bp, 14 predicted proteins | sample VelepicomBERX_R2_FD_160071 | JGI IMG/M metagenome (GOLD analysis project Ga0213872, IMG submission 160071) | Rhizosphere microbial communities from Vellozia epidendroides in rupestrian grasslands, the National Park of Serra do Cipo, Brazil - RX_R2 | ecosystem: Host-associated > Plants > Roots >...
CAGAAAGACTCCGTGATGAGGCCCGGCAGAAGGGTATTCAGGAGGGTATCGAGAAGGGCGCGCAGAAAGGCCGTCAAGAAGGGCGGCAAGAAGGGCGGCAAGAAGGGCGGCAAGAAGTGGCGCGTGCCATGCTCATGAACGGTATAGACCGTATTGTCGTCATGCAATGTACGGGCCTCTCCGAGCAGGAGCTCGATTTGCTCCGTCACTGAATAGTCGTGGCGGATGTCATGCGTGTATTGGGCGCTCGCGTTATTTTGGTTCCTGCGATAAATAAAAAACGGCAGCCTCGGCTGCCGTTTTTTATCGCCTGTGGCCGGCGTTAGGCCGCGATGTCCTCCCGAGCCAACCCTTCGACCAGCAGATCGAGCTCCAGCAGCCAATCGTCCAGGCCGATGGCGAGCAACAGTTCGGGTGCGGTTTGGCGCATGCGGGTGAGACGGGCGTGCAAGGCGATGAGACGGGACAGATCGAGCGTGGCAGCCATGATGTACCTCCTATCCGGATTGAGATCCACCCTAGCAGAGGGTGGGGGCTGTCCTTACGCTCGCTTCTCCACGAATGAAAGCGTCCAGGGACCTTGCGGTTTCCCTGCAGCCCCCGTGCGAAACAATATGCCGGCCAGGCGCTAGCCTGGCCGTTGGGGCAGTGGAGAAGCGATTCAAAGGAGCCTCCAGCCTAGCCAGCCGCTACGCCGCGGTCCAACCTGCGCGGACAGGGTATTTCATCATGTTCGCATAACACTTAGCGGCGATCCTGATGGCAAGAAAAACGGCCGTCCAACGGCCGTTCTGGATGGTCGGTTTCACGTGAAACGTCAGCCGGCCTCCGGCATCGGCAATCGCGCGGTGACCTTGAAGCCGCCGTGTTCGCCATCGGCAAAGATCAGTTCGCCCTGATGCTGCTTGACGATGCGCGCCACGATGGCGAGACCCAAGCCGCTGCCGCCGTCGGTGCCGCGGTGAGCGGCCAGGCGCTCGAACGGCGCCAGCGCCGCTTGGCGCAGATCCGGTGGGATGCCATGGCCATGGTCGAGGACCGACAACAGCGCATGATCGCCGTCGCGGTCGACCTGCACCACGACCGGCGCTTGGCCGTAACGGCGAGCGTTGTCGATCAGATTGCTCAGCAGGCGCTCCAGCGCCAGCGGGTCGGCAACGATCTCGGGTTCGGCGGCGACGCTGATTTGGACGTCGAGATGTTCGCGGCGGAAGCGCGCCACCACGCTGCTGGCCAACTCGGCCAGCGCCACCGGTTCGCTGCGCGGTTTTTCCTCGCTGCGGGCGAAGTCGATGAATTGGCGCACGATGCCGGACATCTCGTCGATGTCGCTGAGCATGCCGCTGGCGTCGGCGTTATCTCCCTGCAGCTCGACCATCAATTTGAGCCGGGTCAGCGGTGTGCGCAAGTCATGCGATAGCCCCGCCAGCATCAGTCGCCGTTCACTGGCGGCGGCTTCAAGCGATCGGGCCATGCCGTTGAAGCCCTTGGTCAGGGCGCGGATCTCGCTGGAGCCGATGCGTTCGTCGAGCGGCTCCGGAATGCGGCCTTGCGATAGGGCGCGGGACGCTTTGACCACGCGGCTGATCGGCATGGTGGTACGCCAAGCGATGGCGGAGGCCACCAGAATCGCACAGAGCGATGCCAACAGCGCCGCGAGCGACATCGACCCGACCACATGGTCGCGGAAGCGGCCCATCGGCACCACCAGCCAATACGGCGCGCCGAGCACGCGCACCGAAATCCACAGTTGGCGCCGCTGCGCCGGCGATTCCAGGATCTTGACCGTCGGCGTGTGCCCCATCCCTTGGCTCAAGCGCGAGGTCACCAAGGTTTCGAAATCGGTCAGGTGTGTGGAAAAAGTACGTCCCTTATCGGCGTCGGCCGGCAACAACTGAGTCAACCATGGCCGGTTGTAGTCGGTCAGATAGGCCGGCCGCTTAGCGACCGGTACGCTGTCCAGGCGACCCTCCAGGTCGGCCAGCGTGTCGATAACTTGACTGTAGAACTGCTTGGCGATCAGTTCGCGCCGTTCGGTGACGACGATCCACCATGTGATCAACTGTGTCGCCACCACGGTCAAAATGACCAGGAGCGCCAGCCGCAGAAACAGCGAGCCGCCGATTTTCCGCCTGATCATTATTCGCGCGCCTGCCCGTCAGGCACGAAAACGTAGCCGTAGCCCCAGACCGTTTGAATATAGCGCGGCCCAGCTGTCTCGCTATCGAGCGCCTTGCGTAGGCGCGAGATATGCACGTCGATGCTGCGGTCGAGCGATTCGCCATTGCCTTTGCCCAGCGCCATTTCCATCAGTTGCTCGCGCGTCAGCGGCCGGCGCGGATGCGTCGCCAGCACGGACAGCACGGCGAATTCGGCGCTGGTAAGGGTGATCGGTTTGTCGTCGAGGCGCAGCTCTCGCTGTCCCAGATTGAGCGAAAAATCGCCAAAGCGGATCAGCGCGTTTTCGTCGTGGCTGGCCGTCAATGCCGGCGTGGCTTGATGGCGGCGCAGCACGGACTGGATGCGCGCGGTCAGTTCGCGCGGATTGAATGGTTTGGGCAAGTAGTCGTCGGCGCCCATTTCCAAGCCGAGAATGCGGTCGATATCCTCGCCGCGCGCGGTGAGCATGATGACCGGAATCATCTCGCCTTGAGCACGCAAGCGGCGCACCAGCGCCAGGCCGTCCTCGCCGGGCATCATCACATCCAGCACCAGCAGGTCGGGCCGGTTGCGCGCCAGCTTGCGATCGATGTCGCGCGCGTCCGGCAGCGTGTCGATCGCATAACCTTGCTGATCCAGATAGCGGGTCAGCAGCTCTCGCAGTTTGGCATCGTCGTCGATGACCAGAATTTTGCTTTTTTCCATGGAGGTCAGAATAGTCGCGAATTAATCGGCCCGGGCATGCCCGGTGTGTTCAAGTGTTAACAACAGCAAAGCCTACATAAATGTTAATTGATTGGCCAATCAAGCACATGGATCGAACAAATCGGCAGGTTACAGTTGGGTTGCATTCGTGGCCGGATTTGCCACGGATTGCCCTACAATAGCTAAACTGGCGCGATGGGGATGCAGTCGAAACCGATTTTTTTCACCGTGATGTTGCTGGGCCTGACCTCTCAAGGACAGTCGGCGGCCTATGCGCAGCCAGCCGGCAAAGAGTGCGCCGCGCCTGCGGTGGCGGTTTGTGAGGCGCCTGCGCCATTGCCCTCCGGTAACGATAACGCTTTGCGCGCGCTCAGGCTGCAAAACGCGGTGGACAATGGCGACCTATCTCCACAGGAAGCACAGAAGATTTTGAAGTCTCATCCTCACGGCCATCATGGCCTGGGTTTCAATAGCAGTGATCCGGCCGCGCAGCCGCCGGGAGGTGGCCACCGCAATCGCTTTTGGCGCGACGAGCGCCGCCGGTTGCAACCGGCGGACCCCAACGCCCCGCCCAGTTTTCCCGCCAATTTCCCCTAAGGCAGCAGGATCAGCGAGCCGGTGGTGCGGCGCGCCTCCAGGTCGCGGTGCGCGTCGGCCGCGTCGGCGAGCGCGTAGCGGTGCGACGGCGCGACCTTGACCGCGCCTGACCGTAGGCGTTCGAACAGTGCGTTGGCCGACGTTTCCAGCTCCGCGCGCGTGGCGGTGTAATCGCCGAGCGTCGGCCGGGTCAGAAACAGCGAACCCTTTTTCGACAGCAACAGCGGCGAGAACGGCGGCACCGGCCCGGAAGCGTTGCCGAAGCTGACCATCATGCCGCGCCGGGCCAAACAATCGAGCGATGCTTCGAAGGTATCCTTGCCGACCGAGTCGTACACCACCGGCACACCGACGCCGCCAGTCAACGCGCGTACGCGTTCGACAATGTTTTCCCTACGGTAGTCGATGACATGCCGGCAGCCGAGCGCCTGCGCCAATTCGACTTTCTCCGCCGAGCCGACGGTACCGATGACATGGACGCCGAGCGACGTCAGCCACTGCACCGCAATTTGGCCGACGCCGCCGGCGGCGGCGTGCCACAGCACCGTCTGCCCGGCTTCGACGGCGAAGACGCGGCGAATCAGATACTCGACCGTCATTCCCTGCAGCATCACGCAGGCGGCGACCTCATCCGTGATTTCCTCCGGTAGTTTGACAAGCCGGGCGGCGTCGATAAGCCGCGCCTGGCTATAGGCGCCCGGCGGACCGCCGGCATAGGCAACCCGGTCGCCCACGGCCAGGTGGGCAACACCGTCGCCGAGTGCCTCCACCTCCCCGGCGGCTTCCTGCCCGAGTTCCGACGGCAACGGCAGCGGGTATAAGCCGGCGCGCTGGTAGGTGTCGATGAAGTTGATGCCGATGGCGGTATGGCGCAGTCGGACCTGGCCCGGACCGGGCTCGCCGACGTCGGCCTCGACCAGCCGCAACACCTCGGGACCGCCGGTGCGTTCGAAACGAATGACTTGATTCATGGCGTGCTCCTGGAGGTGGCGGCGAAAGCGGGAAGTGCCGGCAGACATTCCGGCCAGCGCTGCAGCCGGTGGTCGTCGCCATTGAACACGGTTTGGCGGCAGCCATGGAAGTGGCGCGCGGCGCGGCGCCAGTCGAGCACCTCGTCGGCGCTGCCCAGCACCAGCCAAAAGCGGTCCTGATCGGGCTGCGGCAGTCGGTGGGCCATGAGCGCCGCCATGTCGGCCTCGTCGAGCCGATAGTGTTCGCCGGTATAGGGGTTGGTTTGTTCGGCGGGCAGGCGCGCCAAATCGAGATGCGGCTCGATGGCGGGATTGATCAGCACCGCGCGGCGATCCAGCGTTTGTGCCAGCCAAGCGGCGTAAAAACCGCCGAGCGAGCTGCCGATGAGCAAGGTGTCCTGCGGTAGCGCGGCGATCAGTGCCTGTGACTGGGCGATGGCCTCGCCGGGGTGAACCGATAGGGCCGGGCAGTGAAAACGGCTGTCCGGCGCGTGTTTGCCGAGCCAGTCGGCCGTTTCGCGCGCCTTGAGCGATTGCGGGCTGGAGTTGAAACCATGCAGGTAAAGGTAGTCAGTCATGATGGTCCACGGCGAAGAGGCCGGCCGCTTCGCCGGCAATGCCGACCATTCTATTCCGCTTGCCATTGATAGTCGCGCAAGATGGCTTTGAACTTTCCTTGCTGGCGCAGGCGGTCAATGGCGCGATTGAGCTCGTCGACACTGACGCGCGCCTTGGGCGACACCGCGCACATGGTGGGCGTGGAGGCAAATTGATAATTGCTGAGCCGCACCTGCCGAGCCTGATCAGGGTGTACTTTCGCCCACGCGACGTACTCCCATTCCGTAACGATCGCCGCGTCGGCCACCTGGGTGGTGATGGCCCTGATCAGGAGCGCCAACCGGTCTTCCGTATCGCGAAAGGATTTGCCGGTGGCCCACAAGGGATCCAGCGACGGATAACTGTAGCCGCGAATGACGCTGATGCGTTTGCCGACCAGGTCGTCGATCGAACGGACCGGCGGTTTGTTGGCCGGCACGGCTACGCGCTCGACCAGCGGAAAGATTTCGTGCGTCCAGCCCAATTGCCCGGCATCGTCGTACCAAGCCGGATTGGCGTTGCAGACGATGTCGACCGACCCGTTCTCCAGCGCCCACTCCACCCGCTTGCGCGAAATGATCGCAAACACTGCGCGGCGGCCCACGGCTTGAGCGAGCGCCTGGCCGATGTCTTTCGACAGACCGGATTGCAATGTGTTGTGTTCGATCACGGCGACGGGCGGCCCGTCCGAGTCGGCCACGCCGGAGAGCAAGACGCCCGCGGCCGGCGCTGCGAGCGGCAGGAGCACTAAGCCGGTGCCGCAGGAGATATGCAACTTATTCATATCGTTCGAAAACATTCTTCTATAGGGCGCCCCTGGCGGGCCACACACCCCATGCTATGATGGACAGCTCAATTGGATATTTTATCGTTGTAGACCAATACCGGCCGAAATTCATGACAAACAAGACTCCTCATCCGATTTACGCGCAACTCGCTCATCGCATCCTGATTCTGGATGGCGGCATGGGCACCATGATTCAGCGCCATGCGCTTGGAGAGGCGGAATTTCGCGGCGAACGCTTCGCAGACTGGCCGAGCGACGTCAAGGGCAACAACGATTTGCTGGTGTTGACCCGGCCAGACGTCATCGCCGGTGTGCATCAGGCGTATTTGGATGCCGGCGCCGACATCATCGAGACCAATACCTTCAACGCCACACGCATCGCCATGGCCGATTACGGCATGGCGTCGCTGGCATGGGAAATCAATCATGCCGCCGCGAGCTTGTGCCGGCGCGTGTGCGACGCGGCGACGGCGGCCGATCCCACTAAGCCGCGCTTCGTCGCCGGCGTGCTCGGGCCGACCAACCGCACCTGTTCGATCAGTCCCAAGGTCAGCGATCCGGGGTTTCGCAACATTCATTTCGACGAGCTGGTCTCGGCCTATTTGGAGTCGATCGACGGCCTGGTCAAAGGGGGCGCGGATCTGCTGCTGGTCGAGACGATTTTCGACACGCTGAACGCCAAGGCGGCGGTGTTCGCCATTGACCAGTATTTTGATGAGCATGGGGTAACGCTGCCGGTGATGATTTCCGGCACCATCACCGACCAGTCCGGCCGCACGCTGACCGGGCAGACCACGGAAGCGTTCTACAACAGCCTGGAACACGCCGATGCGCTATCGTTCGGCCTCAATTGCGCGCTGGGGCCGGAGATGTTGCGCCCGTATCTGGAGGAGCTGTCCGGGCTGTGCGCGAGCTTCGTGTCGGTGCATCCCAATGCCGGCTTGCCCAATGCCTTTGGCGAGTATGATCTGACCCCGGCGATGATGGCGGCGTCGATCCGCGAATGGGGCGAGGCCGGCTTGATGAACATCGTCGGCGGCTGTTGCGGCACCACGCCGGCGCATATCGCCGCCATGGCCGAGGCGGTGCGCGGGCTGGCGCCGCGCCCGTTGCCGGATATCGCGCCCAAATGCCGTCTGGCCGGCCTGGAGCCGCTGAACATCGGCGAGCACGATCTATTCGTCAATGTCGGCGAGCGTACCAACGTCACCGGCTCGCGTGCTTTCGCCAAACTGATTCTCAACGACGATTTCAACACCGCGCTCGAAGTGGCGCGCCAGCAAGTGGAAAACGGCGCGCAAATCATCGATATCAACATGGACGAGGGCATGCTGGATGCCGAGGCGGCCATGGTGCGTTTCCTCAATCTGATCGCCGCCGAGCCGGACATCGCCCGTGTGCCGGTGATGATCGATTCGTCCAAATGGAGTGTGATCGAGGCGGGCCTCAAGTGTTTCCAAGGCAAGGGCATCGTCAATTCCATCTCGCTCAAGGAGGGCCGCGAGGCGTTCATCCGTCAGGCGCGCCTCTTGCGGCGCTACGGCGCCGCGGTGGTGGTGATGGCGTTCGACGAGGCCGGTCAGGCGGACACGCTGACGCGCAAGATCGAGATTTGCCGGCAGAGCTACCGTATTTTGGTGGAGGAAGTCGGCTTTCCACCGCAGGACATCATTTTCGACCCGAATATTTTTGCCGTCGCCACCGGCATCGATGAACATGCGCGCTATGGGCTCGACTTTATCGAGGCCGCCGACTGGATCCGACGCAACTTGCCGCACGCCAAGGTCTCCGGCGGCGTGTCGAACGTGTCGTTTTCCTTCCGCGGCAACAACAAGGTGCGCGAGGCGATCCATGCCGTTTTTCTGTATCACGCCATTCAGCACGGCATGACCATGGGCATCGTCAACGCCGGCGCGCTGGAGGTGTACGAGGAGATCGATCCGGGTTTGCGCGAGCGCATTGAGGACGTGATTCTATGCCGCGCGCCGCGCGAGGGCGGCGATGCCACCGAACGCTTGATCGCGCTGGCGGAAACCTTCCGCGGCGAGGCCGCCGCGAGCAAGGGCGAAGATCTTGCCTGGCGCGCGCTGCCGGTGGAAAAGCGCATCGAGCACGCACTGGTCAAGGGCATTACTAGTTTCATCGTCGAAGACGCGGAGATCCTGCGCCAAAGCCTGCCGCGGCCGATCAACGTGATCGAGGGGCCGCTGATGGACGGCATGAACGTGGTTGGCGATCTGTTTGGCGCCGGCAAGATGTTCCTGCCGCAGGTGGTGAAGTCGGCTCGGGTCATGAAGCAGGCGGTGGCCTACCTCGAACCCTTCATCGAAGAAGAGAAGCGCCTCTTGGGCACCGCCGATGCGGCGGCGAAAGGGGTGATCGTGCTGGCGACGGTCAAGGGCGACGTGCACGACATCGGCAAGAACATCGTCGGCGTGGTGCTGCGTTGCAATAATTATCAGGTCATCGATCTGGGGGTGATGGTACCGGCACAGAAAATCCTCGACGCCGCGCGCGAACACCGGGCCGACATCATTGGCCTTTCCGGCCTGATCACGCCCTCGCTGGAGGAAATGAGCCATATGGCGCGCGAAATGCAGCGCCATGGGATGACGCTGCCGCTGTTGATCGGCGGCGCGACGACCTCGCGCGTGCATACCGCGGTGAAAATCGCGCCGCACTACGGCGGGCCGGTGGTGTATGTCGCGGACGCGAGCCGTGCGGTCGGCGTTTGCGCGAGCCTCTTGTCCGACGAAATGGCCGAGGATTTCAAACGCAAGGTGGCCGACGATTATCAGCTGGCGCGCGACATTCACGCCGGCCGCGGCGCGGTGAAGCTCGCCACGCTCGAGGAGGCGCGCGCCAATCGCCTGCGCACCGACTGGTCGGCGTACCGCCCCCCTGCGCCGCAATGGCTCGGCGTGCGTCAGTTCACCCATTACGCGCTGGCCGACATCAGCCGCTACATCGACTGGACACCCTTCTTCCAAAGCTGGGAATTGGCGGGCCGTTTCCCCGCGATCCTCGATGACGCCGTGGTGGGCGAGTCGGCGCGCGCGCTCTGGCACGACGCCCAAGCCATGCTGCAAAAGGTCATCGATGAGAACTGGCTACAGGCCAATGCGGTTATCGGCCTTTTCCCGGCGCAATCGGTTAATGGGGAAGATATCCGTATTCTCGACCCGCAAGACGGCAGTGTGCGCATGACCTGGGTCGGGGTGCGTCAGCAGTTGCCAAAGGCGCGAGAGGAAGGCGCCAAGCCGAATTGGGCATTGGCGGATTTCATCGCGCCGGCCGAATCGGGCGTGACGGACTACGTCGGCGCCTTCGCCGTGACCGCCGGTATCGGCCTGGAGGCGCATGTGGCGCGCTTCGAAGCGGCGCACGATGATTATTCTGCTATTTTGCTCAAGGCATTGGCCGACCGGCTGGCCGAGGCGTTCGCCGAGCTGATGCATGAGCGCGTGCGCAAGGAATTCTGGGGCTACGCCGATGACGAGCAACTGGATAACGATGGACTGATCGCCGAAACGTATCGCGGCATCCGCCCGGCGCCCGGTTATCCCGCCTGTCCGGACCACTCGGTCAAGGCGGCGCTATTCTCGCTCATCGATGCGCCGGCCATCGGCATGACGCTGACCGAGCATTACGCCATGTTGCCGACGGCGGCGGTAAGCGGCTTTTATTTCAGTCATCCGGACAGCCGCTATTTCGGTGTCGGCAAGATCGACCGCGATCAGGTGGCCGACGTGGCGGCGCGCAAGGGGGTTAGCCTCGCGCAGGCGGAGCGCGATCTGGCGCCGAACCTGAGCTACGACCCCGCCGACTAGCGCGCGGCGGACTTCAGGATGACCGGCGCGAATTGCGCGCTGTCCGCCGAGCCGGCCAACAACAGCGCACCGTCCTGGATGGTTGCCGACAGCGACATGCCGCGCTCGCACAGCGCGGCGAGCGCCGTCAACGTGGCGGGTTCGACACTGAGAACGCGCAGGTTGCCGAAGCGTTCGAATTTGCCGGCATTCTGTTGCCACCAGATATCGGCGGCGCGACCGCCATAGCTGTAGACCACCACCTGTTCGGCGCGGCCACACGCTTTGCGCAGCCGCTTTTCGTCCGGCTCGCCCAGTTCGATCCACAGCTCGATGTCTTCCGAATAGTTCTTTTGCCACAGGTCCGGCTCGTCGTCGGTGCTGATGCCCTTGGTAAAGCCGAGCGTGTCGCTGGCGTGCAGCGCGAATACCGTCAAACGCAGCATCATGCGCTCGACGGTTTCGGAGGGATGCTGCGCCAGCGTCAGTCCATGGCTGGCGTAATAGTGGCGATCCATGTCGGCAATCGTCAGCTCGGCTTTGTAAATAGTGGATTTGAGCGCCATACGGCAATTCCTGGACGGTTCTTGGAGGGGGGAGTATAGCGGCTTTGCCCGATCGCCGCGGCGGATTAGGTGTGAATGAGGTTTTCATGCCCGCCGAATCCCGTTACACTGGCGCACCCGCGAAAGTGCCAATTCCACGCGGGTTCCGTGGATTTCAATTTTCTTCCCGTCTGCCTGGATTGGTGCCGCCGAGCGCGGTAGGCTGCCGCTGGAGTGCCTTTATCTATGTCTGAAATTTCGTTTGCCGATCTCGGCCTGGCTGAACCGTTGCTGCGCGCCGTGGCCGATACCGGCTATACCACTCCGACCCCGATCCAGCAGAAAGCCATTCCGCTGGTATTGCAAGGCGGTGACCTCTTGGCTGCCGCGCAGACCGGTACCGGCAAAACCGCCGGGTTTACCCTGCCGTTGCTGCAGCGCTTGTCCGGCCGTGCCTGTAAACGCGCCGGCCACCCGCGCGCGCTGGTGTTGACGCCGACGCGCGAGCTGGCTGCCCAGGTGGAGGAATCGGTGCGGTTGTACGGCAAATACCTGCCGCTGCGCTCGATGGTGATGTTCGGCGGCGTTGGCTTCAACCCGCAGGTTGCCCAACTGCGCAAGCCGGTGGATGTGCTGGTGGCGACGCCGGGCCGCTTGCTCGACCACGTGGCGCAGAAGACCCTCAATTTGTCCGATATCGAAATCCTGGTCTTGGATGAGGCCGACCGCATGCTCGACATGGGCTTCATCCACGATATCCGCAAGGTGTTGGCACTGTTGCCGAATGAGCGGCAGAACCTGCTGTTCTCGGCGACCTTCTCGGACGACATCAAGGCGTTGGCCGACCGCTTGCTCGACAATCCGGGCCTGGTGGAAGTCGCGCGTCGCAATACCGCCAGCGAACAAGTGGCGCAGCGCGTGCACTTGGTGGACCGCGACAAGAAGACCGAGCTTTTGACCCAGTTGATCAAGGCCGGCAATTGGTTCCAGGTGTTGGTGTTTACCCGCACCAAACATGGCGCCAACCGCTTGGCGGAAAAGCTGGAGAAGAGCGGTATTTCGGCCGCCGCGATCCACGGCAACAAGAGCCAGGGCGCGCGCACCCGGGCGCTGGCCGATTTCAAGTCCAGCGCGTTGCAAGTCCTGGTCGCGACCGATATTGCCGCGCGCGGGCTGGATATCGATCAGCTGCCGCATGTGGTGAATTTTGAATTGCCCAATGTGCCGGAAGACTACGTGCACCGCATCGGCCGTACCGGTCGCGCCGGGCATACCGGTGAAGCGGTGTCGCTCGTCTGCGTGGATGAGTTCAAGTTTCTAAAGGACATCGAAAAGCTGATCCGTCAGCCGATCGAGCAGTTCACCATTGCGGGCTTTGAAGCCGATCTGAGCGTCAAGCCGGAGCCGATCCCCATGGGCGGCGGCCGTCGTGAGCCACGTGCGCAACAAGGTCGCGGCGGCAATGGCCACGGTCATCGCCAGGGGCAGGGGCAAGGCCAGGGCCACGCGCAACCGCGTCAGGCCAAGGCTAATCCCGGCCATCGCCGCGCTGACGGGAGCAAGCCGAGAAAGCCGGCACCGCGTCAGGGCTGATCGCGTTCTACACCGGTCAGCACCGTGCTCACCTGATCGCACAGGCGTTCGGACAGGTCGCGGTCGCTGACCGCGCGCGCCAGTATCACCGCGCCCAGCATCATGCTCAGTGCCGCCTCGGCCGGTAGGCCAGGCGGTACGCCTGGCAGTTCGGCCAGCCGGTGCAACATCTGCTCAACGCCGTGGGTGAACGCCTGGCGTGAGCGTGTGTCGCGCCGGGCCATCTCGCCGGCGAGCGCGGCGGCGAAACAGCCCGTGTCCGGATGATTGACGTGTTCGCGCGACAAGTAATCTTGAACCACCGCGGTGTACCCGGCCGGCCGGCGCTCGTCCCAGCGGCGCAATAGATGAGCGAACGCCTCATCGCAGGCAGCCGAGACCAACGCCTCTTTGTCGGCGAAGTGCGCGTAAAACCCCCCATGTGTCATACCGAGATCGGCCATCAAGTTGGCGATTCCAACCCCATTCAACCCCTCCGCGCGGTAGCGGCGAGCCGCGACCGATAAAATACGTTGGCGGGTTTTCTCTTTATCTTCAGGATGATAGCGCATGTTGGTTGCCAAAAATGTACTATTGATATGATCACCATCATATAAATAAAGGGGTTTGATTTCAATCAGATAGCTTAATAAGAAACATCATGACGGCAACAACCATCTGGCCGGACGCGCTACGGCTACGCTACCATTGCGCGCTATGGAACTGATTAAATTTTTGCAGCAGCAGGGCCTGGGATCACGGAAAGACTGCCGACGCCTGATTGATCTGGCGAGGGTGCAAATCGACGGCTCGATCATGCAAGACCCGCGTCAGACGGTCGATCCGGCGACTATGAGCCAATTTTGCATTGATGGTGAAAAGCGTGAGATCTTACTGTTCCCGCTTTACATTCTGCTGCATAAGCCGGCTGATTTCGAAGTGTCTCACCAGCCGGCCCACTATCCCAGTGTGTTCACGTTGCTGCCGGCGGCGATGCAGCAGGCGGGATTGCTGGCGGTCGGTCGTCTGGACGCCGATACGACCGGTTTGTTGCTTTTGACAACTGATGGGCGGTTTGTCCATGCGTTGACCTCGCCGCGACGTCACGTCCCCAAGCGCTACCGAGTGACCGTCAAACACGCCGTTTTGCCGGAGATGGTGGCGAAACTTCAAAGTGGCGTCATATTGAAAGACGATAGTGAAAGCGTGGCGGCCGAGGTGGTGACCGTGCTTGACGCGCATACGCTGGAGATGACCATTTCCGAGGGACGTTACCATCAAGTCAAGCGCATGGTGGCCGCCGCGGGAAACCGGGTAGTGGGGCTGCACCGCGAGGCATTGGGCTCGGTGGAGCTGGGGGCGTTGGCCGAAGGCGCTTGGCGCTACTTAAGCGCCGCCGAACGCGCGGCGTTGGGCTTCTGACTTGTAATCTATTTGCTTGCCTACATTTATTGGGCTATAGCCATCCGCATATTGCCATGGCTTTTCATGACTGGATAATCTCATGCAGCAGTTTGACGGAACGACCATCGTGTCGGTGCGCCGCGGGCGCCACGTCGCCCTGGGCGGCGACGGTCAGGTTACCTTGGGCAACATCGTCATTAAAGCCAGCGCGCGCAAAATCCGCCGCCTCTATCAAGAAAAGGTGCTGGCGGGCTTTGCCGGCGGCACTGCCGATGCCTTTACCTTGTTCGAACGCTTCGAAGCCAAACTGGAGAAACACCAGGGACATCTCGTGCGCTCCGCTGTGGAATTGGCCAAAGATTGGCGTACGGACCGTATGCTGCGCCGGCTGGAGGCCATGCTGATTGTGGCCGATACCGAAAACACACTGATCATTACCGGCAACGGCGATGTGCTCGAACCGGAGCAAGGCATCGCCGCCATCGGCTCCGGCGGCGCCTACGCTCAGGCGGCGGCGCGCGCGCTACTCGAGCATACCGATATGGCGCCGCAAGACATCGTCAAGAAGGCGCTCGTGATCGCCGGCGATATCTGCATCTACACTAATCAGAATCATCTCATCGAAACATTGGGCGACGAGTGACCGGGCGTTGCCGGTTACCCGCGTGGGAGAGGTCCATGACGTATATGACCCCGCAAGAAATCGTTCATGAACTGAACAAGCACATTATTGGCCAGGATGCCGCCAAGCGCGCCGTGGCCATCGCGTTGCGCAACCGCTGGCGTCGCCAACAGGTGGACGAGGCTTTGCGCAACGAAATTACGCCGAAGAATATTTTGATGATCGGTCCGACCGGCGTGGGCAAGACCGAGATCGCCCGCCGCCTGGCGCGGTTGGCCAACGCGCCCTTCATCAAGGTCGAGGCCACGAAGTTCACCGAGGTGGGCTATGTGGGCCGCGACGTCGACACCATCATTCGCGATCTGGTGGAAATCGCCATTAAGGACGCGCGCGATACCGCGATCAAGCGCAACCGTTACCGCGCCGAGGATGCCGCCGAGGAACGACTGCTGGATGTGTTGTTGCCGAGGCCGCGTCAACACGCGGGCTTCTTTGCCGACGAACCGGCTGCGGAAGAAAAGCCGGAAGACAATACGACCCGGCAGAAATTCCGCAAGATGCTGCGTGAAGGGCAACTCAACGACAAGGAGATTGAAATCGACGTCGCCGATACGCTGCCGAAGATGGAGATCATGGCGCCACCGGGGATGGAGGATTTCTCCAGTCAACTGCAAAGCATGTTCCAAGGGTTTTCCAGCGGCCGCACCAAGGCACGTAAAATGAAAGTGTCGGATGCGCTCAAGCAAGTGACCGATGAAGAAGCCGCCAAGCTCGTCAACGAAGAGGAGCTGAAAATGGAGGCGCTACGCAATGTCGAACAAAACGGCATTGTGTTCATTGACGAAATCGACAAGGTCGCCAGCCGCGCCGAGGGGCAGGGGGCTGACGTGTCGCGTGCCGGCGTCCAGCGCGATTTGCTGCCGTTGGTCGAGGGGACGACGGTGACCACCAAATATGGCATGGTGAAGACCGATCATATTCTATTTATTGCCTCCGGCGCTTTCCATCTGGCAAAACCATCGGATCTGATTCCCGAACTGCAGGGCCGCTTTCCGATCCGGGTGGAGCTGACCTCACTGTCGGTGGACGATTTCCGTCAGATCCTGACCAATACCGATGCTTGCCTGACGCGTCAGTATGAAGCGCTGTTGGCCACCGAAGACGTTACCCTGCGCTTTAGCGATAGCGGTATTACCCGCATGGCCGAAATCGCTTGGTCGGTCAACGAGAAGACGGAAAACATCGGTGCGCGCCGCCTTTATACCGTGATCGAAAAACTGCTGGAAGAAATCTCTTTCGATGCGCGGCCGGGGGAGTTCGTGATTGATGACCAGTATGTCGACAGTAAGCTGGAGGCGTTGTCTCAGCGTGAGGATCTGGCGCGCTACGTGCTTTAAATTGCCATAAAGCCGTTAATCGCAAAAAAACCGCCATCCTGGCGGTTTTTTTCATGTTGCGCGTTCGATCCGTCAGTAGAGACGTCTTCATCAACCGGCCTAAAACACGGGGAGGTTTATGGAAAATAGATGTTAGTCAGTTAAATAAACAAACAATATCAGTGCATTATGTAAATAATTAGATATTTCCTGCTTATTTTCAAAATAAAGTGTTGACGGAGGTTATATGGCGGCGTATAGTTCACCTCCTCAGCTGCAGCAACACAACGCAGCACCGCTCTTTAACAGAACAGAACAACCGATAGGTGTGAGTGCCGGGGGAGCCCGACACTTGCACTGCAAGAGACAGAAAGTAACCTTCGGGTTTCTTTGAAGTCCT